>Ga0335081_10003545_pt1 | contig 24582 bp, 23 predicted proteins | sample Lox_Sample_35_FD_206713 | JGI IMG/M metagenome (GOLD analysis project Ga0335081, IMG submission 206713) | Soil microbial communities from Loxahatchee National Wildlife Refuge, Florida, United States - Lox_Sample_3.5 | ecosystem: Environmental > Terrestrial > Soil > Wetlands | place: USA...
GGGAGGGTAAAGAGAGCGCAGTCATGCCCACCTACACCGTCCACGCGCCGCCGCCGCGAGCGGGCGAAACCGCAAGCGATCCGCATCGCTTCGTGTTCGTGCGCGACGGATTCCATGGCTGGGCCTTTTTGCTGGCGCCGGTCTGGCTGCTGGCGCACCGGCTATGGCTGGTGCTGCTTGGCTATGTCGTCGCCAATGCGGTGATCGGCGGCGTGTTTTTCCTCGCGGCCGCGCCGGTGTGGATCGACTTTCTCGGCAACCTGCTGGTGGCGCTGCTTTTGGGTTTCGAGGCGGCGACGCTTTGGCGCTGGACGCTGGCGCGGCGCGGCTGGCAATCCGTCGGTTTCGTCGTCAGCGACGACGAGGAAAGCGCCGAGCGCCGTTTCTTCGGCGAGTGGGCCAGCCGCGCGCCCGCACCGCCGGCGCCGGAGCCAAAATATTCAACGCCGGTGCGGCGCGGACCACCGTCCGGCTCAGACGTCATCGGACTGTTCCCGGAGCCGGGAGGCGCGCCGTGAGCGTCGCCATTGTCGATTACGGCTCGGGCAATCTGCACTCGGCGGCGAAAGCCTTCGAACGCGCCGCGCGCGAGAGCGGGCACGATCAGCCGATCGAGGTGACCAGCGATCCGGCCAAGGTCGCGGCTGCCTCCCGCGTGGTGCTGCCCGGTGTCGGCGCCTTCGCCGATTGCCGGCGTGGGCTCGACGACATCGACGGCATGGTCGAGGCATTGAACGAGAGCGTGCTGCAGCGCGGCCGGCCGTTCTTCGGCATCTGCGTCGGCATGCAATTGATGGCCGAGCGCGGGCGCGAATATCAGGTGACGCCGGGGCTCGGCTGGATCGCCGGCGAGGTCGACCGCATTCAGCCTACCGACAAGAGCTTGAAAATTCCGCACATGGGCTGGAACACGTTGAATATGCTGCAGCCGCACGCGCTGCTCGACGACATTCCGCTCGGGCCGGACGGCCTGCACGCCTATTTCGTGCACTCCTACGAGCTCAAGCCGGCAAAGCGTTCCGATCTGGTGGCGCAGGCCGACTACGGTGGTCCGCTCACGGCCATCGTCGGCCGCGACAACATGGTCGGCACGCAGTTTCACCCGGAGAAGAGCCAGCGGCTGGGCTTGAAGCTGATCGCCAATTTTTTGAAATGGGCGCCGTGATGTTTTTATTTTTTGTCATTTTGGCCGAGCGAAGCGAGAGCCGGAATCCATACTCCGCAGCACCGAGGTTATGGATTCCGGGTTCGCAAGCTTCGCGCGCGCCCCGGAATGACGAAGATGGATACGACCCGTGATCCTGTTCCCCGCCATCGACTTGAAGGAAGGCCTCGCCGTGCGGCTGGAGCAGGGCGACATGGCGCGCGCGACCGTGTTCCATCGCGACCCGGCGGCGCAGGCGCGCGCTTTCGAACAGCAGGGTTTCGAATATCTGCACATCGTCGATCTCGACGGCGCCTTCGCCGGCAAGCCGGTGAACGCCGGCGCGGTCGAGCGCATCCTGGAAAGCGTGAGCATTCCGGTGCAGCTCGGCGGCGGCATCCGCAATACCGCGACGGTGGAGGCCTGGCTCGACAAGGGCGTGACGCGCGTCATCATCGGCACGGCCGCGGTGCGCGATCCGCCCTTCGTCAAGGAGGCAGCGCGCGATTACCCGGGCAAGATCGCGGTGGGCTTGGACGCGCGCGACGGCAAGGTGGCGGTGCAGGGCTGGGCGGAGACGTCGGAATTGTCGGCGCTCGATATCGCCCGGCGCTTCGAGGACGCCGGCGTCGCGGCAATCGTCTACACCGACATCGCGCGCGACGGCTTGCTCACGGGACTCAATCTCGATGCCACCATCGCGCTGGCCGATGCCATCTCGATTCCGGTGATCGCCTCGGGCGGGCTGGCCTCGATCGATGACATCAAGGCGATGCTCGCGCCGCGCGCCGCGAAGCTCGCAGGCGCCATTGCCGGCCGCGCGCTTTATGACGGGCAGCTGGATGCTACGGAAGCGCTCGCGCTCATCCGCGCGGCAAAGGCGGCGTAATGTTCAAGGTCCGCGTCATTCCATGCCTCGACGTGAAAGACGGCCGCGTGGTCAAGGGCGTCAATTTCGTCAATCTGCGCGACGCCGGCGATCCGGTGGCGGCGTCGATCGCCTATGACGCGGCCGGCGCCGACGAGCTCTGCTTCCTCGACATCACGGCGAGCCATGAAAATCGCGACACCATCTACGACGTCGTCCAGCGCACGGCCGAAGCCTGCTTCATGCCGCTCACGGTCGGCGGCGGCGTGCGCAGCATCGACGACATCCGCAAGCTCTTGACCTGCGGCGCCGACAAGGTGTCGATCAACACCGCGGCGGTGACGCGGCGCGGCTTCGTCAAGGAGGCGGCGGAGAAATTCGGCGACCAGTGCATCGTGGTGGCGATCGACGCCAAGAAAGTGTCGAAGCCGGGCGAGCAGGACCGCTGGGACATCTTCACCCATGGCGGCCGCAATCCGACCGGCATCGACGCGGTCCATTACGCACGCGAGGTGGTCGCGCTCGGCGCCGGCGAAATTTTGCTGACCTCGATGGACCGCGACGGCACCAAACAGGGCTATGACATCCCGCTCACCCGCGCCATTGCCGATGCCGTTCCGGTGCCGGTGATCGCCTCTGGCGGCGTCGGCACGCTTGAGCACATGGTCGAGGGCATCCGCGACGGTCACGCCACCGCGGTGCTGGCGGCCTCGATCTTCCATTTCGGCGAGCATTCGGTGCGCGAGGCCAAGGCCTATATGGCCAAAGCCGGACTGCCGATGCGGCTCGATCCGTGATAATGGTCGACTCATGAGCAAGTTCACGCTGGCGGATCTGGAAAAGCGGGTGCATGCGCGCGCCAAAGCGAGCGCATCCGAATCCTATACACGCGCGCTATTGGACAAGGGCGTCGCCCAATGCGCCAAGAAGCTGGGCGAGGAGGCGATCGAAACCGTGCTGGCAGCCTTGCAGGACGACAAGGGCAAGCTGATCGCGGAGGCGGCCGACCTGCTCTATCATCTGCTCGTGGTGCTGGAGGCGCGCGGCGTCACAGTGGCGGAAGTGGAAGCCGCGCTGGAAAAGCGTACGGCGCAGTCGGGGCACGAAGAGAAGGCGTCGCGCAAGTAAATGGAACAGCGCACCAACGATATGTTGTCGCCCTACCGCACGTTCAGCCGCGCGCAATGGGCGGCGCTGCGCGCCGACGCGCCGATGACGCTGACCAAGGACGAGGTCGCGCGCCTGCGCTCGCTGCACGACCGGCTCGACATGGCGGAGGTGGAGGAAATCTATCTGCCGCTGTCGCGGCTGCTGTCGATGTACGTGGCGGCGACGCAGCGCCTGTTCGTCGCGCAACAGCGCTTCCTCGCCACCGAAGACGCCAAGATGCCTTACGTCATCGGCGTCGCCGGATCGGTGGCGGTCGGCAAATCCACCACCGCGCGCGTGCTGCAGGCGCTCTTGGCGCGCTGGCCGAACGTGCCCAAGGTCGATCTCATCACCACCGACGGTTTTCTCTACCCCAACGCCGTTCTCGAGCGCGAAGGCCTGATGGAGAAGAAGGGCTTTCCCGAGAGCTACGATCTGCCGGCGCTGCTGCGTTTCCTCACCGACGTGAAGGCCGGCCGCAGACCGGCGCGCGCGCCGATCTATTCGCATCTGGTCTACGACGTGATGCCAAACCAGTCGATCGAGATCGACCGGCCGGACATCCTCATCGTCGAAGGCTTGAATGTGCTGCAGACCGGGCGGCTGCCGAAGGACGGCAAGGCGATCCCGTTCGTGTCGGACTTCTTCGATTTTTCGGTCTATCTCGACGCCGACGAGGATGTGCTGCGGTCATGGTACGTCGACCGTTTTCTCACCTTGCGCGGCACCGCGTTCCGCGATCCGAAATCCTATTTCCATCGCTATTCGAATTTGTCGGACAGCGAAGCGGCGGAAACCGCCGTGTCGATCTGGGAACGCATCAATCTCGTCAATCTGAATGAAAATATTCTGCCGACACGCCAGCGCGCCGACCTGATCCTGAAAAAGGCCGAGAGCCACAAGGTCGAGGAAGTGTCGCTGCGGCGGTTGTAAGCGTTACGCCGCGCGCCGGCTGAGGTCGAAGTGCTCGAAATAGCGCTGCTTGATCTCGGAGATCGGCAGCACGATCAACACGTCGGTGGTGCCGAATTCGTGGTCCACCACGGCGCCGTCGCCGATCAACGCGCCCAGCCGCAGATAGCCCTTGATCAGCGGCGGCAGCATGCGCAGCGCCGCCTTCGGATCGATCGCCTCTTTCGACAGGCGGTTCATCTCGATGTAGCGCTGCGGCAGCGCCCGCGCCCGCCACTGCTCCGGCGCCCGCGCATAGTGGTGCAGGAACGACAGCGGCAGCGCCAGTTGCTTCGGCTCGGTGCCGTCGAGGCTAGCGCAGCCGATCATCACGTCGCAGCCGTTCTGCAAAATGTAGGCGTGGATGCCGTGCCAGAGCAGTTCGACGGTGCGCTTGTTGCGGTAGGCCGCCAGCACGCAGGAGCGGCCGAGCTCGAGGAATTGCAGATTGGCGTGGCGGCCGATCAGCGCGTCGACGTCGAATTCGCCGGCGCTGTAGAAGCCGCCATATTCCTCCGCCAGCGGCTGCCGCAGCAGGCGATAGGTGCCGACCACCGCCGGCCGGTTGTTGAGCGGATGGCCGTCGCGCAAAGTGCGATCCTTGGCGCGATCTTTGGCGTGATCGATGACGAGCAGGTGGTCGCAGACCGCGTCATAGGCGTCGATGTCGCGGCGCGAGAACAGCCGCGCGGGGTTGGCGATGGCCGGACCCTCCTGATAGAAAACCCGGTAGCGCAACTTCTGCGCCTGGCGCACCTCCTGCGCCGTTTGCGCTAGCCGCACCTCAAGCGAGCCGACGCGGCCGAGGCTTTGCGACGGCCGGTGCGCGCGCGCGGCCCAGGCTTGCAGGCCGCCATAAGCTTGCAGCGCCGAGATCAGGCCGGGAACGCCGGCACCCGATGGCTGCGGGCGGAAGCGTTCGAACAGACCGCGGGGAGGGATGAGAATATTGCCGGGGCGGGTCATGGGAGCGTTGGGTCCATTTCGCGCAATCAATTTCGCGTCGGCGCGATGCATTTTCGCGAATCATCGCTCGCGGGCCACCCCCCAGACACCATGGCGGCAACACGATTTTATGACAAGGTGGGGAAAGCGCCGTCAGGCCGCAAGCGAGCCGAGACCGGAGGTCGCCGCAATCGCTTCGCGCAGGCGCTCGGCGTCGAGCGGCTTGACCAGGAAGCCGTCCATGCCGGCGGCGAGCGCGGCGTCGCGATCTTCAGGGTAGGCGTTGGCGGTGAGCGCCAAAATGCGCGCGGGCTTGATGCCGCTTTCGGCTTCGGCGGCGCGGATGCGGCGCGCGGCTTCGAGCCCGTCCACCACCGGCATCTGCACATCCATCAGCAGCAGGTCGTACGGCGAGCCCGCGACGCGCGCGGCGGCCCAGGATTCAACCGCCGCTTCGCCATTGCCCGCGATGGTCGGGCGATGGCCAAGCTTGGACAGAAGCGCGCGCATCAGCAGCGCGTTGATCTCGTTGTCTTCCGCCACCAGAATCGAAAGGCCCTTGGCCGGCGCGGGCGTTATTTCGTTTTCGCCTAAGGCTTCGGCGGACGCGTGCTCGAACGCATCTCCGTCGCGCAAGCGTGCGGCGAGCGAGGACGCGCGCACCGGTTTGACCAGATAGCCGGTGAAACCGTGCTCTTTCAGTGACGTGAGTTCGTGCCGCTCGCTCGGACGAATGAGCACAATGCGGCGCGCGGCGCCGCATGCATCGAGCGTCTCGCGCATGTCCACCGCGAGCGGATAGTCGATGAGCAGCGCATCCCAGCGCCGCTCCGGCAACAGCGCGCGCGCGATGTCGGGCTCGGCCGCCACGCAAGTGCGCGCGCCCCAGCGGCCGAGCCGGCGCGCCAGCAGCGACGCCTCGATCTCGGCGCTGGCGACGATCATCGCCGATAGGCCGCGCAAATCGGGCGCGGCAAATTCGCTTGCGCCGTCGGGCGCCGCCGGCAGCGGCAGCGTCACGCTGAAGGCGGCGCCGGTGCCGGGCGAACTTTCCACCGCGATATCGCCATTCATGCGCTCGACGATGCGCTTGGAAATGGCGAGCCCCAGGCCGGTGCCGCCATATTTTCGCGTCGAGGAGCCGTCGGCCTGCTCGAAATCGAGGAAAATGCGGGCCTGATCCTCGGCCTTGAGGCCGATGCCGGTGTCGCGCACCACGAAGCGGACTTCGCCGTCGCGTCCGGTCTCTTCGACGATCACTGCCACACCGCCCGTCTCGGTGAACTTGATGGCGTTGCCGGCGAGATTGAGCAGCACCTGGCGCAAGCGCGCGGCATCGCCAATGAGCTGAGCGGGCAGACGCTCGTCGACAAAGGATGCGATCTCGATGCCCTTGGCCTGCGCGCGCGGCGCCAGCAATTCGACGACTTCCTCGACCATCGGGCCGAGCGCGAAGGGCCGCGCTTCAAGATCGAGCCGGCCGGCCTCGATCTTGGAGAAATCGAGCACCTCCTCGATCAGCGACAACAATGTCTCGCCCGAAGTTTTCGCCGCTTTGGCATATGTGCGCTGCTCGGGCGAAAGCTGGGTGTCGAGCAGCAGATCGGCCATGCCGAGCATGCCGTTGAGCGGCGTGCGGATCTCGTGGCTGACCATGGCGAGGAAGCGCGACTTGGCGCGGCTTGCCGCCTCCGCCTGATCGCGCGCGCTTGCGAGCGCGCGCTCGGCCTCGACGCGGTCGGTGACGTCGCGGCCGACGCCTTGCGTTTCGCTGCCCGCGTCGCTGCGCACCGCGACCTCGCGCCAGGCGATCCAGCGCGCGGCGCCGCCGCTTGCGATTTTCTGGTCGTGGGCGCGGGTGCCGTCGGCGAGCACGGTGATTTCGCCTTGCTCGACGATATCGAGTTCGGCCGGTTTGCCGATCAGCTCGTCTTCCGTCCGTCCGGCGAGCGCGCAGAACGCGTCGTTGGCATAGGTGATATTGCCTTGCGCGTCGCGGCGCACGATCAGGTCGCCTTGCGCTTCCAGCAGGCTGCGCGCGCGCTCTTCCGCCTCGCGCAATTCCCAATTGCGGTCGGACAATTCCTCGGCGCGCGCTTCGAATGCGCGCATTTTTTCCTTGAGCATGCGGCCGCGGATCAACATGAACGCAATAGCCGTGCAGGCGATGGCGAACAGCGAGCCGACGCCGCTGGCATAGGCATAAGGGTCGTAATTGGCGTCTTGGAGGCGGATGCCGACGAAGAAGCCGATCGCGCCCGAGCACACCGCCAGCGTCGTCCAGGCGGCGCGCCCGAACAGGATCAAGGCGCGCTTGTTGCGCGCGGCATTGCGGGCCGATCGCACGATGGACGATGCAGATTTCGTTCGCATGGCTTTGCAAGCCATTTGGCGCCGGGACTATTGCTTTTTCATTCCCCGCGGCGGGCGGCGGACGGCGGCTCGCGCGAACATGGTAAAGGCGAGGTTAACGCCTCAGTTGACGGCGACGGTGCGGGCGCGGGCGTTGCGCCACATCACCGCGAAAAAAGCGGCGGCATCCTGCGTCGAGAAGCGCGGCGAGCGCACATATAACTTGTAGTCGGCGGCGTCATGCGAGAGCGAAACCGTCACGTCCGGGTTGCTGGCCTCGCTGTCGAGGCGGATGGTCTCGACCGCGCCGTCGCAGGTGCCGCTTTCGCCGTCGTCGACCAACACGAAATCGGCGGCCGCCGGGTCGTCGACGATCTGCATGCGCAGGTTCGGCCGCGCGGCCTTGTTGTCGATGCGTACCGTGATATTGGCGGCGCCGCTGTCGGCCACGCGGTAGGCGGCGCTGCCGGCGACGAAACAAGGCTTGGCTTTGGGCGCGAAATAGATGCCGGCGGCGGCCGGCACGGCCAGCATCAGTGCCACCAACGAAGCGATTTGTTTGCGTGTCATCGAGCTTCCCCCACGATGGAGGCTAGGCCCGACTGATTACCGGTTTATTAAATGGCGGGCCTCAGGCAGCCCGCCGCACTTCGTCGGCGAGCGCGCGGTAGGATAACGCCTCGGCCAGATGCACGCGGCCGACATTGCCGGCGCCGTCGAGATCGGCCAGCGTCCGGGCCACGCGCAGCACGCGGTGATAGCCGCGCGCCGACAGCCGCATGGCGTCGGCGGCATCGCGCAGCAATGCGAGGCCCGCGCCATCGGCGCGCGCGACCTGTTCGAGCACGGGGCCATTGGCCTGCGCATTGGTGTGCACGTTCGAAAGCCCCAGCGCCGCATAACGTTCGGCTTGCAGGTCGCGGGCGCGGGCGACGCGCGCGGCGACTTCACGCGAACCTTCCGACGGCGGCGGCAGGATCAGGTCGGACGCCGTCACCGCCGGCACTTCGATGTGCAGATCGATGCGATCGAGCAGCGGGCCGGACAGCCGCGTCTGATATTCGGCGACGCAGCGCGTGTTCGGTCCGCGCTTGCAGGCAAAGCCGGGATCGTTCGCCCTGCCGCAACGGCAGGGATTCATCGCCGCCACCAGCATGAAGCGCGCGGGATAAGTGATGCGGTGATTAGCGCGGGCGATGGCGACCTCGCCGGTTTCCAGCGGCTGGCGCAAAGAGTCCAAAACCTGCGCCGCGAATTCGGGCATCTCATCGAGGAACAGCACGCCGTTGTGGGCGAGCGAGATTTCTCCCGGGCGTGCGCGCAGGCCGCCGCCGACCAGCGCCGGCATCGAGGCGGAGTGGTGCGGGCTTCGGAACGGCCGCTTGTTGGTGAGCGCGCCGCCTTCGATCTCGCCGGCGACGGAAGCGATCATCGACACTTCCAGCAACTCGGCCGGCGTCAGGGGCGGCAGGATGGTCGGCAGCCGCGCCGCCAGCATCGACTTGCCGGCGCCGGGCGGGCCGATCATCAACAGGTTATGGCCGCCGGCGACGGCGACCTCGAGCGCGCGCTTGGCGCTCTCCTGGCCCTTGATGTCGGCAAGATCGAGCGGCACGCCTTCGATCTCGCGCACCTTCGGCTGCGGGCGCGACAGCACCTGCGTGCCCTTGAAATGATTGGCGAGCTGGATGAGCGATTGCGCGGCGATAATCTCGATCTCGGGACTGGCCCAGGCCGCTTCCGGCCCGCACGCCGCCGGACAGATGAGCCCTTGCCCGCGCGCATTGGCGCCGATGGCTGCGGGCAGCACGCCGGCGACGGGCGCGATCGAACCGTCGAGGCCGAGCTCGCCCAAGACGGTGAAGCCGGAGATCGCGTCCTGCGGCACGGCGCCGATGGCCGCCATCAGCCCGAGCGCGATCGGCAGATCGTAATGGCTGCCTTCCTTGGGCAGGTCGGCAGGCGCCAGATTGACGGTGATGCGGCGCGCCGGCAGCGCGAGACCCGACGCGATCAATGCCGCGCGCACGCGCTCCTTGGCTTCCGACACCGCCTTGTCGGGCAGGCCGACAATGTTGAAGGCCGGCAGTCCCGGCGCCACCTGCACCTGCACGTCGACGGCGCGAGCCTCGATGCCCTCGAAGGCGACCGTCGCGACGCGCTGAACCATGAAAAGTGCCCTCAACCCCTACACGCCAGACTAACGGAATGGTTGTAGGGCGCAAGAACAATTAGAGAACAATTCTTTTCCGGTTGAAGTCCCTGTTGATCTTGGGCTTTTTGCCGCCAATCATGCGCTCGAGCCATTTTTTGGGGAGGGTCGGCATGACGGCGCTGCGCTTTTTGGCCTTCGGTGGACTGTTACTTGCGGGGCTCAGCCAAGCCGCGGCCGAGGACCTGAAGCCCTGGCGGCACGGGGTGATCGAGCCGAAAGGCGACGCCGGCTTCATGTGGATGGTGGGCCGCCGCGACTTCGCCGCCAAGCACGGCCTCAACATCACCATCGTCAGCATGAAGAACGGCGCGCTGGCGCATAAGGCGCTGTTGTCGGGCGAGCTCGACAGCATCGAGTCGTCGCCGGGCGCGGCCATCCTCGCCGGCTCCCGCGGCGCCGACCTGAAAATCGTCGGCTGCGACTGGCCGGGCGTGCCGCACGGACTGATGGTGCGGCGCGGCATCAACTCGGTCGCCGACCTCAAGGGCAAGACGGTCGCGGTGGCCGCGCCCGGCTCGCTGCCCAATCTGCTGCTCAAAGCGATGCTCGAGCAAAACAAAGTGCCCGAAAGCGAGGTGAAGGTCGCGAGCCTCGGCGGCGATCTCGATCGTTTCAAGGCGGTGACCGCCGGCATTGCCGATGCCGGAATCGTGGCGGCCGAATTCATGGCAGTCGCGCCCAAGGACATCCGCATGCTGGTGCGCGGGCGCGACGCGCTGCCGAATTACGTGCGGCTGTGTCTGACCATGACCGGCAAGACGCTGTCGGAGCGCCGCGACGACGCCATCAATTTCGTGGCGGCCGAGATGGACGCGCTGCGTTACACGGCGACGCATCGCGACGACACCATCGCGCTGACGCGCGCGGAGACCCATGCCAAGCCGGACGATCCGAAGCCGGCCTTCGCTTACGACGACACGCTCAAGCACGGCGCGATCGATCCGGCGATTCCCGTGCCGCTCGACAAGCTGACATGGATGCAAGGCGAATTGCTCAAGGCCGGCAATCTGAAGGCGCCGGTCGATCTCGCCAAGATCACCGACGCGTCGATCCGCGACGAAGCCGCCAAGCGCGCCGGCAAATAGCTAGACTTTCACCGAGGCCATGATGCCGGCAGGGAAAATCTCCTCCGGCTTGACCAACTTGTGCGCGATGCCTTGCTCGTGCGTGTAGCGCAGGAACAGTTCGAGCGTCGGCCGGTTGGCGTCGATGCCGTAAGGGAACGGATCGCCGCCGAAAGTCTCGCGCATGCGCCGTGCGTAATTTGCCAGCCACGGCACCGGATAGCGCGACACCGCCGGATCGAGGATGCGCTCGAGGCTGCGGCGTTTCGATTCCTCGAAGGCGTTGTAGAGATTGCGTGCCAGCCACGGCTTTCCGTCGAGAATGGCCTCGCGCAGCGCGATCACGTGCATGATCGGATAGACGCGCGTCTCCTCGTAATAACGCTGCTCCATCGCCTCGTAGTCGGGAAACAGCCGCAGCACGTCGGGATGGCCTTCGCGGAACGAGTCGGGCGGGCGGGCGATGATGACGCAATCGAGCTCGCCGGAGGCAATCATGCCGCTCAGCGTCTTGTCGGGCATGCTGGTGAGCTTGACGCCCTTGGGCAGCGACAATTCGACCTTCTCGATGCGGCCTTTCTCGTTGGTGCCGGCCTGCACCCAGTCGATGTCGGCGAGCGCGACGCCGGCCTCGTGCATCAGCCAGCCGCGCATATAGACCGCAGCGGTGTGCGCCCATTCCGGCACGCCGATGCGTTTGCCGCGCAGATCCTTGGCGCTCTTGATGCCTTTGGTGCGGTTCACATAGAACGAGGAAAAACGGAACAGCCGCGAAGCATAGACCGGCAGGCCGACGATGTCGGCGTCCGGCCGCGTCACCTGCGCCATGAACTTGGCGAAGGACAGTTCCGACACGTCCCATTCACGGTTGAAGGTGAAGCGCGAGAAGATCTCATGATGGCCGAGCATCAGCCAGGTCGCTTCGACGCCTTCGGCCTTGACCAGGCCGAGGCGGAAATCGCGGAAATGGTCGTAGTCGGTGGTGGCGATGGTGAGCGGGACGCTCATGCTTTTTTCCGCGCCGCCTCGATCTTGTCCCAGATCAGCGCGGCGATGTCGGCGCCGCCGAGATTCTTGATGGCGCGAATGCCCGTGGGCGACGTGACGTTGATCTCGGTGAGATAGCCGTCGATGACGTCGATGCCGACGAACAGCAAGCCGCGCTGGCGCAGCGCCGGACTTAAGCGCTTGCAGATTTCGGCCTCGCGCTTGGTCAATTCGGTCGCCGCCGGCGCGCCGCCGCGCACCATGTTGGAGCGCAGGTCGTCGGCGGCGGGAATGCGGTTGACCGCCCCGGCATAGTCGCCGTCCACCAGGATGATGCGCTTGTCGCCCTGTTTGATCGCGGGCAGGAATTTCTGCACTACCCATTGCTCGCGGAACGTATTGGCGAACATGTCGTAGAGCGAGCCAAAATTGAGATCGTCGCGCGTGATGCGGAACACCGCGCCGCCGCCGTGGCCGTACAGCGGCTTCATTACGATGTCGTCGTGCTTTTTGCGGAACGCCTTGATCTCCGTAAGATCGCGCGTGATCAGCGTCGGCGGCATCAACTCGGGGAATTCCATGACGAAGACCTTTTCCGGCGCGTTGCGCACGCTTGCCGGGTCGTTGATCACCAGCGTCTTCGACTGGATGCGCTCGAGCAGATGCGTGCTGGTGATATAGGCGAGATCGAACGGCGGATCCTGCCGCAGCAGCACCACGTCGAATTCGGTCAGCTCCACCCGCCGCGGCTCATCGAGCATGAAATGATCGCCGGGCACGTCGCGCACGCTCAAGCTTTCGACCGTGGCAAAGACCTTGCCGTCGAGCAGCGCCAGCCGGTCCGGGGTGTAATAAGCGAGCGTGTGGCCGCGCTTCTGTGCTTCCAGCAGCAGGGCGAAGGTGGAATCGCCCTTGATGTTGATCCGCGCGATCGGATCCATCTGCACCGCGATTTTCAGGCTCATGGACGCCCTTCCGACGACGAAAACTTAAGGAAAACAGATCGTTAACATATTACCGCCATTGTGCCCGATCGGGGAGCCTGCGCACGAGGTAGGGCCGTTGGTGACATTGCCGAAGCTTTCGATTGCCGCCAAGCTCTATGTGATCTTCGCGCTGATGGCCGCCACCACGCTGGCGCTGTCCACGGTCGCGGTTTCGAACGCGCGCATCCACGCGGCGCTGACGCGGCAATTCGAGTCCGCCAACGCCATCAGTGCCGACATCAAGCGGGTCAATGCCCTGATCTACGCGGCGTTCAGCACGTCGCGCGCCATCGATACCGCGCCGGACAAGGAGACCGCGGCACGATATGCGGCCGAGCTGCGCAAGCTTGGCGACGAAATCGCCGCGGCAACCGGCGAATGGCAGTCTCGCGCGCACGCCGAAGACGCCGTCGCGGTGCGCGAGGCCGCCGCTCGCATTGCCTCCTATCGGGCGTTCCTGCAGCAGTTGACTCAAGTTGCAGCGGCCGGCGGAGCGCCCGCTGCGCGGGCCTGGGCCGGCACCAACAGCGTGTTCGACGTTCGCGGCGCGCTGACCGGCGATCTCGAAAAATTGGATCGCCGCTATTCAGCGCGCGCGAGCAGCATCCTCGCAAAGCTCAACGAAGATATCGACCATACCGCGATGTTGTTGGGCTTACTCGCCGCCTTCGCGGTCATGCTGGCGGCGATCGGTGTCATCATGATCCGGCGCAGCGTGACCATGCCGATCGCCGCCATCACGCGGGTGACGGAGGCGGTGGCAGCCGGCGAAGCAGAGGTGGCGGTGCCTTATGCCGAGCGGCGCGACGAGATCGGCGCGCTGGCGCGCTCGATCGCCGTGTTCCAGCGCGCCATGCGCCACAACGAAGAGCTCAACCGCACCGTCGTCGACGACGCCGAGGCGCGCATGCGCCGGCAGGTGCAGATGTCGGGCGAAATCTCGCGCTTCTCCGCCGAGGTGGAAGCGACGCTGGCCGAGCTCGGCGGCATTTCCGACCAGATGCTGGCGGCCTCGACGCAGCTTGCGGGCGTCGCCGACGACGCGACCTCGAAAACCGCGCGCGCCGCCGCCGCCTCGGCCGAAGCCTCCAGCAACGTGCGCGACATCGCCTCCGCCGCCGACGAGCTGTCGGCGTCCGTCGACGAAATCGACCGCCAGGTGGCGCAGTCCAATGCGATCGCCACCAAGGCGGTGAACGAGGCCGGCCGCACCAATATCGCGGTGCAGGAGCTCGACGAAGCGGCCGCGCGCATCGGCGACGTGATCAAGCTCATCACCGACATCGCCGAACAGACCAATCTGTTGGCGCTCAACGCCACCATCGAAGCCGCGCGCGCGGGCGAAGCCGGCCGCGGCTTTGCCGTGGTGGCTGGCGAGGTCAAGGCGCTGGCCGGGCAGACTAGCCGCGCCACCGAGGAGATTGCCGCGCAGATCGCGGGCATGCAACGCGCCACCACCCGCTCGATCGAGGCGATCACATCGATCGAGACCATCATCCGCGAGATCGGCGAGATCAGCAGCGCCATCGCTGCCGCCGTCACCGAGCAGGGCGCCGCCACGCAGGAAATCGCGCGCAGCGTCGAGGTCGCCGCCAAGCGCACGATCGACACCGCCGCCGAGGTCAATCTGGTGGGCAGCGCGACCGAAGATACCCGCGCCAGTGCCGGCGCGGTGAAGAGCGTGGCCGACGATCTCGGCGGCGTGGCGGGGCGCATCCGCGCGCAGGTCGATCAGTTCTTCGAGCGGCTGAGCGCTTAAACTCAATTCGTTTCAAACGCCGCCGGGATGTGGCGCGGCAATTTGCCCGGCGCCACCAATATCGCGTCGAAGCGAATATCGCGCACGCTATCGTCGGGGTTGGCCGCGAGCCAGACTTCCGCCGCGGCGGCGATGCGGCGCTGCTGGCGCGCATTGACCGACTCCGCCGCCTCGTCGAGGTTGGCGCGCGCCTTCACTTCCGCGAAGATCAGCAGGTGCCGCCGGCGCGCGACGATGTCGATCTCGCCGACCGGCGATTTCCAGCGCCGCGCCAGAATGCGGAAGCCTTTGGCGATCAGCAACGCGGCGGCGCGGCTCTCCGCTGAAATGCCGACGCGAAACGCCGCGATGCGTTGCGGGCTCGGCGCCGTTTTGGCAACCGGCGTTGCTTTGGGCAAGCCGTCACCGCGCCGCGCCATCGCCGTTGTCCTTTGTCAGTTCGAGTGCGCGCCGGTAGACCTCGCGGCGCGGGCGCCCGCTGGCGAGCGCGACTTCGCCGACCGCGTCTTTCAGCGACACGCGCGCGAGCGCCAGCCGCAGCATGTCGTCGACGTCGGCGCCTTGCGTTTCGGCTTCTTCCGGCGGCGCCACCACGATGACGATCTCGCCGCGCGTCTCGCCGCCTTGCGCATAGTCGCGCGCGAGCGTCGGCAGATCGCCGCGGCGGACTTCCTCGTGCAGCTTGGTGAGCTCGCGGCAGATCGCGGCGGCGCGCGGGCCTAAGCCTTCGGCCAGATCGGCGAGCGTTGCCGCAAGCCGTGGTCCGCTCTCGAACAGCACCAATGTCGCCGGAATGTTTGCCAGCGCCGCGATGCGCTTCTGCCGCGCCACTTGCTTGGCCGGCAAAAAGCCTTCGAAGAAAAAGCGATCGGTCGGCAGGCCGGCGACATTCAGCGCGGTCAGCACCGACGACGCGCCGGGGATCGCGGTTATCGCGAAGCCTGCGTCTTGCGCCGCGCGCACCAGCTTGTAGCCGGGATCGGAGATCAGCGGCGTGCCGGCGTCGGACACCAGCGCCACCGCCTCGCCGCGCGCCAGCCGCGCCAGTATCTTCGGCCGCGCCTCGGCGGCGTTGTGTTCGTGATAGGGCGTCAGCGGCGTAGCGATGCCGTAGCGCTCGGTGAGCTTGCGGCTGACGCGCGTATCTTCGCAGGCGATGACGTCGCAGCCTGCCAGCACTTCGAGCGCGCGCAGCGTGATGTCGCCAAGATTGCCGATCGGCGTGGCGACCAGATAAAGGCCGCCCGCTGCCGTTACGGCCGTTATGGCCGGGCCTGCCGGGGCCTGCCGTCGGCCGCCCCGGCCGGTTGTGGTTTTGCTGTCTTTGGCCATGCCGGCGACTTTAAACGGCGCGCTTGCCGCCGTCATTTCGCGGCAAATTCTCTTTCTTTTTCATTGCCTTAACTTTTGCGGGACAAAATCTTCGTTTATCGTTAGGACTTAAGACCGTAATCCATTGGGGAGCCATGCCGGGGACGCCGCGCACGCAAAGGGGGTTGTTGACGCGCAGGCAAAGTCTGCGCGCGGCGCTGAGCGCCGGCGCGGCCTTTGCGCTGTCGGCGTGTGCCGACAACAAATTCGACTTCGGAGACTTCGGCAAATTCGGCAGCACGTCGCCGACCCCGCCGGCGGCTCCGGGTCCCGGCTCGGAAATCGGCGCGGGCCAGGTGCGCGTCGGCTTGATCCTGCCGATGTCCGGGCAGGGCGGCCCCGGCGTTGGGCAATCGCTGAAAAACGCCGCCGAGATGGCGCTGTCCGATTTCAAGAATCCCAACATCCAGCTGCTGGTGAAGGATGACGCCGGCACGCCGCAAGGCGCGCAAGCCGGCGCGCAGGCGGCAATTAACGAGGGCGCCGAGATCATCCTCGGCCCGCTGTTCGCGCAGTCGGTGCGCGCCGTGTCGCAGGTGACGCGGCCGCGCAACATTCCGGTAATTGCATTCTCGACCGACGCCAGCGTCGCCTCGCAGGGCGTCTATCTGTTGAGCTTCCTGCCGGAGACCGACGTGCGGCGCATCGTCGAATACGCTACCTCGCGCGGCAAGCGTTCGTTCGCGGCGCTGATCCCGGAGAACGCCTATGGCGCGGTGGTGCAGGCCGCGTTCCAGCAGGAGGTACCGCGCCGCGGCGGCCGCGTCGTGGTGCTGGAGAAATATCCGCTCGATCCGAGCAAGATCGCCGAGCCGGTGCACGCCGTGGCGCAGGCGGCGACGCAGGTGGACAGCATCTTCATTCCCGACAATGCCGACTCGGTTGTGCAACTGGTACAGGCGCTCGCCGCCGATCACATCAATCTGAAGCGGCTGCAATTGCTCGGCACCGGCGTGTGGGACGACCCGCATATTTTCGCGACGCCGGCGCTGCACGGCGCCTTGTATCCGGGGCCCGATCCGAATGCGTTCCGCAATTTCTCGGCGCAATACCGCGCCCGCTTCGGGCAGGATCCGGTGCGCGCCGCCACGCTCACCTATGACGCGGTGGCGCTGGTCGCCGCGCTGGTGAAGACTCAAGGCGCGCAGCGCTTCTCCGAACAGGTGCTGACCACGTCCTCCGGCTTCTCGGGCAAGGACGGGCTTTTCCGCTTCCGTCCCGACGGCACCAATGAGCGCGGATTGGCGGTGCTGCGCGTCGGTCCGACCGGGCCGCAGATCGTGAGCCCGGCGCCGCGCGCCTTCGGGCCGGGCGCGTAAACTAAGCCGCTAAATCAGCGACAACAGCATCGAGCAGCGGAAAACCGCTTTGCGTCACGCGCAAGCGGCCGTCGGCGGTGGTTTCCACCGCGCCTTCCTCGTGCAGCACGGCGACGCGCTGCGGATCGATTTCGCGACCGCACAGCGCGACATAGCGCGCCGGCTCGATGCCTTCCGCCAGCCGCAGACCCATCAGCAGATATTCGTCGGCGCACTCGCCGGGCGTCAGCATCTCGTCGACGGTTGAGCCGCTGCCGGTCGCCTCCACGCGGATCAGCCAGCTTTCCGGCCGCCGCTCGGTCTCGGTGGCGTAGCGCCGCGCGCCGATATTGAGCCGGCCGTGCGCGCCCGGCCCGATGCCGGCATATTCGTGGCCGCGCCAATAGATCAGATTGTGCCGGCACTCGGCGCCCGGCCGCGCGTGATTGGAAATCTCGTAAGCCGGCAGACCGGCATCGGTGCATATGAATTGCGTCAGATCGTAGAGATCGCGCGCGAGGTCTTCATCGGGGACCGCGAGCTTGCCGGCGGCGTGCAGACCGAAGAACGGCGTGTCGGGCTCGATGGTCAGCTGGTAGAGCGAGAGATGCTCGGCGGCTTCCGCGATGGCGCGCTTGAGCTCGGCGGTCCAGGTATCGAGCGTCTGGCGTGGCCGCGCATAGATGAGATCGAACGAGTAGCGCTCGAAGATCGAGCGTGCCACCGCGACCGCATCGAGCGCTTCCTGCGCCGTGTGCAGGCGGCCGAGTTCTTTCAGCGCGGTATCGTCGAGCGACTGTACGCCGAGCGAGACGCGGTTGATGCCGGCGGCGCGATAGCCGCGAAAGCGTGAAGCCTCCACGCTGGTCGGGTTGGCCTCGAGCGAAATCTCGGCGTCCGCCACGATGCGCCAATGCTTGTCGATCGCGTCGAGGATGGCCCGCACCGAAGACGGCTGCATCAGCGATGGCGTACCGCCGCCGAAGAAGATGCTCGACACCGTGCGCTTGCCGATGCGCGCGGCAGTCGCCGCGATCTCGCGCTCGTAGGCGCGCACGAAACGCGCCTCGTCGATGCCGCCGTGACGGACGTGACTATTAAAATCGCAATACGGACATTTCGACAGGCAGAACGGCCAATGAACATAAACGGCAAACGGCGCGTTCGGGATGACTGTCATGTTAACCATATTAAGCCGCATCGGGCCTGCGTTTCCAGCACGGAAGCGATTGAGCCGCGAACAAGTCATTAAAATTGTAATGAATTTTCGCGGTGCAAGAGGGCGCTTCAAATACGGCGCAAGCATGCCTCGGCGAGCTTGATGAAAGCGCGGGCGCGGTGCGAAAGGCCGCGGCCTTTGGGCGGAAGTCCATGCTTTTCCTCCGCGCTCATCTGCCCGAAGGTGCGATCGAATCCGTCGGGCCGGAAGAGCGGGTCGTAGCCGAAGCCTTTGTCGCCGCGCGGAGGCCAAACGATGGCGCCGTCGACGCGGCCCTCGAACTCCTCGACATGGCCGTCGGGCCAGGCCAGGCATAGCGCGGCAATGAAATGCGCGCGGCGCTGTTCCGGCGCGCGTGCGTTGCGTTCGATTAAAAGTGTCTGGATCCGGTTCATGGCGGCGCGGAAATCCTTGTCGGGTCCCGCCCAGCGCGCCGAGTGAATGCCGGGCTCGCCGCCGAGTGCGTCGACGACCAGGCCGGAATCGTCGGCGAAGGCCGCGTACCCTGCCGCTTTGGCGGCGGCTCTCGCCTTGATGCGCGCGTTTTGCGCGAAGGTCTTGCCGGTTTCCGCGGGCGCGCCGAGGCCGAGCTCGCCGGCCGATTGCGCCGCGATGCCATAAGGCGCCAGCAGCTCGCGCATTTCCTTGAGCTTGCCCGGATTATGGGTCGCGATCACCACCGGGCCGGTGAGTTGCCTGCTCACGTCACCGCCAATTTCTGCAGGCCGACCAGCTTGTCGATGCCTTTGCGCGCGAGCGACAGCAGCGCCAGGAACTGATCTTCGCTAAACGGCACTTTCTCGGCGGTCGCCTGCACCTCGACGATATTGCCGTTGCCGGTCATCACGAAATTAGCATCGGTCTCGGCTTCCGAATCTTCGGCATAATCGAGATCGAGCACGGCGGTGTTTTTGAACACGCCGCAGGACACTGCGGCGATGTGATCGCGCAGCACCTGACTCTTGGTCATGTCGCGCGCCTTCATCCAGGTCAGGCAATCGGCGAGCGCCACCCAGGCGCCGGTGATGGAGGCGGTGCGCGTGCCGCCGTCGGCCTGGATCACGTCGCAGTCGAGCGTGATCTGCCGCTCGCCGAGCGCGACCAAATCGACCACCGAGCGCAAGGAGCGGCCGATCAGCCGCTGGATCTCGACGGTGCGGCCGCCTTGCTTGCCGGCACTGGCTTCGCGCCGCGTGCGCTCGGCGGTGGCGCGCGGCAGCATGCCGTATTCGGCGGTGACCCAGCCGCGCCCCTGGCCCTTGAGCCAGGGCGGCAGCCGCTCCTCAAGGCTGGCGGTCACCAGCACATGAGTATCGCCGAATTTCACGAAGCAGGAGCCCTCGGCGTACTTCACCACCCCGCGCTCGAGCGAAACGCTACGCAATTCATCCACTTGTCGCCCGCTCGGCCGCATCTGGCTGGTCTCCTTTGGCCGCTCACCATAGCGATACGCCCGGCTTGAACAAGGCGGGCGTAATAGTCAATTGTGGGCTGTATCTAAGGAGTTAGATGGTGGCCTCCCACGACGTCCCGATCGGTTCGACGCAGGTAAGCCTCGCTTCGCTCAACGAGCGCTCGCGCGAGATTTTCCGGCAGATCGTCGAGAGCTATCTGGCGACCGGCGAGCCGGTCGGCTCACGCAATCTGTCGCGCATCCTGCCGATCCCGCTGTCGCCGGCCTCGGTGCGCAACGTGATGTCGGACCTGGAGCAGCTCGGCCTGATCTATGCGCCGCATACCTCCGCCGGGCGGCTGCCGACCGAGCTCGGCCTGCGCTTCTTCGTCGATGCGCTGATGGAAGTCGGCGATCTCACCGAGAGCGACCGCCGCAATATCGAGGCGCAGGTCGCCGGCAGCGGCGGCGGCAAATCGCTGGAATCGATCCTCACCGAAGCCTCGCAGATGCTATCGGGGCTGACCCGCTCGGCCGGCATCGTGCTCACGGCCAAGAGCAATGTGCGGCTCAAGCACATCGAATTCGTGCGGCTGGACCCGGAGCGCGCGCTCGCCGTGCTGGTGGCCGAAGACGGCCAGGTCGAAAACCGCGTGCTCAACGTGCCGCCTGGCTTGCCGACGTCGGCGCTGGTCGAGGCCGGTAATTTTCTCAACGCGCGCATTCGCGGCAGGTCGCTGGCGGAACTTCGCAACGAGATCGAGACCGCGGTCACGGAAGGCCAGGCCGAGCTCGATCAACTCACGCAGAAGATCATCGCCGCCGGCTTGGCGAGCTGGTCGGGCGGCGACACCGAGGACCGCCAGCTGATCGTGCGCGGCCATGCCAATCTGCTGGACGACCTGCACGCGGTCGAGGACCTGGAACGGGTACGCTCGCTGTTCGACGCGCTCGAGGCCAAGCGCGGCGTCATCGACCTGCTCGGCCGCGCCGAGCGCGGTGACGGGGTGCGCATTTTCATCGGTTCGGAAAACAAACTGTTCTCGTTGTCGGGCTCTTCGACCATCGTTGCGCCCTACCACGACAGCAAAGGCAGCATCGTGGGCGTGATCGGGGCGATCGGACCGACCCGGCTCAATTATGCCCGTGTCATCCCCATGGTGGATTACACCGCGCGGGTGGTGAGCAAGCTGCTGTCGCAATGATGTTTGCGCATGATCTTTTCCGAAAACCGGGGCCCACTTTTCGGGATCATGCGCGGTAAATGCTTGATTTTTAGGCCGGGAATCCTGATATCCGGGCCATCCGACCATGATCGAGGTTGATTGACGATGACGGACCCGACCGCTCGCCAGGGCGAGGATGCAGTGGCCGAGACTGAAAACGGCCAAGGCAAGCCCGCCGGCCAAAACGATTCGGTTAGCGCCGCCGATCCCGTGGCCGAAGCCAGGCGCGAGGCCGCCGAATACAAAGACCGGCTGCTGCGCACGCTGGCCGAGATGGAAAACCTGCGCAAACGCACCGAGCGCGAGGTTGCCGACGCGCGGCTTTACGGCATCGCCAGCTTCGCGCGCGAAGTGCTGGCGGTTGCCGACAACATGCACCGCGCGCTGTCGACCATCGGCCCCGACGTTCGCGAGGGCGGCGATGCGCAGGTAAAAGCGCTGATCGAAGGCGTCGAGTTGACCGAACGCGAATTGCTCAAGGCCCTGGAAAAAAGCGGCGTCAAAAAATTCTCGCCGCAAGGCGAGAAATTCGATCCCAACCTGCATCAGGCGATGTTCGAGATGGAAACCACAGAGGGGCCGCCCGGCTATGTCGCGCAGGTGATCCAGGCTGGCTACATGATCGGCGACCGTGTGCTTCGCCCGGCGATGGTCGCGGTGTCGAAAGCGCCGAAGGCGCAGCCGCCCGCCAACGACAACACCTGATAGGTTTGGCGCCTCGCGTTCGCGAATGCGGGGCGCGTAAGTTTTCATTGGACGAATTACAAACTATTGAAATCAGTAATTTTTTCTTGACGCTGACACCGCGCCGATTACGGTCATCGCACAGCGCGTAGGGGCGGTGTGATGCGTCGCGATCGAACGAGTGCGAAGTCGCGATGGTGGCTGAGTGTGACCGCCTTGGCGGGACTAGCCGCCGCGTCCGGCGCGCAAGCCGAACAGAAAGCCCAGCCGCCATCGATCTGGGACCAGGATACGCTGACCGGCGACTGGGGCGGCACGCGCACCGCCTTGAAGAACAAGGGTATCGATATCGACCTCGATTACACCAACGAGGTGTTCGGCGTCGTCTCCGGCGGTTTGCAGCAGCGCGCGAGTTACGAAGGCCAGTGGCGTTTTGCCGTTAACACCGACCTGGAAAAATTGATTGGCTGGACCGGCGGCAAGACGCACGTCACGATTTTTCAGATTCACAACAGCGGCCGCGACGTGATCGACAATGCCGGTAGCATTTCCGATCCGAGCAACATTGACGCCTGGTCGACGACGCGACTCTACACAGCTTGGTTCGAACAAGACTTCGGCGGCTTGTTGTCGGTGCGGCTGGGCCAGATTGTCGGCGACGGGGCATTTTTCACCAGCGATACCGCCGGCGGCTTGATCAACGGCACGTTCGGCTGGAACAGCCTGCTCGGCGCGAACTTGCTCAGCGGCGGCCCTACCTATCCGCTCGGCACGCCCGGCGTGCGGGTGCAAGCCAATCCGGGCGGCGACGTCACGCTGCTTGCCGCGGTGTTCTCCGGCGATCCGGCCGGCGACAATTGCAACGACACCAACCGGCAGAAATGCGACCGCTACGGCACCAAATTCAGCTTCGATGGCGGCGTGCTGACGATGGCGGAGGTGCAATACGCCGTCAATCAAGGCAAACAGGCAGTCGGTCTGCCGGGCGCGTACAAGCTCGGCGGCTGGTATGCGAGCGCGGACTATCGCGATCGGCACTACGGCCTCAATGCCGCCGGCGCGCAGGTCTCGCTCGCCGATCCGACGGCTACTTTCGCGCTTACGCACCAAGGCAACGGCGGCGTCTATGCCGTTGCCGATCAGATGGTCTGGCGCGCGACGGCGAGCAGCGTGAATTTGTTTGCGCGCGGCGGCGTGGTGCCGTCAGACCGCAATCTGGTGTCCTATTACGTCGATGGCGGCTTCGGCATCAAAGGGCCGCTGCCGGGACGTGCCGACGACACGCTCACTTTCGGCGCGGCCTATGCCAAGATCAGTCCGGCGGCGGTCGCGCTCGACCGCGATTTCCTTGCCTTCAATGGACCGCCATACGCTATTCGCGACGCCGAGACGGTGTTCGAAGTCAGCTATGCGGCGCAAATCGCGCCCTGGTGGGTCGTGCAGCCCGACTTGCAATACATTTGGCATCCGTGCGGCGGGCAGAATCTGAGCGATCCGACGCTGACGCTGGATCATGCCTTCATTGCCGGCATCCGCAGTACGATCAAGTTCTAGCCGGGGCTATTCGAGTCGATGCCGTCGCGCACGGCGCGAAAGCGCGGGAAAAACTGGTCCCAGTTCTCTTTGTGCACCGCGCCGATGACGCGCAGGAAGCTGCCACCGTTGAAGCGCAGCCATTGCACCAGCGCCAGCGGTTTGCCGTCGTAGCCGGTTGCGGTCGCGCGCACCTCGTAGCCTGGCCGGCCATCGATGCGCATCGCTTCCGCGAAGGTAACGGAAAGGTCGCGCAGCGGCGCCGAGCTCATCAATTCGCGCGCAAAGCGCGCGCGGTCGTCTGGATTCTCCGGCCCGCCGCGGGCCAGCGAGATGATCATATAAGGGTTAGTGACCATGTCCTGGCTTGGACCGTCGATCAGGATCGCGCCGTCATTGGGTACAACCCTCATCATCCGGAAGCCGGCCAGGTCTTTGAGTTTGAAAGGCAGCAGACTGAGCAGCTCCTCGACCGGCGGCGAGCGGAAGGTCACGCTCTCAAGGGCCTTGCGGATCGCCGCATCGGAATAGACCGTGCCGGCGGCGTCCGGCACCTCCGCCTTGATCAGCATTGCGAGGTCGCCGAACTGCGGTCCGATCCCGGTGGCGGCCAGAAACCACTTGCGCACGCCGACGCCGTTGTCCTGGCCATGGCCGGTGATCAAAAAGCCAATGCCGCTTTGAAACGGGAAGCTTTCCCGCTTCACGTCGGTCAAGTCGGCCTGGTTTTTGGCGAAGATCGACCGCTCGATCTCCTGATAGGCGGTCAGCGGCAATTGCAGGATGGAGATGGTGACCTTGCGGTCGGGGTCCTCGAAGCCGGGGAAACGGACGCTCGGCTTGAGGCCGTCCGGCGGGGTGAGGCCGATGCGCATGCCTTTGGGAAAGATCGGGTCGGCCGCCAAGGCCGGGCCGAGCGCGATGAACGCGGCGCAGATAGCGGCCAACAGGAAGGGCAAGCGGCGAAGCATCGGATAAGGGCGCCTTGGCGTTTCGGGTGGGTTTAAGCGGCCTGCCTAACCGGCTTCACCCGGCGGCCGCAATGAAAAGATTAACGCTGAGGCCGGCCTTGCGCCGCCTGCTCGCGAATTCGTGACACCCTGACTTGCGGGCGCGGGGGGCCCTCCTATATGAGCCATAAGCCGCGGAAAGCCGCGGTGAATCGCGTATCCAGGGGGCTGGATATGGGGGTTTCGCGGATGAGCCGCATATCCCTTTCGGGCGCCAAAAGGCCCGGCCGGCCTGCCGCAAATTGAGAGGAAGAACCATGGGCAAGGTCATCGGCATCGACCTCGGCACCACCAATTCGTGCGTTGCCGTCATGGAAGGCAAGACGCCGAAAGTCATCGAGAACGCCGAAGGCATGCGCACGACGCCTTCGATCGTCGCCTTCAGCGACGACGGCGAACGTCTCGTCGGCCAGCCGGCCAAGCGCCAG
>Ga0335081_10003546_pt1 | contig 24578 bp, 16 predicted proteins | sample Lox_Sample_35_FD_206713 | JGI IMG/M metagenome (GOLD analysis project Ga0335081, IMG submission 206713) | Soil microbial communities from Loxahatchee National Wildlife Refuge, Florida, United States - Lox_Sample_3.5 | ecosystem: Environmental > Terrestrial > Soil > Wetlands | place: USA...
CAGGTATCAAGCAGGCGATCGAGACTGCTCGCGCCTTCCGAGGCGCGAGACTTGGAAGTTGATCTGAACCATCGAAAGACGCAGGGAAAGCAAGACGTGGCTGAAGAAAATCCAATGGATCCCATCCACCAGTTCGCCATCAAACCTATCATCAGTCTGCACCCTTTCGGCATTGACGCAACTTTCTCCAACGCCTCTCTCTTCATGGTGATCGTGGTTTTGGCCGTCGCTGCGCTGATGCTCCTCGGAACAAAGGCGCGTGCGCTTGTTCCCGGCCGGCTACAATCCATCGCGGAGATGGCATATGAATTCGTGAAGTCCACCCTTCACATGGCGGACCTGCACGACGGTATGCGTTTTTTTCCTTTTGTATTCACGCTCTTCCTATTTGTTTTGTTCAGCAATCTTATTGGACTCATTCCCTACACCTTCACAGTCACCAGTCAGATCGTGGTAACCGCCGCACTTGCGCTGCTTGTGATCGGCATCGTTATAGTTTACGGCTTGCTGCATAATGGTACGGGCTTCCTGAAGCTATTCGTACCTTCAGGGGTGCCAGCCGTCTTGCTGCCCTTCATCGTCCCCATCGAATTCATCTCATTCCTCTCCCGCCCCGTGAGCCTTTCGGTTCGTCTTTTCGCCAATATGCTTGCCGGCCACATCACACTTAAGGTCATGGGCGGTTTTGTCGTGAGCCTGCTGGGCGCTGGCGCGTTCGCAGTACTCGCCCCATTGCCTTTTGCGATGGCCGTCGTATTGACCGCTTTCGAATTGCTCGTCGCGGTCCTGCAGGCCTATGTCTTTGCCATTCTCACTTGCGTCTATCTCAGAGACGCAATCCATCCGGGCCACTGAATAAATATTTGAACAACAGATCGGTCGCCCATCACCACAACCTGAAGGAGTGCACAATGGAACCCGCAGCAGCCAGATTAATCGGCGCTGGTCTCGCCGCAATTGGTACGGGGGCAGCCGCGATCGGCGTAGGTATAATCTTTGGTCAATTCCTTTTGGGCGCGCTGCGCAATCCAACGGCTTCCGATGGTCAGTTTGGACGTGTGTTTATCGGCGTTGCGCTTGCCGAAGGTCTCGGCATCTTTGCCTTGCTCATCGCGATTCTTCTGCTCTTCGTTGTCAAGTAGCATAAGGACCCAAGGTGCGCCCTAGGCTTGATCCGGGCGCACCTACTTTACTTTGGAGACTGTTTCGTGAATGACGTGAAAGCCCGCTTGGAAGCTATCGCGCAGACGCAAGGCAAGCGCCTCGCCAAACTTCTCCATAAACTGGACGAGGCGGCGACCAAGACAATCGCTGCAGAGACGGGTGGAAACACGTCTGAGCCTTCCCATCACGAGTCTTTTCGTCCTTCGCACCTCGACTCCGCCAAATCTTCGCATCTCGACACCAAGGCCAAATTCGCTCAAACGGACCTCTCCCCGCTCAATTGGCTGCTCATCGCCGCCGCTTCCGCCGGTGCCGTGGCGGCCCTTCTGATCGTCGTGGGTTTTGAGTCGCTGGATAACAGGGGCGCTGCCATCGCTCCGCTCAAAGAACGCTTAACAATTTTGGAGAAGCGTTTAGTGTCGACCGAAAACGCAGAGGCGGGACTAGCTGATCGCGTCGCCGCTACCGAGAGCTCCCTAGCCAAAAGCACCAGCTTGACAAGTTCGACCATGGCTGAAATCCAAAAGATCCAAAGTGTGATTGCCGCACAGCACGCTTCCGCCCCGGGAGCTCCAGCCGCCGGCCTCTCCGATCTCGGGCGTCTCGAAAAAAGGGTCGCCGCCCTGGAAAACCAATCCGCGTCTGGAGCGGCTTTGGCCGAGGCCAGCGCCGCGTCAGTCTCAGCCCCATCCGAAAGTGGTCAGGGCGAGGCCGCTTTCCCGCCCTTCGACCCGGTCAATTTCACGCCAATGCTCATCTGGCTGACGCTGAGCTTTGGCCTGCTATACCTCCTGATGTCCAAGATCGCTTTGCCTCGCGTGGAGAACATTCTGAACACACGCGCCGCGAAGATCAGCAAGGATATCAGCGAAGCGAATGTCCTCCGGGCAAAGGCCGAAGAAGCAGCCACCGCGCATGAAAAAACAATCGCCGACGCAAGAGCCAAGGCACTCGCGCTCGCCCAGGAGACCCATGCACGGCTGAATGCCGACACGGAGGCAAAACGCCACGCCCTCGAGGCGGAACTCAACGCCAAACTTGCGGCTTCCGAGGCACAGGTTCTTGCGACGAAAGCCAAAGCGATGAGCAATGTCGGCGCGATCGCCACCGAGACAGCGGCAGCAATCGTTCAGCACATCACCGGCAAGCCCGCCGACCAAAATGCCATTGCCAAGGCAATCGCCACGATCAAGGCCTGACGCTGGAGAGTTTCATGTTAGATCCGGAATTTATCGTAGCCGCCGGCTTTGTGCTGTTCGTGGGCCTGATGATTTACCTTGGCGTCCATAAAAAGATCAGCTCCGCGCTGGACAGCCGCTCGTCGCGGATTGAGGCTGAACTCGCCGAAGCGACGAGGCTGCGGACGGAAGCTGAATCCCTCTTGGCCTCGTTCGAGCAGCGGCGCGCCGAAGTGCAGGCCGAGGCAGAGGCCGTCGTCGCGCAAGCCCATGCGGAAGCTGAACGCATCGCCAGCGAAGCGCATGTCCGCATGACCGAATTCATCCAACGCCGAACCAAACAGGCGGAGGAGAAAATCAGCTTGGCGGAAACACAGGCGGCCGCAGAGGTTCGCGCCGCAGCGGCCGATGCAGCGATCAAAGTTTCGGAAGCTGTGCTTCGAGTTGAGGCGGAAGGCGCTTTTGGTGCGGAACTCATCGGCAAGGGCATTGCCGATTTGAAAACCATGCTGCAATAGGGCCGTAAGGGATAGCTCGCGAAGTTACCTGACCCGGAACTGGAAGGGCTGAAGCAAGCGCTTCCCGCCATCAACCATATTCGCCCACCGAGGGCGAGTATGGTCTCTGGCTTTAATTTCCCCTCCCACTCCGAAGAGTCCGAAGACTCGTCGGACTCATGCCCTGGCCGTGTGGCCTAGCGTGAATAAAACTCGATCACCAGATTGGGTTCCATCATCACCGGATAGGGGACTTCAGACGGCAGCGGTATCCTCGTGAGTTTTGCCGTCATCTTGGTCTGGTCGACCTCATAGTAATCCGGCACCTCGCGCTCGGCGAGTTGCTGCGCTTCGAGGACAAGGATGAGCTGGCACGAGCTTTCCTTGATCTCGACGGTGTCACCGGGCTTCACCTGGTAGGACGCGATGTTGACCCGGCGGCCATTGACCTTGATGTGGCCGTGATTGATGAATTGGCGCGACGCGAAGACCGTCGGAACGAATTTCGCACGATAGACCACCGTATCTAACCGGCGCTCCAGGAGCCCGACCAGATGGTCGCCGCTATCACCCCTCATCCGGATCGCTTCGGCGTAGTATTTGCGGAACTGCTTTTCCGATATGTTCCCGTAATAGCCTTTAAGCTTTTGCTTGGCCTTGAGCTGGGTGCCAAAATCGGAAAGCTTGCCCTTGCGGCGCTGGCCGTGCTGCCCCGGCCCATATTCACGCCGGTTGACGGGGCTTTTAGGACGGCCCCAGATATTCTGACCCATCCGGCGGTCGATTTTATATTTGGCTTCTGCGCGCTTTGTCATCGCGTGTCCTCTAGGAGTTTGCGCCAGCAAAAGGACACGGGCGCGCTCAACGCTCAGAGCGCCGCGCTCGATACCGCGCCCTCCGCCAACGGGGGGAGGAACGCGCCCTCCTCTGCGAGGCCCCAACAAAGGCCAAGCCGACAGGCTCATCGCTTCACGAGAAAAATTTCAATGAAGGAAGCGCCACGGGTGCGTCTTCGGCGGGACGTGCCCGCCCAAAAGTCTCAAAGCTCCTGAGAGCCTTGAGGCAAAGACCAGTTAGGAGATTTCGGCGGGCGGGTCAAGATCAGCTCCCTGCAAAAGCATTGTCTTGGCACGGGGTCGGGAATTTCGAACGCCGCCCGCGCGATATTCGGCAACGTCTGTGCTTCATCCAAGGCGCTGAGTCTCCGCGTTGCGCGCAAATGGGGCGCGCTCCGGCAAGCTTCTCAAGCGCTTACGACCCGGCGCCCGTGCTCGTCGATCATGCGCTCACCGTTCTCTTTGAAGAATTCGCCCTTCTGCGGCGGCAAAAGATCGATCACGAGTTCGGAAGGCCGGCAGAGCCTGACCCCTTTCGGCGTGACCACGATCGGCCGGTTAAGCAGGATAGGATGCGCTTCGAGCGCCTTGAGCAACACGTCGTCGGAGGGATTCTTGTCGGCAAAGGCCAACTCGCGGAAAACCGGCTCCTTGTCGCGGATAAGCGCGCGAAGCGGCACGCCGATTCGCTCGGCGAGCTGGCGCAGCATTACGGGTGTGGGAAAACACTTCAAATATTCGATGATGTGGGGCTCGACGCCGGAATTGCGGATGAGCCCGAGCGCCGTGCGCGACGTGCCGCAGCGGGGATTATGGTAGATGATCACATCCATCGGGGTCGTGCCACATAGGAACGCGGCTCATCGCGCCCTCGGATTTCACGCCGACTCGCAGCGCGGCAACGGCCTGGACCGCCGCTTTCTTGGTTCAAATGTCGCTCATACAGGAAATGGAGAAATCTACAAGAACCCCCGGTCTCGATCCAGGAGACCAGCGTGCCCATGGCGGAAGCGGAGTTTGTCGCTATCCCGATCATTTGTTACTCTGGGGGGAGAGGATTGACTGGAAGCCCCATGAGCAAGCAAGAAAAATCCCTTTTCATGACCTTTCTCATGACCCCCGACATGGCCAATTTCTCAGGCAATATTCACGGGGGGACGATTTTAAAGCTGCTTGATCAAGTCGCTTACGCTTGCGCCGCGAGATACTGCAAGAACTATGTGGTGACAGCCTCGCTCGATCAGGTGATCTTCAAGGAGCCTATCAAGGTCGGCGAACTGGTCACCTTCAAGGCCAATGTCAATTATGTTGGCCGGACTTCGATGGAAATCGGGATCAAGGTGATTGCTGAAAATCTGACGACCCAAGAATCCCGGCACACCAACTCTTGCTACTTCACCATGGTCGCCCGGAAAGAGGATGGTACCCCTTGCCTCGTCCCTCCCCTCCAGGTCGAAACCGAGATCGAGCGCAGATTGTTTGAAGCAGGTAAGATGCGCAAGGAAATGCGCAATGAGATCATGGAGAGAAACAAGGCGCTCCATGTGGGGATCCCCGAGTGAGGCGCGCAAGTCGAAATGGCTTTCGAGGCTAGCCCAATCACGCGCGAGGTTTGAGTGCTTCTCCGGGATGGCGGAAAATCGATCATCCCTTCCCGGTGACCAGCAGGATCTTGCCGAGATGCGAGACGGATTCCATCAATTCGTGGGCCTGCCGCGCCTCCTCTAGCGGGAAGGTCGCATGAATGATGGGTTTCACCGAACCGTTCTCGATGAGAGGCCAGACCTTTTCGTAAAGAGCGGCGGCAATCGCGGCTTTCTGTGCGACCGTGCGCGCTCGCAAAGTCGAACCGGTCATTGTGAGACGGCGCAGCATGATGGGACGCATGTCGAAATTCTGGATGATTGCCGACTGCAAGAAGCCGATCTGCACAAGACGGCCTTCCACCGCCATCACAGACAGATTTCGCTGCAAATAGGTGCCGCCAACCATGTCAAGGACGACATCGACACTATTCTTGCCGATGGTCCTTTTGATGACTTCGGCGAAGTCCTCGACTTTGTAGTCGATCGCGAAATCCGCGCCGAGCGTCCTGCAAAACGCACATTTTGCGTGCGAGCCGGCCGTCGTGATGACCCGTGCGCCATGCTGTTTGGCGAGCTGGATCGCGGTTGAACCAATGCCGCTCGATCCGCCATGCACGAGCAAAGTCTCGCCGGGCGCCAACCTGCCGCGCGTGAAAACATTGTCGAAAACGGTGAAATAATTTTCTGGAAGGCCTGCTGAGGCAATAACCCCCAGGCTTTCTGGGATAGGCAAGCAAAGCGAGGCTTGCGCAATCGCATACTCGGCGTAGCCTCCAGAGCCAACGAGCGCGCAAACGTGATCGCCTACAGCGGGCCTGCTCACGCCTTCCCCAAGGGCGACGACCCGGCCTGCGATCTCAAGTCCGGGAATCTCGCTTTCACCTGGGGGCGGGGGATAGCCGCCTTCGCGTTGTAGACAATCGGGACGATTGATCCCCGCCGCGGCAACTTCAATCAAAACCTCACCGGGTCCAGGTTCCGGCACCGGGGCCTCGCCGACTCTGATGACGTCCGGGCCCCCTTGCCCGTCAAAATAAATCTGCCGCATCATGGCTTGTTCCAAATGGCTCCAGATCAAGCAATCAGTTAGGCCGGTTTCAGGAAAAAATAGATGGTCAGCACAAGGCCCACAAGGACGACGAAGCCCTTGACGATCCTCGCAGGCACCCGCCGCGCCGCATGCAGACCAGTGTAGCCTCCCGCAATCGCACCGATTGCGACGATAATCGTCCAGGGCCAATGCACAAGGCCGGCGGCGATAAAGGTGATGACAGCCGCCGTGTTCATTAACACTGCTAGGAGAATCTTCACGCTGTTCATCAACCAAATGTCGCGCAGCCCGAAAAGGGTGAGCGCGGCGAGCATGAGAATGCCAACCCCGCCGCCGAAATAGCCGCCGTAGACCGAAACCAGCCCCTGAACAGCGAAAATGCCGGTTTGATTCAGCCGGAACCCTTTACCCCCGACACGCACAAAATTCCCGCCAGCGAACACAGCCGTGGCGAAAAGAATGAGCCAGGGCACGATTCGGCTGAAGACAGCTTGAGGTGTGACGAGAAGCAACATCCCGCCGATGAAACCACCTACGAGACTGATGACCGCAAGAGCGCGCACATTGATGCGTCTGTCGGCCGAGGCCGCCGCAAGCCCGTCGCGCGCGGCGTAACCTGTTGCTATCTGGCCCGGAAACAGGGCAACCGTGCTCGACGCATTGGCGTCGATTGGCGGCAGTCCGGCGGCGAGGAGCGCCGGAAAGGTGAGAAAGGAGCCCCCTCCCGCTACGGCATTGATGAAGCCTGCTGCGAAAGCCGCGAGAGCCACGATGAGAAAAATCATTAGCCCTGCTTTTCCAATCTTTTCCCGCGTGCCAAGCCTTCCAAAAACCGGGTTTGTGCCGGGCGAAGCGTGGCATGGCAAATCGCTGGAAAACCACGAAAGCGGGACGCAGTTCAGCGTAGAGCACCTTCAGGCGAAAGCAAATACGAGATTGGCGACCAAGATCCGCTCGTTACTGTGTCAACCGCGCGGCCGCCAAGCTTGAAAGAACATGGCATTCGTGGCGTTGATGATGTGTTCCGGCGTGTAGGCGGACAAGAAGAAGACAGATGAGGCGCATTGCTGCAACGTGGAAGGAATAATATTTGTCGGCAGATATACCAACTATTCATTTAGATAAATACCTATAAAAGAATGCATTGGGCGCTGCTCGAAGCGGGATTCACGCAGCACCAACGGGGTGGAAAAGCCAATCCCCCAGAAGATGCGGCATCTGAGGCGAAAGGGCTGGAAGGCGCGGGCACGATGAACGGCATGGGAAATCTGTCCACTGGCCAAAGCAAAGTCCTTCTGGCAATGAATGGTTAACAGCTTTACTGTTATGGGCGGTTCATTACGGTTCGCGCCGCCTTTGGCGGATTTCTGGTTTCCGTTGAGTTCGGGAGGACACCATGGTTGAGATCGACGAAACCGCTTCAAACATCCTTGAAAAACTGTCTACCATCCTTGAGAAGCCCTATCAGGCATTGGGGCTCGGCGCAGGCCTCGCGTTTGTGCTTCTCCTCCTTTATCATCTGGCCTATATCGGGGATGGCTATTTCGGTCCGTTCTTTACATTCCTGCATGTCGTCTCCGGGATCACCTGGATTGGGCTCCTTTATTATTTCAATCTCGTGCAAATCCCCACAATGCCGAATATTCCCGCCGACTTAAAACCCGCCATCGGCAAATATATCGCGCCTGAGGCGCTTTTTTGGTTTCGCTGGTCGGCACTCGCCACGGTGGTCACGGGCCTTATCGTTTTTGCGACCAGCAGCGCCGTGCACAATTTCACGATCATTACGGGCATGCTGATCGGCCTTCTCATGGCCTTCAATGTCTGGTTCATCATCTGGCCGAACCAGCAGAAAGTGCTGGGGCTTGTTCCCGCTGACGACGAGTCCAAATTAAAAGCCGCGCGTCTTGCGATGCTGACCTCACGCGCTAATTTCGTGCTTTCGATCCCGATGCTCTATTGCATGGTGACGGCACGGCTGCTTGTTGGATGAATTTCGGCAAATTCAGAACTGTTCGCGGCGTGGCGCTTTGCCTTTAGGGCGCCGCGTAGCTTCCTTGCAAGCCTATTCGACGGTCACGCTTTTTGCAAGATTACGTGGCTGATCCGCGTCCTTGCCCATGAGCACGGCGGTGTGATAAGCGATCAGCTGGATCGGCACCGCATAGACCATCGGTGCGAAGTCTGGTGAGACATCCGGCAAGATAATGGTCGCGGCTGCTTCGCTTGCGAAATCCTGCGCGAGATGGCTGTCGCAAATCAGGATCAACCTGCCCCCACGCGCCGCGACTTCCTGCATATTCGAGATCGTCTTTTCGAGCACCACCCCATCACTGGGTACGATGACAATCACTGGCATGTTCTCGTCGATGAGGGCGATCGGGCCGTGTTTCAGCTCCCCGGCTGCGTAGCCCTCGGCATGAATGTAGGAGATTTCCTTGAGCTTCAACGCACCTTCGAGCGCCAGGGGGTAGGAGGTGCCGCGGCCGAGATAAAGGACATCGCGCACCCTGCCGATTTCGCGCGCGAGACCTTCGGCCGCGCTCTCGCATCTGAGCGCTTGCGCGATCAAGGCCGGAATCGCCACAAGCTCGGAAACAAACTTTGTTTCCGCCGTCTCGTCGATCGTGTTGCGCGCCCTGCCAAAGGCGAGTGCGAGGCAGGCAAGAACCGCCAGCTGGCAGGTAAAGGCCTTCGTTGACGCAACGCCGATTTCGGGACCGGCGAGGGTCGGCGCGACAATATCGCTCTCGCGCGCAATCGTCGATGTCGCCTCATTGACGACAGCCAGGGTCTTTTGTCCCTTCGCCTTGGCAGCGCGAAGGCTCGCCAAAGTATCAGCTGTCTCTCCCGATTGTGAGATGAAGAGCGTCAACCCTCCTTGCTCAAGCGGCGGGTCACGATAGCGAAACTCGGAGGCGATCTCGACATCGACCGGCAGGCGGGCGAAGCGCTCGAACCAGTATTTCGCGGTGAGCCCCGCGAAATAGGCTGTGCCACAGGCACAAATCGTCAACCGCCGAAGAGATGCGACATCGACAGGCGGCGCGAAAGGAAGTGCCGTGCGGCCGGACGACATGTCAAGATAATGCCCGAGGGTCCAGGCAACGACCTCTGGCTGCTCATGGATTTCCTTTGCCATGAAGTGGCGGTGGTTTCCCTTGTCGACCAGCAGGGACGAGGCAGGCGACTTGATCCTGCGCCGTTCTGCCGGAATCCCCGCGGAATCGAAAAAGCGGGCGGATTCATGAGTCACCACGACGAAGTCGCCATCCTCCAAATAGGCAATCGACGAGGTAAAGGGCGCGAGGGCAAGGGCGTCAGAACCAAGAAACATCTCGCCCGTGCGCTCGCCTTCGCCAAAGCCCACTGCAAGCGGAGCTCCGCGGCTGGCGCCGATCAAAAGATCGTCCTCGCCCTCGAAAATCAAGGCAAGTGCAAATGCGCCTTTCAGGCGCGGCAGGCTCGACGCCACGGCCTCGACCGGACCGAGGCCGCCACGCATGGCTTGGCTCACGAGATGGGCAATGACCTCGGAATCGGTCTCGGTCGAAAACTCATGGCCCTTCGCCTGCAATTCGCTCCGCAGCTCGCGGAAATTCTCGATAATTCCATTATGAACGACGCCAACATTGGCGCTCACGTGGGGATGCGCGTTAGTTTCGGTGGGCTTCCCATGTGTCGCCCAGCGCGTGTGGCCGATGCCAATGTGTCCATGAAGCGGTTCGGCGGCAAGGCGAGCCTCCAAATTTTTGAGCTTGCCGCTCACTCTCCGGCGCGTCAGCCGGCCTCCTTCCAAGGTCGCAACGCCGGCGGAATCATAGCCCCGATATTCGAGCCTTTTCAGCGCTTCGAGCAGAGGTGCAGCAACCGACCCTCTGCCGATCATCGCAACGATTCCACACATTTGAAATCATCTTTCGTTTTGAGAAATCATCTTTCGCTTTGCCGTCCGATTGAGCTTTCAAAACCGCGCTCATTTCCGGTTCTTTTCCCGGAAGGCCTTCGCCCATCCAGGCTTTTCGATCTGCCCTGCGCGGCCAAGTGCCAGCGCGTCGGGCGTGACGCTCTTCGTTACCACAGATCCCGCCCCGACATAGGCGCCATCACCGATCGCCACCGGCGCCACCAAGGCGCTATGCGAGCCGATGAACGCATGCGCGCCGACCTCCGTGCGGTATTTGGCAAAGCCATCATAATTGCATGTCACCGTTCCGGCGCCGATGTTTGTTTTAGCGCCAATGCTCGCGTTTCCGATATAGCTCAAATGATTTATCTTCGCGCCGGCTCCGATTTCTGAGGCTTTGACCTCGACGAAATTACCGATGTGAACGTCCTGCGAAAGCGCGGCGCCGGGACGCAGCCGCGCGAAGGGGCCAATCACGGTGTTCTTACCCACCAAAGCGCCTTCGAGATGCGAAAAGGAACGAATGAGACTGCCTTCGCCGACCTCGACGCCGGGACCAAAGACGACATGAGGCTCAATGATGACATCGCGGCCAAGCACGGTATCAAATGACAAGGTCACCGTCGAAGGATCAGTCAATGTTGCTCCATCCCGCATCGCATTTGTGCGAAGCCGCGTTTGCAAAATAGCCTCGGCAGCGGCAAGCTGAGCGCGGTCGTTGACACCCAGCACCTCGTCCCCGGCGGCGATCGCGGCGGCGACATTGAGGCCTTGTGATCTGGCGACAGTGACAATATCTGTTAGATAATATTCGTTCTGGCTATTGGCGTTGCCGATCGCATCAAGAAGCTTCAAGGCCCGGCTTCCGTCGAGCGCCATGAGGCCTGCATTGCAGGTTTCTATTTTCCGCTCGGCCCCGGTCGCGTCGCGCTCCTCACGGATCGCGTTGAGCGCACCATCCTCCAGGATGAACCTTCCATACCCGGCAGGCTGCTTTGTTTCGAACCCCAAGGCGACCACCGCCCTCTTGCCTCCGGCAAGCGTCTTGCGCATCTCGGCGAAAGTCTCCGGCCGCACCAGCGGCGTATCCGCGAATACGACAAGAAGGTCGTCATAACCTCTGGCGATCGCCTCGCGGGCGGCAAGAACCGCATGGGCAGTTCCGAGCCGCTCCCTCTGGACAGCGATCTCGACATCGCGAACTGTTGCCTTGGCTTCCGCAACGACGGCTTCGTGCTGGGGTCCGACAACGACGATGATCTGGTCCGTACCAGCCGCCAAGAGGGAACTCAGGACATGACCCAACATGGAGCGGCCGGCGAGCTTGTGCAGCACTTTCGGACGTGCCGAACGCATCCTTGAACTTTCGCCAGCGGCAAGAACGATGGCGAGACATTTGCGGCCTTGAGGATCAACAGCGGGCATGAAACACATTTCCCCACGGGCAGGAGCACTTCCAGCTAAATTGGTATAGGGCGCCGTAAAAATGCTCTAACTCTTTGAATGAGAGCAGTTTCAGAACCGCTCTAACGGCCAGCCCCGCCCAGAGCAAGGCCATTCATTTATATTCGCAAAACGGAAATTATATTCGCAAAATAGAACAATGTGCTTACATTGAGGCGAAGGAGCGCCGCCCAGGCAAAACAAGGCAGCGGCGTCCCTTCGGGCTCGTAGGCCGGAGGATGTTGACGCCACCAGGGCTCAAACGGCTTCTCGGCCCGAAAAGACCAAATTGGTAACTTATGTTGGCCCGATTATCGGTTATAGAGATTGAACAGAAGTGTTTTGGTAAAATTGCGGCGCGGCGAGGCGCCAGCTAAGTCGGAGTCATGGTCGAACGCCGGGAGGTTTTGAAGTTGGTTCCGGGCGGGATCGCGGCCCTGCTTGGTCTCCAGGTGCCTTGCGAGATCGCCACGCTCTGCGCCGCCCAGGAACTGCATGCGCAAGAGGCCGCGAAGGGCTTTACCCTGGGAGAACCCGTTCCCTTCGATTCTGGCATGGTGATCGAGGCCGCGAGATCCCTGTCGAAGCGGCCGTTCGTGCCGCTCTCCGCCGATCTCCCAAGCGCGTTTCGCGACCTTAGCTATGAACAATATGCGGCTATTCGTCAGCGTGCCGGGACCGCGATCTGGGCGGCCGAAAACATTGGTTTTGCGATTGAACCATTGCATCGCGGATCCATCTTTTCGAGCCCGATGGAAATCAGCCTCGTTGTCGACGCCGCGGCGCGCCGTATTCTTTATGATCCAGCGCTCTTCGACTTCGGCACGCTTGCCGTGCCGCCCAAAATCGGGGATCTTGGCTTTTCCGGCTTCCGTGTGCTCGCGCAAGACGCGAGGAGATTCTCGGAGCTTGCAATTTTTCAAGGGGCAAGTTTTTTTCGTGCCTTGGCGCCAGGCCAGACCCTCGGTACCATGGCACGGGCCATGTCGATCAAGACCGCCGATCCCCGTGGCGAGGAATTTCCGGCATTTCGCTCGGTCTGGATCGAACGTCCCACGCTTGCTGCCGGCTCGCTCGTCATTCACGCACTGATCGATTCGGAAAGCGTGACCGGCGCTTATCGCTTTACCCTCCGGCCCGGCGACGCCACGATCATTGACACGGAATGCGCTCTTTTCGCGAGGGCCGTAGTCGATAATCTTGGCCTTGCAACAATGAGTGCGACGCACCTCTCCGGGCCGATTGACGAGCTTCGCGACAATGATTTGCGCCCGAGTGTGAGTGAAGTCAGCGGCCTCCAGATGCTGACCGGCAAGGGCGAATGGCTTTGGCGGCCGGTGGCAAACCGCAGTACTTTACAAATTTCGAGTTTTGTTGATGAAAGCCCGCGTGGTTTTGGCTTCCTTCAACGCGACCGCAATTTCGATCACTTTCAGGACGATGATCAGCACTTCGAGACACGCCCCTCACTGTGGATCGAACCGATCGGCGACTGGTCGGCGGGCAGTGTTCAACTGATCGAAATTCCGTCACAGTCCGAGGCCAATGACAATATCATAGGCTATTGGAAACCGAAGCAGCCGCTCGCCGCCGGGAGCGAAACATTCTTCGCCTACCGGCAATTCTGGTGCTGGAACCCGCCGGAGCAGCCCTCCCTCGCCATTGCCACCCAATCCCGGTCGGGAAAGGGCTCCTCGCCGAAGCGCCGCCGTTTTGTTGTGGAGTTCTCGGGTGACATTCTTAGCCTTCCGGAAAATGCGCAGGCCACGAAGCCAAATTTGAGCGTTGCGCCTGGATCGATCATCGGGTTACGGACATTTCCTTCGGGAGACAAAAAATCATGCCGTATTTTGTTCGAAATCGATCCTGGCAGCGAAGGCTATTCAGAAATGCGCCTCGTGCTGGAAGCAGACGGCAAACCTATAAGTGAGGCTTGGCTTTACCGATGGACGCTCTGAGCAATCGAAAGCTACCCGAACCGGTCGTGACGCCACTGCGCCCCGGCACGGATGCGCTCGCTGACGATGCTTTCGCTTGCGTGCCGCCCGAAGCGCCGCTCGCGATGCCGACGCAAAGCCTGACCCGGTTCAGCCGCGACGAGCGCCACAAAAAGAGCCTGCGCCATCCGGCTGCGGGCGTCTGGCTATCGCGGGTCTTTGTCTTCGGCGGTGCCGTCGCCTTAACGGCCTATGGCGCCTACGAGATGTACAAGGTGGTTGAGGTCGGCGGAGTGACGGTGCTCGAATGGGTGCTGCTCGTTCTTTTTGTCATCAATTTCTCGTGGATCGCGCTCGCTTGCACGAGCGCTATTGCGGGTTTTATCTGGCTCCTCTTTTTCGCCAAAAGGCCGGCACCGCTGCCGGTTTCACTGCGTCACCGCACGGCGATTGTAATGCCGATCTACAACGAGGCGCCCGCCCGCGTGTTTGCCGCCCTTGAGGCAATGATCGAGGAGGTTGAAGCGAGCGGCCTTGGCCACGCTTTCGAGTGGTTCTTCCTCTCCGACACCACCGATCCGGAGATTTTTATCGCCGAAGAGCAAGCTTTTCTCGCCATGCGTGAGCGACTTGGAAAGCCCTGCCGCCTTTTCTACCGGCACCGCCCGAAGAACCTTAATCGCAAGTCCGGCAACATCGAGGAATTTGTCACCCGTTGGGGCGGCCGCTATCCTCACATGGTGGTGCTCGACGCGGATAGTTTGATGACGGGCCAGACCATCGTCGCGCTTGCCGCAGCCATGGAGGCCGACCCCGACGCTGGCATCATCCAAACCCTCCCGCTGATCGTCAATCGCAACACTTTGTTTGCCCGCCTTCAACAATTCGCGGCGCGCGTCTATGGGCCGGTGATTGCCGCAGGGGTCTCGATCTGGATGGGACGGGATGGAAATTACTGGGGTCATAACGCAATCATCCGTACCAGGGCTTTCGCGGCACATTGCGGTTTACCGGTTCTGCGCGGGCGGCCCCCCTTCGGCGGCCATATACTGAGCCATGATTTTGTCGAGGCCGCCTTGATCCGCCGGGCCGGCTATGCGGTCTATATGCTGCCGAGCCTTGGCGGGAGCTATGAAGAATCTCCGCCCTCCCTCATCGATCTTTCGACTCGTGACCGGCGCTGGTGTCAAGGCAACCTTCAGCATTTGCGGGTATTGCCCGCGAAGGGTCTGCATCCGATGTCGCGGCAGCATTTCGTGGCCGGCATTATGGCCTATGTCGCCTCGCCGCTTTGGATGGCTCAGCTTTTAGTCGGTATCGTTCTCGTCCTGCAGGCAAGCTATATCAGACCGGAATATTTCTCGAGCAGTTTCACCTTGTTCCCGACGTGGCCAAGATTTGATCCGGAAAGATCGCTCGAACTCTTCGGCATCACCATGGCGATCCTCGTGCTACCCAAATTTCTTGGGCTCGGGCTCGGCTTGATTGAGGGCTCAACAAGGCGGGGAGCTGGCGGGGCATTGCGGCTTGCGGCATCGGCTTTTTTCGAAATCATCATGTCTGCCCTTCTCGCCCCAATCATGATGCTGATTCAGACGGGTCACGTCATGCATTTCGTGTTCGGCCTTGATACCGGTTGGGACCCGCAACGGCGGGATGACGGTTCCGTCCCTTTCAAAGACATTGTGCGCCGCCATCGCTCGCATATCGCGATGGGCGTGTTGACCCTTGTTGCTGGCCTTTCGATCTCGCCCTCGCTTGTCGCCTGGATGTCGCCGACGATCATCGGCCTCATCCTTGCAATTTTCCTGTCGTGGGGCACCGGCCAGCGTGAGGTCGGCCTTGCGCTGCGCCGTGCCGGCCTCTTGGTCACTCCGGAGGAGCGTGTCACGCCGCCGGTCGTCGCGCGCGCCAACATTTTAGCAAGCGAGCGCGGCTGCATTCACCCCGAGGGTCCGCAAGGGCTCGCCTTGCTTCATGCCGATCCGCAATTCCGGGCATTTCATCTAGCCTGCCTGCCACGCCCGCCAAAGCGGCGGAATGGCAATATCGCGGCCGACTGGGCCCTCGCCGAGGCCAAGCTCTCGGAAGCCGAAACGATCGACGAGGCAATCGCCTGGATGCACCCGAAGGAGCGGATGGCTGTCTTGCTAGATCCCGCCCTCATCAGTCGATTGGCGCTTTTGCTAAGGACACCGTGCATCCCGGAAGCGGCCGCCCCCGCTGTGTGACTGGCAGCGCCTCACTGGAGCAGCTCCTCCCGGACTTGGCGCAGGAGAGGCACAACAGAACCGCAAGCGATTCTCTAATTTCCAGCTCGGCGGGGTAACGCCGCCTGCGCCGCCGCGAGCCGTGCGACCGGCACCCGGAAAGGAGAGCAGGAGACGTAGCTGAGGCCTGCTTTCTCGAAAAACGTGATCGAGGCTGGCTCGCCCGCATGCTCACCGCAAATGCCGAGCTTGATGTCCGCCCGTGTCTCGCGGCCGCGCGCAGCGGCAATTTCGATGAATTCGCCAACCCCTTCCTGATCGATCGTGGCAAATGGATTGGCCGGGAGGATTCCCTTGGCCGCATATTCGCCAAGAAACGAGCCGGCATCGTCCCGCGAGAGGGCAAGGCAGGTCTGGGTCAGGTCATTGGTACCGAACGAAAAGAATTCGGCGCTCTTGGCAAGGTCGCCGGCACGCAGGCACGCGCGTGGCGTCTCGATCATCGTGCCGATTGAATAGGCGATGGTCTCACCCCTCTCGGCGGCGACGGCCTGCGCCACCGTATCGATCCGCGCCTTGATAAGATCGAACTCTGCTTTGGCAATGATGAGGGGGGTCATGATTTCCGGCCGCATCTCGACGCCGGTCTTGCGCTGGGCCGCGACCGCCCCTTCAAAGATCGCACGGGCCTGCATCTCGGCGATTTCCGGAAAGGCGATCGCGAGGCGGCAGCCGCGAAACCCTAGCATCGGATTATATTCATGCAGTTCGGCCGCGCGCTGGACGAGCCTTTCAGGCAAAACGCCCATCGCCTTCGCTACCGCCGTGACTTCTTCCTCGGTTCGCGGCAAAAACTCATGCAGCGGCGGATCGAGCAGGCGGATCGTGACTGGCAAGCCCGACATGATCTCGAAAAGCTCGGCGAAATCGGCGCGTTGAATCGGGAGAAGTTTCGCAAGCGCAGCACGCCGGCCGGTCTCGTCCTCGGCCAGGATCATTTCACGGACCATAACGATACGGTCGCCTTCGAAGAACATATGCTCCGTACGGCAAAGGCCGATGCCTTCGGCCCCGAATTTCCGTGCCATTCGAGCATCCCGCGGTGTATCGGCATTGGCCCGCACGCCGATGCTCCGCACCGCATCGGCCCATTCCATCAAGATTGTGAATTCGCCTGAAAGCTCGGGCTGGCGCATCTCAACGACGCCCTTGATGACCTGCCCAGTAGCGCCATCAATCGTCAGCATGTCTCCTTTGTTGAAGGTGAGACCGGCCGCCGTCATTGTTTCTTTCGCGTAATTGACACGGATCGTTCCAGCGCCCGAAACGCATGGCTTTCCCATGCCGCGCGCAACGACCGCGGCGTGGGATGTCATGCCGCCGCGCGTCGTCAGAATTCCTTCCGCCGCGTGCATCCCCAAAATATCTTCGGGACTCGTTTCGATGCGTACCAGGATAACCTTGCGGCCGGCCATCTTCATTTGCTCGGCGTCGCTGGCGCTGAACACAATCTCACCGCTCGCTGCGCCGGGCGACGCCGGCAAGCCGGTCGCGACAACTTGGCGCGCGGCATTCGGGTCGAGCGCCGGGTGCAGCAATTGTTCGAGCGACAAAGGATCGACACGCGCAATTGCCTCCGCCTTATCGATCAAGCCTTCATTTGTCATATCAACCGCAATGCGAAGAGCAGCTTTGCTGGTGCGCTTGCCTTTACGCGTCTGCAGCATCCAAAGCTTGCCGCGTTCGACGGTGAATTCCATGTCCTGCATGTCGCGATAATGCTTTTCGAGACGATCCGCCGCGCTCGCGAATTCGGCGAACATCTGCGGCAGCGTGGCCTCCAGGGAGGGGTCTTTTACGCCAGCGGCTAGGCGTGCGGCCTCCGTGATGTATTGCGGTGTTCTCAGGCCCGCAACCACATCCTCGCCCTGGGCATTGCTCAGGAATTCGCCGTAAAGCTCCCGAGCCCCCGTCGACGGATTGCGGGTGAAGGCGACACCCGTTGCGGAGGTTTCGCCCATATTGCCAAAAACCATGGCCTGGATCGTGACCGCAGTGCCAAGATTGCCTGGAATGTCGTGCAGGCGCCGGTAGCCGACGGCGCGCGGCGTCATCCAGGACTCAAACACCGCCCGGATGGCGCCCCAGAGCTGTTCACGCGGATCTTGCGGAAAAGGCTTGCCCAGGGATTTCTCAATTCTTGCTTTGAAATCGCTAACGAGCCTTTGCCAATCCGCCGACGAAAGTTCCGTGTCGAAAGTCACACCCTTGTTTTCCTTATAAAGTTCCAGGATTTCCTCAAAGGTGTGGTGTTCGATCCCCAGAACCACGCTGGCATACATTTGGATGAAGCGGCGGTAGGAATCATACGCAAAGCGCGCATCGCCCGAGTTCTTCGCCAGAGCCTCCACGGTTTCGTCGTTGAGGCCAAGATTGAGTACCGTGTCCATCATGCCGGGCATCGAGACTCTGGCTCCGGACCGCGCCGAGACGAGGAGCGGCGTGACCGCATCGCCGTAAGCGCGGCCGGTGGCGCGGCCGACCATTGCGAGCGCCGATTCGACCTCCTCGGCGAGATCCGACGGATATGTTTTCCCATTGTCGTAAAAGTAGGTGCAGACTTCGGTTGTAATGGTGAAGCCCGGGGGCACCGGCAGTCCAAGTCTCGCCATTTCGGCAAGATTGGCCCCTTTCCCGCCAAGGAGACCCTTCAGACTGCTGCCACCTTCAGCCTTGCCCTCACCGAAAGTGTAAACCCATTTTGCCATCGTCAACCTTCGCGACGTCGCTGCATCAGACCATCGGCTTGCGAGGGAAATTCCGGGGGCGCAACAACTTGAGACCGGGCTGCCAGGTTCATCGCCTCTTCAAAAGCGCCGCAAACGTAACCCGAATCCTATCCAGGCTGTTCCCCAGAACAATAGATCAAGTCCGAGAAGGATACCCAAGACCACAAAACTGTTCTGCGGCCAACCCACGAGGATCAGCAGTCCGACCAGCGCCGTGAGGCCGCCCGCGAGCAGAACGGGGCCACGCAATGGGGCACCGAGATGCGCCCCGAGGTAAATTCGAACCACCCCAGTCGCCATCATTCCGGCGCCGAGCAACAAGGTAAAGAAGGCTGCTGCGACCAATGGCTGAGCAAGCGCAAAAGAAGCGACGACGATATAAGCGAGCCCGGCAAAGATCCAAAGCAAAAACCTGCCCCACGTCTTGGCGCTGAGTCCCGTGGCGATCTCGGCGGCACCGGCAAGGATCATGAAAACCGCGATTGTATAGACGGAGGCGATGGTCGCCGACACCACGAGGATCAGCGCCGCAAGGCCCATGCCCGCGATCAAGACGCCCAAAGCGACAATCCAGCCCCAGCGCGGCCGGAGGCTTTCAATTGCCGCTGTCACATCCTGTGGCCTGCCCCGAACGGGCGATAAGTCATTGGGAAAAACCATTCGTCAGACTTCCTTCAGATGGAGGGCCACCTTGACCGAGCCCACCACGCGTGTGGCCGACCCGTTGCCTGCCATGAACTCGCTCTCACCCGAGCTGCGACGCCCTGCTTCCGGATCTCCTTCAGATTTCGCATAACAGCCCTATGCGCCGCAATCCGTCTTGTCGAGTTCGTTCCGTTCAGCCGTCTTTATGCTCGGCTAGATCCGTCGCCTTGCGGAGTTGCTAATTTAGAAGCTTGAGGAAACGTGAAGCCCCTGAGGGCGTTCAATAACCCGCAGGTCCGGCTTCCCCGGAAAACATTAGAAAATTCATGCCAGATAATTAAGCAACTGTGGTCCAAAAGACGCAGCGGCTGACGAAAAACTGGGGCAGTTTGCCTGGACAAGGGTTAGCGTTGCAGCCTGAGCTTTTGTTCGCTATTCACGAAAGGTTAGCGAGCAGAAAGGTCGGCGGGTGAGAAGTTCTCCGATTTTGGTTCTGTAGCGTTTGGTGTTTTGGCAACCCTTGGTTTGCGATCCTGTTTTGAAAGAGGCGCCCGTGACGACACCCTCAAAGACTCCCTTGCTCGACACGATCGCCTCGCCCGCCGATTTGCGGCGCTTGAACGAAAGCGATCTCCCCCGCGTCGCGGATGAGCTGCGTACCGAGACCATCGACGCGGTTTCGGTGACGGGCGGCCATCTGGGCGCCGGTCTCGGCGTGGTCGAGCTCACGGTTGCCCTGCATTATGTCTTCGATACGCCAAATGATCGGCTGATTTGGGACGTCGGACATCAAGCCTATCCCCACAAGATATTGACTGGCAGACGCGACCGGATCAGGACCTTGCGGCGGGGCGGCGGTCTCTCCGGCTTCACCAAGCGCTCCGAAAGCGATTATGACCCGTTTGGAGCGGCGCATTCCTCAACCTCGATCTCGGCCGGGCTCGGCATGGCAGTGGCCAATACGCTCTCCCGCAAGAAAACCAATGTCGTCGCGGTGATCGGCGATGGCGCGATGTCCGCCGGCATGGCCTATGAAGCGATGAACAATGCGGGCGCGATGCATTCGCGCCTGATCATCATCCTAAACGACAATGAAATGTCAATTGCGCCACCCGCGGGGGCCTTGTCCGCTTATCTTGCCCGGCTCGTCTCGGGCGGCACCTATCGATCGGTGCGTGAGACGGCGAAACAGCTTGGCCGCCACCTGCCGAAGTTCATCTATGACAGGGCGCGCAAGACAGAGGAATTCGCGCGGAATTTTTGGGCCGGCGGCACTTTGTTCGAGGAACTTGGCATCTATTATGTCGGGCCGATTGACGGCCACAATCTCGACCACTTGCTTCCGGTGCTAAAGAACGTCCGGGACTCCCATAACGGGCCCATTCTTGTGCATGTCGTAACTCAGAAAGGCAAGGGCTACGCTCCCGCTGAGGCATCGACCGACAAATACCATGGCGTCAATATGTTCGATGTCGTCACCGGGGTCCAGGTGAAGCCCAAGGCGAACGCACCTTCCTATACCCGCGTCTTCGCCGATGCCTTGGTCTCGGAGGCGCGGCAGGACGATAAGATCGTCGCGATTACCGCCGCCATGCCGAGTGGCACAGGCCTCGACATTTTCCAAAAGGTCTTCCCCGAGCGCACATTTGATGTGGGCATCGCGGAACAGCATGCCGTGACTTTTGCGGCGGGCCTCGCGACGGAAGGTTACAAGCCATTCTGCGCGATTTATTCGACTTTCCTCCAGCGCGGCTATGACCAAGTTGTTCATGACGTGGCGATCCAGAAGTTGCCAGTGCGCTTCGCCATCGACCGTGCCGGCCTCGTTGGTGCCGACGGCGCCACCCATGCGGGGTCCTTCGACGTTTCTTTTCTCGGCATCCTGCCCGGCATGACGGTCATGGCGGCGGCTGATGAAGCTGAGCTTGTGCATATGGTAGCGACCGCCGCCGCCTATGACGAAGGTCCCATTGTTTTGCGCTATCCACGCGGCGAAGGCATCGGAATCGACATGCCCTCCGCTGGAAAGATTCTAGAAATCGGCCGTGGCCGCATTCTGCGCGAGGGCAATAAAGTTGCCATCCTTTCCCTCGGCACGCGCCTCGCCGAGGCCCTCAAGGCGGCCGAGGATCTTGCGAGCTATGGCGTCTCGACAACGGTCGCGGACGCTCGCTTCGCCAAGCCCCTCGACGAGGATCTCCTATTCCGGCTCGCCGCGAACCATGAGGTCTTGATCACAATCGAGGAAGGTTCCGTCGGCGGCTTCGGTTCGTTCGTGATGCAGACGCTCGCCGAAGGAGGCGCGCTTGACGGCACTGGGTCGCGGAGTTTGAAATTCCGCTCAATGGTCCTGCCCGACCGCTTTCTGGATCACGACAAACCGGAAAAGCTCTATGCAAAGGCTAGCCTTGACGCAAAGGGCATCGTCGCGAAGGTCCTTGCGACGCTTGGCCGTGACAGCGACGCTTTGACCAGCAAGATCGCTTGAGGGCCGCGCTCGGCCCTCAACCGTTTTCAAGGTTTGGGCCATAAGCAAGTCAGATTAAATTGCTCATGGCCTGGGACGCGGATCGGGGCCCGAAAGCCGCGATCCGTGCTTTAGCCACGCCAGCTGACCCGCGCGCGTTGCCACCAGCCGGAACGTTTTGGCCGCGCCACGTCAAGCGCGTCGTCGGCTGGCGGGGGCTCATGCGAAGAACGCGACGGGCCTTCCTCTGGCGCAGAGGCCGGCTCTTTTGAGACGGGCTGCGTCGCCTCCGGTGCCTCGCCTTTCGCAGTTAGAGGAGAGGTCGGGGCTTCTCCTTCATTCCCTGGCGGCGCAATCTCGGGTGTGGGCAGCGGACTGTGGCTGTCGTCAGCGGCAGCTGCTAACCCGGCGTCCAGCTCGGTAGTTCCTCCCCCGCTGCGGCTGCCGCGCGGCTCACGCGGTGGCCGGCGGCTCCGCCGCGTCTTTCCGGCCGGAGTGCGCCTCTCGCGAGGTCCGATGGCACTGGTTTCGTCGGGAGCTTCCGGTGTCGGCTGGTCAGAAAGCCCAAATTCGAGGTGAGGGATGCCATCTTTTGGACCGGCATCAAAGACATTTGAGTCTTGATAACTCGCGCCTGGTTCCCCCTCGCCAAGAGGAGGAGTCTCGCCGGTCTCGACTTCGCCTTCGAAAGAAAGGCCTGCATGCAATCCGCCAATCTTTGCCATGGCTTCCAAGGCATCGTCGGGAGGCTGCGGGGCGTTTGCTGCTATGCCGGAGCCTTCGCGGTCACCGCCACGCCCGCGCCTTCTCCGGCGCCGGCGCCTTTGTCTTCCCTCAGTTTCACTTTCTGCCTCGCTACGATGAGCGCCCGCATCCTGTACCTCTTCGATGCCGGCCGAATCAGCAACGGCCTCTTCGTCGCTCGCCGTCTCATCAAAGAAATTCTCCGCCAGCGCCAAGGCAGGCGCGTGCGTCGGCTGCAGAGGGGGTGCTTCTCTCGCCCTCGCCGCAGCTGGTTCACCGCGCTCTAGAGCGTAGTAGTTCGTGCCAGACAAGCTGTCGTCGGCGGCGATCGTCACTGAAACGCCGAACCGCTTTTCCAAATCGCGTAAATGCGTTCGTTTCTGGTTTAGGATATAAAGCGCGACAACCGTTCTGGTTTTGACGATAAGGTCAAAGCTCGCGTTTCTCATCAGGGCATCTTCGAGGGCCCGCAGGACATGCAAGGCGATCGACGAAGTCGAGCGCACCATTCCCGCCCCGGCACAATGCGGGCAAGCCACGGTCGAGCCCTCGATCACGCCGGTGCGCATGCGCTGGCGCGACATCTCCAACAGACCAAAATGCGACATCCGCCCGACCTGGATACGGGCCCGATCATTCTTAAGAGCGTCCTTCAGGCGGCGCTCGACGGTCCGATTGTTGCGGTTTTCCTCCATGTCAATGAAATCGATGACAATGAGACCGGCGAGATCGCGCAGACGCAATTGGCGGGCGATCTCATCGGCCGCTTCAAGGTTGGTTCTGAGAGCGGTGTCCTCGATGTTGTGCTCGCGCGTGGAGCGACCGGAATTCACATCGATTGCGACCAGAGCCTCGGTTTGATTGATGACAATATAGCCGCCTGACTTCAACGTGACCTGGTTCGAGAACATGGCGTCGAGCTGCGCTTCAGCGCCGGATTTCGCGAACATCGGTTGCGGATCGCGATAAGGCTGGACCATCTTGGCATGGCTTGGCATGAGCAAGCGCATGAACTCCTTGGCCTCGCGATAGCCGTCTTCCCCTGCAACGACGATCTCGTCGATATCCTTATTATAGAGATCGCGGATCGCCCGCTTGATCAGGGAGCCTTCCTCATAGACCAGCGTCGGCGCGGTCGATTGCAAAGTCGTTTCGCGCACTATTTCCCACATGCGCAGCAGATATTCGAAGTCGCGCTTGACCTCAGCCTTGGTTCGCGCCGCTCCGGCCGTGCGCACAATAACGCCCATCCCTTCCGGCACATCGAGTTCCTGCGCGATGGATTTAAGCCTTTGGCGGTCAGTCGAGTCGGTGATCTTGCGAGAGATGCCGCCGCCGCGCGCCGTGTTTGGCATCAACACTGAATAGCGCCCGGCAAGCGACAGATATGTCGTGAGCGCCGCTCCTTTATTCCCGCGCTCCTCCTTGACGACCTGCACAAGCAGAACCTGGCGGCGCTTGATGACTTCCTGGATCTTATACTGTTTGCGATGGCGGTGCGGCCGAAATGGCATCTCCTCCATAGCGTCGCCGCCGAGTTGTTCGATCTCGCCCGCTTCGTCCTCGTCTTCTTCTCCCGCCTCCTCGGCGCGGCCGCCGCGTTCCGTAGGCTCCGTAATGGCCTGCTCCGCCTGGACGGTACCCGCATCCTCACCCGCCAGACGCGTTTCGATCGCCGGAGATTCTGGCTGCGCCGCTTGTCCCTCGTCCGCCGCAACAATCGCGAGCGCTTCGGGAGTTTCGACAGCCGTTTCCGTCTCCTTTTCGGCAAAGGACTCCGGCCGGCCTGCAAAACCGCCTGGTGCCGTGCCACCCTCAAGAGAAGGCGCAGGTTCCGCTAACGGAGGTTGTTCCGCTTCCTCGGTTTCCGTTGAACTGACCAAAGCTTCGGCATATCCGGACGCCTCGCCGCCCGACGCGTCGCTTCCGCTGGGCTCCGATAGCGTCTGATCCGTGTTGCTGCGTTTTTCTGCCCGGTGCCCATTGCGGTCCCCCCGGCGAAAACGTCGGCTGCGGCGCTGCGAACGCGGCGCCTCATCTTCCTCGTCGCGCTGGGCTCGTGCCTCCTCCTCGATCAGAGCTTGGCGGTCCGCAACGGGGATTTGGTAATAATCAGGATGGATA
>Ga0335081_10003547_pt1 | contig 24578 bp, 22 predicted proteins | sample Lox_Sample_35_FD_206713 | JGI IMG/M metagenome (GOLD analysis project Ga0335081, IMG submission 206713) | Soil microbial communities from Loxahatchee National Wildlife Refuge, Florida, United States - Lox_Sample_3.5 | ecosystem: Environmental > Terrestrial > Soil > Wetlands | place: USA...
CAACCCGTGCCGCGCGGTGCGCCGCGCCTGGATCCTGGCCTGGACTTTGGCGATCCGCTCCTTGATCGCGTCGCGCGCGATCGCCTTCTGGTCGGGGCTGAACGTCGCGTACAGCGCGAGCCAGGCGTCGCGCGCCTGTCTATGGAGCGTCGAGAGCTGCTGGGACGCCGCGTCCGACGCCGCGGCGACTGATGCGAGATCGGGCTCGGGCTTCGCGAGCTCCGCCTGCAGCGCGGAGCTGCGCTCCTGAAGGCTCGCGCGGAACGCGCTGCGTGCCGCCGCGCTCAGCGCGGCCGCGTTGTCCCACTGTTGCTGCTGCGAGGTGTTCAGATTGAGCTGGGAGCGCAGATGCTCCAGCACCCCGATCAAGTCCCCATCGTGCATCGGCGCCGCCGAAGCGGTGAATCCGAGGGCGCAGAGCGCCCAACCGAGGAGAGCTGCGAGAAAGGTGCGTTTCATCGGTGAGTCCTTTCGTTGAGTCGAGCGAATCGGCGTGTTTCGAGCACCGAAGCTTCGCGCGCAGTGTGCGCGCGAGGTGTTGCGCAATCATTGCCTCCGCCGTCGTGCCGGTAACGCTTTGTTGCGTGCGAGAGTGGCGCGGCGCGTAACGAATCGTTGCCTGCACGGACGGACGTTACAATTCGTGACAATCCGCGGGCGCCGCCGCGGCGGGCGCGCTACGATGATGCCATGAAGCAGAGCAACCCGAAGATTCTGGTCGTCGACGACGATGCGCGACTGCGCGAGCTGCTCGCGCGTTACCTGGGCGAGCAAGGCTTCCAGGTGCAGACACTGCCCGACGCTCGCGAGCTGGACAAGCGGTTGCAGCGTGATCCGCCCCACCTTCTGGTGCTCGACCTGATGCTGCCGGGCGAAGACGGCCTCGCGGTGTGCCGCCGCCTGCGCGGATCCGGCGAGAGCGTGCCGATAATCATGCTCACCGCCAAGGGCGAGGACGTTGACCGCATCGTCGGACTGGAGATGGGTGCCGACGATTATTTGCCGAAGCCGTTCAATCCGCGCGAGCTGGTGGCGCGGATTCACGCCGTGCTCCGCCGCCACACCGAGGCGCCGGGCGCGCCCTCGGCCGAAGGCAAAGTCGCCTTCGGGCCGTATGTGCTCGACCTCGCGACGCGTACGCTCGTGCGCGGCGACACGCCGATCGCGCTGACGACGGGCGAGTTCAGCCTTCTCAAGGTGCTTGCGACGCATCCGCGCCAGCCGCTCGCGCGCGAGAAGCTGATGCTGCTGGCGCGCGGCCGCGATCACGACGTGTTCGACCGCGCCATCGACGTGCAGATCTCGCGCTTGAGAAAGCTCGTCGAACCCGATCCGTCGACGCCGCGCTACATCCAGACGGTGTGGGGGTTCGGCTACGTGTTCGTCCCGGACGACGCCGCTGCGCCGAGCGAGGCCGGCGCTTGAGCTTTCTGCCGTGGCCGCGCTCGCTGTTCGGGCGGCTCGCGCTGCTGCTCATCGCGATGCTGCTCGTGGGGCAGGTGGCGGCGATCTACCTCTTCCGCCTCGATCGCGCGGCCCTCATCGAGCGGCAGTTCAGCGACACCAAGCTCGTCGAGCTGCGCTCGCTGCGCGCCGCGCTCGCTTCGGCGGAGCCAGGCGCGGGTGAGGCGGCTCTGACGCGGATCGGGGAGGCCTACCACGCGCGGATCATCTCCGACCAGGCGCGCAAGCCGGGCGTCGACGCGGAACGGCGCTTCGCCGCCGGACCATTGAGTCCGCTGCTCTTGGAGCTCGAGCAGCGATTGAAGGCGGAGCTCGGGCCGGAAACGGAGCTTCGCATCCAGCCACGGCTGCAGCTCCTGTGGATCAAGCTCGTCGCCGGCGATCGGGCCTACTGGGCCGGCTTCCCCTTGCCGACGCGGTCCGCGGAAAACGTGCCCTCGCGCGCCCTGCAGTGGAGCGTGGTGATCCTCGCGGTGCTGCTGCCGAGCGCGTACGCCTTCGCGCGCTACCTCGCGCGGCCGCTGCGCCAGCTCAACGCTGCGGTGGCGAGCGTCGGCGAAGGCAAGTCGCCCCCGCCGTTGCCCGAAAGCGGTCCGTCGGAAATCGTCAATCTCAACCGCGGCTTCAACCAGATGATGTCGAACTTGAGCCAGATGGAGCAGGACCGCGCGGTGCTGCTCGCCGGCGTGTCCCACGACCTGCGCACGCCCCTCGCGCGCCTGAGGCTCGGCATCGAGGTCGCTACCGCTGATGAGCGCACCCGCCAGGGCATGGCGGAGGACATCGAGGAGATGGACCGCATCATCAGCCAGTTCCTCGACTTCGCGCGCCCCGGCGGCGACTGCGCCGTGGATGTGTGCGACCCGGGAGAGATCGTCGCCACCGTGGCGGCCCGCCACCAGCGAGCCGGGCACGACGTGCGCTTCGCGCGCGAAGAGCTGCCGAAGGTGGCGCTGCGCGCAACCGCATTCGAGCGCATGATCAGCAACCTCGTCGACAACGCGCTGCGCCACGGCGCCCCGCCCGTCGAGCTTGCGGTGCGCGCCGCCGGCGGAACACTGACCGTCGAGGTCGCCGATCACGGGTCCGGCATCCGTGCCGAGAACGTCGAGTATCTGAAGCGTCCCTTCACGCGCGGCGATCCGGCGCGTGGCGGGGCGCCGGGCGCGGGTCTGGGCCTTGCGATCGTCGAGCGCATCGCCCGTCTGCACGGCGGAACGCTCGATCTCGCGCCGCGCGCCGGCGGCGGGATGGTCGCCCGAGTGACGATTCCCCTGGCCCGCGCCGCATAAGCGGCGGCGCCTCAGCTCCCGGTGGAAGCGACACCGCCGGAGGAACCGGCGGAGCCCCGCGCAATGGCGATCGATTTCTGCCTGGGGCGAAGATGCTCCGCGGGCGGCTCGCCGCCGTAGGTCGCACGGACGTAGTCGAACACGATCCGCTGAAAGTCTTCGGCGATCCCGGGCCCGCGCAGCGTCACCGTCTTCTGCCCGTCGACGTACACCGGAGCGACCGGCACCTCGCCGGTGCCGGGCAGGCTGATGCCGATGTGGGCCATCTTCGATTCGCCGGGGCCGTTGACCACGCACCCCATCACGGCCACGGTCATGTTCTCCACCCCCGGATAGCGCGTGCGCCACAGCGGCATCTGGGCGCGCAGGTACGCCTGGATCTTGGCGGCGAGCTCCTGAAAGAAGCTGCTGGTCGTCCGACCGCAACCGGGACAGGCGGTGACCAGCGGCGCAAACGAGCGCAGGCCCATGGTCTGCAGCAGTTCCTGCGCGACGACGACCTCGCGCGTGCGATCGCCACCGGGCTCCGGGGTGAGCGACACGCGGATGGTGTCGCCGATGCCCTGCTGCAGCAGGACGGCCATCGCCGCGGTCGACGCCACAATGCCTTTCGAGCCCATCCCCGCTTCGGTGAGGCCGAGATGCAGCGGATAGTCGCAACGGCGCGCGAGCTCCGTGTATACGGCGATCAGGTCCTGCACGTCGGAAACCTTGCAGGAAAGGACGATCCGGTCGCCGGGCAGCCCCAGGTCTTCCGCGAACTGCGCGCTGCGAAGTGCCGAGGTCACCAGCGCTTCGCGCATCACATGCGCAGCGTCAAGCGGGTTGGCGCTTGCGGCGTTGTCGTCCATCAACTTGGCCAGTAGATCCTGATCGAGGCTGCCCCAGTTCACACCGATTCGCACCGGCTTGCCGTAGTCGATCGCGCGCTCGATCATTACCGCGAACTGCGGATCGTGCTTGGCTCCGCCGCCGACGGTGCCAGGATTGATGCGGTATTTCGCGAGTGCCCGGGCGCAATCCGGGAAGTTCGAGAGCAGCCGGTGGCCGTTGAAGTGGAAGTCGCCGATGAGTTGCACGCCGCAGCCGATCGCATCGAGCCGCTCCCTGATCACCGGCACGGCCGCCGCGGCGTCGGCGGTGTTGACGGCCACGCGGACCAGCTCCGAGCCCGCGTCCGCAAGCGCCTTGACCTGCGCCACCGTCGCGGTGACATCCGCGGTGTCGGTATTGGTCATCGACTGCACGACGACGGGGTGGCCAGCGCCGATCGGGACTCCGCCGACGAAGCAGATGCGCGTTCGGCGGCGCGCGATCGCGGGAACGGGGAGCGGGCCGGCTTCGGCATCAGCCATGCGGTTTTTCCGTACGCTTGTCGCAGGAGCCGAAATCGGGCATCAGCAGACGCGGCGTGATATGTCTCGCGAGAGCCGGCGGGGTCGATCGCCGTGGCCCGTGAGCCGCGAGCGACGAGCGGTAAAACGGCCGAAGGCGCCGACGGTCCGCATGAGAGACGTCGATTTTACCATCCGTCCCGGCGGGAACCGGCTCCGGTGCGCGACCGACGAAGCCGCAGCCGGGTGCGCGCTACTGCGCTGAGGACCACTCCTGTGTGCCGATCAGCAGCACGCTTGCCATCGCGGCGATCCCCTCGCCTCGCCCGCAGAAGCCAAGCCGTTCGGTCGTTCGCGCCTTGATGTTGACCTGATCGACGCGCGCGTCGCAGTCCCGGGCGATGTTCGCGGCCATCTCCGCGACATGGGGAGCCAATCGCGGCGCCTGCGCGATCACCGTGGCGTCGAGATTGCCGAGAGCGTAGCGTGCCGTGCGCGCGCGCTGCCAGACCTGGCGGAGCAGCACGCGGCTGTCGGCATCCTTGTAGGCGGGATCGTTGTCGGGAAAGTGCGCCCCCATGTCGCCTGCGCCAAGCGCGCCCAGGATCGCGTCGCAGATCGCGTGCAGGAGCGCATCGGCATCGGAGTGTCCGGCGAGGCCCTTGTCGAACGGGATCGTCACGCCGCCCAGCTTGAGCGGCCGACCCGGTACGAGTGCATGGACGTCGAAGCCGTTGCCGATGCGAAGCCGCGGCTCGCTCATGCGCTCCGGCGTCGGAGGAGAACCGCCTCGGCGAGCGGTATGTCTTCGGGGTAGGTAACCTTGATGTTGTCGGGACTGCCGCGAACGAGGCGAGCCTTGACGCCGAGCTCCTCCACGGCTTGCGCTTCGTCGACGATCCTCGCGCAATCGGCTTTGCGGAAGGCATGCTGGAGGATGGCATAGCGGAACATCTGCGGCGTCTGCGCGCACCACAGGCCCTCGCGCGGCTCGGTCGAGACGGCGCGCAGGCCCGCGCCGGTCTCGGTGCGCTTCAAGGCGTCGGAGAGCGGCACGGCGAGCAAGCCGCCCACGGGCTCGTCCTCGAGCTCGTGCAGCAGCCTGTTGAGCGTCCCCACGTCGATGCACGGCCGCGCCGCGTCGTGCACGAGCACCCAGTCCTCGGCGACCGCGTGCCGGCCCACGACCGCCAGGCCGTTTCTGACCGACTCCGCTCGCGTTGCTCCGCCGCAGTAGAGCGGCTCGACGCCGCGGACGCTGCCGATCCTCTCGGCGTAGAGCCGATCCTCCGGCGCCAGTACGACGAACACCGACTCGAGCACGATCGAGTCGTTGAGCGCGTCGATCGTGTGCCGCAACAGCGGCGCCCCGGCAAGCGATACGTACTGCTTGGGCTCGCCGCCGAAGCGCGTGCTCGCGCCGGCCGCGGCGATGAGCGCGAAGCGACGTGGAGTGGTCACGGTTGGCTCGCTACGCGCTTCCGCCGAGATACTTGGCGAGGAACTTCGCCATGGCCTCGTAGAACTCGAACTGGTTCTCTTCGTTGTGGAAGCCGTGGCCTTCGTTGTCCTTCACCATGTACGGAACGTCGATGCCGCGCGCGCGCAGCGCGTTGACCATCTGGTTGGACTCGTCGATGTTGACCCGCGGATCGTGCGCGCCCTGAGCGACGAACAGCGGCGTCCTGATCTTGTCGGCGTTGAGCGCCGGCGAGGCCGCGGCGAGCAGGCTCTTGTCCTTCTCTGGATCGCCGACCATCTCGTGCATCATGTCGAGGTAGGGCTTCCAGTACGGCGGAATCGTGTTCATGAAGGTGAACAGGTTCGACACGCCGACGTAATCCACCGCGCAGGCGTAGAGATCGGGCGTGTAGGTCACGCCGGCGAGCGTCGCGTAGCCGCCATAACTCCCGCCGTAGATGCAGATGCGCTTGGGATCCGCGATGCGCTGCTTGATCAGGTACTGCACGCCGTCGGTCACGTCGTCCTGCATCTTGCGGCCCCACTGCTTGAAGGAGGCCTCCCAGAAGCCGCGGCCGTAGCCGGTGGAGCCGCGGAAGTTCACCTGCAGCACCGCGTAGCCGCGGTTGGCGAGCATCTGCACCTCCGGATTCCAGCCCCAGACGTCGCGCGCCCATGGACCGCCGTGGGGATTGACCACCACCGGCAGGTTCTTGCCTTCGTTGCCCTTCGGCAGAGTGAGATAGCCGTGGATCACGAGCCCGTCGCGGGAGGTGTACTCGATCGGCTTCATCGCCGCCATGCGCTCCTCGGGCAGCCACGGCGCGATCTCGCCCAGTTTGGTGAGCCTGTCGGCGCGAACGTCGTAGAGGTAGCGCGTTCCGGGCGTGCGGTCGTTGAACGCCGCGACGACGAACTTGTCCTCGTCGTTGGTCATGCTCTGCAGCGCGAACTCGTAGCCGGGAAGCTGCTTCTTCAGAGATGCATAAATCTTCTCGGTCTCGGCATCGAGCACTTTCCGTTCGGGCTTCCACGTGACGAAGTCGATCTCGGTCAGCACCTTGCGCTTGTGCGAATAGGAAAGACCCTCGACGTCCACCTCCGGATGCTCGAACAGCACCTTCTGCTCTTGGGCCGTGCCCGGATCGACCAGCACGATCGCCTGCTTGTCGCGGCCGATGTTGGACGACGCGTAGAGCAGCTTGTTGTCGAAGGTGAAGAACAGCGGATTGAACGAGTCGCGGAAGTTGGTCGTGAGCACCGTCTTGAACGGCCCGCTCGCACCGTCGCGATAGAGGTAGCTCGTGTTCACGCCGTCAGAGGTCTGCGCGCCGCGGATATCGCCGGCGTGATCGGTGAGCCAGCGCGTGATGTTGCCCGGATTCTCGGCTACCAGCTCTAGTTCGCCGGTCTTCAGGTCGAGCCGGTAGGCGTCGAACACTTCCTTGTTGCGCTTGTTCAGGCCCACCAGCAGCCGGTCGGGGAAGTCGCGCAGCTCGTCGATGATCTGCGCGCGCACGCCCGGGAACGGGGTGAGATCCTTGATGCCGGAGCCGTCGATCGCCACCGCGACCAGGTGGAAGTTCTCGTCGCCGGCAAAATCCTTGAGATACACAAGCCGCGAAGGGCCTTTCCAGAAGTGGTCCGCGATGTCGCGCGCGGTCTCGTCGGTGAGGCGGCGGGGCTCGCCGCCGGCGAGCGGCTCGACGTAGATGTTCATCCGCCGCTGATACGGCTGCATGAAAGCGAGCGTCCGGCCGTCCGGCGAGATGCGGAAGAAACCGCGCTCGGGATGGCGGAAGAAGTCCCGAACGGGAATGGGCGTGACGTCGGCGGCGCTCGCGGGCGAAGGAACGCCGAAGGCGATCGTGCCGAGGGTCATCATGAGCGCGACGCAGGACGAGCGGTTGGGCATGGGACTTTCCGGGGCGAGCCGCTCACGGGCAGCCGCTGGCCGGCGCCATTGTACGCCGAGCGCCCGGCGCGCTCCGGGCTCATCGCACGACCAGCGCCGAGAGCGCCGCACGCACCGCCGGCGGCACCGGCGTGGGGCGGCGGCTCGCGCGGTCGACCCACACGTGCACGAAGCGGCCGGTCGCTGCGGGCTCCTCGTCGCCGTGGCGGAACAGGCCGATCTCGTAGGTGACCGACGAGTTGCCAAGCTTGATCACCCGCAGGCCCGCGTCGACGACGTCGGGGAAGGAGAGCGACTTGTGGAACCGGCACGCCGTTTCCACGACGATGCCGATCGCCGGCGCGGCCTCAATGTCCAGGCCCGCCACGCGTACCAGATGCTCGTTGACGATCGTGTCGAAGTACGAATAGTAGGTCACGTTGTTCACGTGGCCGTAGACGTCGTTGTCCATCCACCGGGTCGGGATCGCGAGGAAGCGCTTGTAGCTCTCCCGCCCGTTCGGGTGCGGGTCAGGCATCGCCGCCGCGCAGGCGCGCGTCGAGCAGCTCGACCCAGTGGCGCACCGGCCGCGCGCTGACCGCGGCGAGATGCACCAGGCAGCCGATGTTGGCGGTGGCGATCAGCTCCGGCCCGCCCGCCTCCAGCGCCGCGATCTTGTTGGCGCGGAGCCTTTCCGAGAGCCCCGGCTGCAAGATCGAGTACGTTCCCGCCGAGCCGCAGCACAGGTGCGCATCGGCCACCGGCGTGAGCTCCAGACCGATCGCCTGCAGGGTTTCCTCGACGCGGCCGGCGAGCTTGAGCCCGTGCTGCAGCGTGCAGGGCGCGTGGAACGCCACGCGTTCCGCGCCGCGGTCGAGCGCGAGGAGCGGTGCGATCTGCTTCCATTCCGCGGCGACGATCTCCACCGGATCGCGCGCGAGCGCGGCGACGCGCGCCGCGCGCTCGGCGTACGCGGGATCGTCACGCAGCAGATCGCCGTACTCCTTGACCTGCACGCCGCAGCCTGTCGCCGTGACGACGATCGCCTCCGCGCCGCGTTCGATCTCGGGCCACCACGCGTCGACATTGGCCCGCATCAGCCGGCGCGCCTCCTCGGTCGCGCAAAGATGCTGGCTCATGGCGCCGCAGCAGCCCGAGCCCGGCGCACGGACGAGCGAGACGCCGATGCGGTCCAGAACGCGCGCCATCGACGCGTCGATCGACGGCGCCAGCGCGGGTTGGACGCAGCCGTAGAGCGCGAGCATCCGGCGCGCGTGGCACGCCCGCGGCCAGGTACGAAGCGTGCTCCCGGGAAGCTTGGCGGCCAGCGTGCGCGGCAGCAGCGGTCGCACCAGGCGGCCACTCGCGGCTGCCAAGCCGAAAACCCGGCGCGAGAGCAGGCTCTTGCGCAGGAGCCACCGTCGCGCCCGCTCGCCCATCGGGCGAGGCACGCGTCGCTCGACCACCTCGCGCCCGATCTCGACCAGTCTCCCGTAGCGGACGCCCGAGGGACAGGTCGTCTCGCACGAGCGACAGGTGAGGCAGCGATCGAGATGAAGCTGGGTCTTGGTACTCACCGGCTCGCCTTCGAGCACCTGCTTCATGAGATAGATGCGCCCGCGCGGACCGTCGAGCTCGTCGCCAAGGAGCTGATAGGTCGGGCACGTCGCCGTGCAGAAACCGCAGTGGACGCAGGCGCGCAGAATGCCTTCCGCCTCGCGCCCCTGCGGCGTGTCGCGGATGAAATCGGCGAGACGCGTTTCCAAGATCAGAAGTCCGGATACATGCGGCGCCGGTTGAAGACGCCGGCCGGATCGAACGTCGACTTGAGCGTGCGATGGATCCCGAGGATCGGCGCCTCGAGCGACTGGAACGCGCCGGCGGACTTCGGGCCCCGGTAGAGTGTCGCGTGCCCACCGCGCTTGCGCGACCAGGAGCGCAAGTCCGCGCCATCGGCGGCGTCGGCCACCAGCCAGCGAAGCGCCCCGCCCCATTCGACGGCTTGCGCCCCGCCGAGTTCGGCGAACGGTGCCGTGGAGGACACGGAGAGTCGCCACAGCGCCTGCCCCCCCGAGCGGGCGAAAAAATCGTTGGCCTGATCGCGCACTGCCGACCAGAATGCCGCCGCGTGCTCCTGGTTCCCCCCGCCGATCTCGCGCACCGCCGACGACACCGCGCTCTCGGCGCCGGAAAGGCGCACGAACAGCATTCCGTCGGCGTACCACGTGGCACTGATCGGGAGCGCTCGCGCACCCCATTCGTTCATCCGGCGCACCGCCGCGCTGCCATCGAGCTCCAGGATCCGCGTGGCTTCGGCTTTGGGCACCGGCTGGCAGCGCAACGACACTTCGAGCAGGACGCCAAGCGTTCCCAGCGATCCGGCCATGAGCCGCGAGACATCGAAGCCGGCGACGTTCTTCATCACCCGCCCGCCGAAGGCGAGGTCCTCGCCCTTGCCGTCGAGCACGCGCACGCCGAGCACGTGATCGCGCACCGCGCCGGAATAAGGTCGGCGCGGCCCGGAGAGACCGGCGGCGATGCACCCGCCAAGGGTCGATCCGGAGCCGAAGCGCGGCGGCTCGAAGCCGAGCATCTGCCGCGCGTCGGCCAGCGTGCACTCGATCTCCTCGAGTGGCGTGCCGCAGCGGGCGGTGATCACGAGCTCGGTCGGATCGTAGTCGACCACGCCTGCGTAAGCACGCGTCGGAAATGGCTCGCCGACGAGATCCTGACCGTAGAAATCCTTCGTGCCGCCGCCGACGATGCGCAATGCGGTCCCGTCGGCCGCCGCACGATGGACGCGCTCGCTCCAGGCGGCCAAGACGTCCTTCGCGGCCTCTTGCGCCCCGCTCACCGCTGCGCCTGGATCTCTGGCGGATCGAACTCCGGAATGCGCTCGATCTCCCGCTCCGCTTCCGCCGCCCAATCGCGCATCGCCGGCAGCTCCAGCAGCGAGCGCGCATATGCCGCCGAGGTGCCGGCCAGCGGCACGCCGTAGCTCTGGAAGCGAAACGCCACCGGACACCAGAACGCATCGACCGCGCCGAACGCGCCACAGAGGAATTCGCCGCCGGCGCCGAAGCGCTCGCGGCCCTCCACCCACAGTGCGAGGACGCGGGCGATGTCGGCGGCCACCGCGGGCGACGGGTCCTTGCGCGTGCGCGCGCGAACGCTCATGCCCATTTCTTCACGCAGGTGGGCGAAGCTCGAATGCATCTCCGCGGCGACCGAGCGCGCCCACGCCCGCGTGCCCGCGTTTTCGGGCCAGACGCCGCGGTGGCGCTCGGCAAGGTATTCGGCGATGGCGAGCGTGTCCCACACCACCAAGTCGCCGTCGTGCAGGCACGGCACCTTGCCGCTGGGCGAGAGCTCGTGCAGCCGCTCCCTTCTCTCCGATGGATACAACACGATGCGCTTCTCGGCGAAGGGAATGCCGAGCGCGCGCATCAGCACCCAGGCGCGCAGCGACCAGCTCGAATAGTTCTTGTTGCCGATGTAGAGCGTGTACATCGGCCGACTAGAGCGGCACGGTCTTGCCGGGATTCATGATGTTCAGCGGGTCGAGCGCGCGCTTCACCGCGCGCATGATCTCGAGCGCGTCCCCGTGCTCCTCGCCGAGCACGTCCAGCTTGTGCCAGCCGATGCCGTGTTCGCCCGTGCAGGTGCCGCCCATGCGGATCGCGCGCAGGCTCACGCGGTGGGCGAGCGCGTCCGCCCGCTCGCGCTCCACCGAATCGTTGGGGTCGAACAGCACGATCAGGTGGAAGTTACCGTCGCCGACGTGGCCGACGATCGGCGCGGTGAGGCCGCTCTTCTCGATGTCCGCCCGCGTTTCCAGGATGCAGTCGGCGAGCCGCGAGATCGGCACGCAGGCGTCGGTGGCGAACCCGATCTTCCCCGGCTCGAGCGCCAGCGCGGCGTAGTACGCGGCGTGCCGCGCCTTCCACAGGCGGTTCCGATCCTCGGCCTGCGACGCCCATTGGTAGGCGCTGCCGCCGAACTCGTCGCTGATGGCCTGCATCGCCGCACTCTGCTCGGCGACCGCCGAGGTCGAGCCGTGGAATTCGAAGAACAGCGTCGGCTTGACCTCGAAGCCTTCGAGCTTCGAGTAGCGGATGCACGCGTCCATCTGCGCTTCGTCGAGGAGCTCGATGCGGGCGACCGGAATCCCGGTCTGCATGGCGGTGATCACGGTGCTTACGGCGCTCGCGAGGTCGGGAAACTGGCAGACGGCCGCGGCGATCGCTTCCGGTACGCCATAGAGTCGGAGCTGGATCTCGGTGATGACACCCAGCGTGCCCTCGGCGCCGACGAACAGCCGCGTGAGGTCGTACCCGGCGCTCGACTTGCGCGCCCGTCCTCCGGTGCGGATCAGACGACCGTCGGCCGTGACCACGGTCAGGCCCAGCACGTTCTCGCGCATCGTGCCGTAGCGCACCGCGTTGGTTCCCGAGGCGCGCGTCGAGGCCATCCCGCCGATGGTCGCGTCCGCGCCCGGGTCGATCGGGAAGAACAGCCCCGTGCCCTTCAATTCGGCGTTCACCTGCTCGCGCGTGATGCCCGCCTGCACCCGGCAGTCGAGGTCCTCGGCGTTGATCTCCAGCACGCGATCCATGCGTGTGAGATCGATGCACACGCCCCCGTAGAGCGCGGCGACGTGGCCCTCGATCGACGTGCCGACGCCGAAGGGAATCACCGGCACGCGGGCGAGGTGGCACAGGCGGACGATCGCCGCGACCTCCTCGTTCGTTTCCGGGAACACGACCACGTCGGGCGGCGCGGTGTCGACCACGCCCTCGCCGTGCCCGTGGTGCTCGCGCACGGCGCTCGAGGTGACGGCGCGATCGCCGTAGTCGCCGCGGAGCTTTTCCACCAGCGAGGCGACGGCGCCGGAATCGGGTCGGACCAGCGCGGGCGTTGCCATAGGAGTTCTACTCTCAGAAACGGGGCAGCTCGGGGTGCGGCAGCGCACCGCCGTGCACATGCATGCGCCCCAGCTCGGCGCAGCGATGCAGCGTGGGGACCGCCTTCCCAGGGTTGAGCAGCCCCTCGCGATCGAAGGCCCGCTTCACGCCGTGGAAGCGCTCGAGCTCCGCGGCTGCGAACTGCATGCACATGTCGCCGATCTTCTCCACGCCGACGCCATGCTCGCCGGTGATCGTGCCGCCGACCTCGACGCAGAGCTCGAGGACTTTGGCCCCGAAGGCCTGCGTCTTCTCGGTGTCGCCAGACCGGTTGGCGTCGTAGAGGATGAGCGGATGAAGATTGCCGTCGCCGGCGTGGAAGACGTTCATGCAGGGCAGCCCGAACTCGCGCGACAGCTCGGCGATGCGCTCGAGCACTGGGGCGAGCGCCCGGCGAGGAATCGTGCCGTCCATGCAGTAGTAATCCGGCGAGATGCGGCCGGCGGCGGGAAACGCGGCCTTGCGTCCCGACCAGAAGCGCTCGCGCTGCTGCTCGCTCGTCGATACCTCGATCTTCGTCGCCCCCGCCTCCTTCATCAGCCGCTGCACCAGCGCCACTTCCTGCGCGACTTCCTCGGGCACGCCGTCGGACTCGCAGAGCAGGATCGCCTCGGCATCCTTGGGATAGCCGGCGTGCACGAACGGCTCCACCGCGGCGATGGTCATCCGGTCCATCATCTCGAGACCCGATGGAATGATTCCCGCGCCGATCACCGCGGCCACCGCCGCGCCCGCCCTGCCCACGTCGTCGAACGCGGCCAGCACGCACTTCGCCTCCTTCGCCTTCGGCGTGAGCTTGACCGTCACCTCGGTGATCACGCCGAGCAGTCCTTCGGAGCCACACATCAGCGCGAGAAGGTCGTAGCCGGGCGCATCGAGCGCTTCGCTGCCCAGCTCCACGACCTCGCCGCTCATCAGCACCGCTCGAACCCGCCGCAGGTTGTGGACGGTCAGTCCGTACTTGAGGCAATGCACGCCGCCGGAGTTCTCGGCCACGTTGCCGCCGATCGTGCAGGCGATCTGCGACGAAGGGTCCGGCGCGTAATACAGCCCGTACGGCGCGGCGGCCTGCGACACCGCGAGATTGCGCACGCCGGGCTGAATCGTCGCCGTGCGCGCCAGGGGATCGATCGCCAGAATGCGGTTGAACCTGGCGAGCGACAGGACGATGCCATTCGGATCGGGCAACGCCCCCCCGGAAAGCCCCGTGCCGGCGCCGCGCGCCACCACCGGCAGACGCGCGGCATGGCAGAGCTTCATGATCGCCACGATCTGGGCTTCGGTTTCCGGCAGCAGCACCGCGCCGGCTGCGGCGCGGAACATCGTCAGGCCGTCGCATTCGTAGGGCCGGGTGTCTTCCCGCGCGGTGAGAATCGCTGCGGCGGGAAGGATGTTGCCGAGGGCGGTGAGGAGCGCGGGGTTGAGCATGGCGAGCGCTTACGGCTCGTTCGATGAACAACGGCTCATTATTCCACAAACGCCCTCGACGGACACGCAGCGCCGCGGCGTTGGTAGAATGCAGCCCCGCGCGCGTGCGGAACGCGCGCCGTCTGGAGGAGAAACCGCCATGAACCGTGCTCGTCGGCTTGTCCTCGTCGCGGGGCTCGCCCTCGCGTCCGGCGTAGCAGGCTCGGCCGCGGCCCAGACCACGCTCCGGATCAACATCGCGCTGGCGCAGAGCTCGCACTACGGCGTGGCCGTCGACACCTTCGCGCGCGAGGTCGAGCGCCGCACCGGTGGCCGTTACAAGGTTCAAACTTTCTATTCCGCCGCGCTCGGCGCCGAGCGCGAATCGGTCGAGGCGGTGCAGCTCGGCACGCTCGATCTGACCCTGACTTCGACGGGGCCACTGCCCAATTTCGTGCCCGAGATCGCGATCCTCGACATTCCGTTCCTGTTTCGCGACTACGCGCACGCCCGCGCTGTGCTCGACGGTCCGATCGGCCAGGAGCTGCTCGCGAAGTTTCCGGCGCAGGGCATGGTCGGCCTCGCCTGGGGTGAGAACGGCTTCCGCCACATGACCAACAGCAAGCGCCCCGTGAACGGGCCCGAGGATCTGCGCGGCCTGAAGATGCGCACCATGGAGAACCCCATCCACATCGAGGCCTACCGCCAGTTCGGGATTCTGCCCACGCCGATGGCGTTCACCGAAGTGTTCACCGCCCTGCAGCAGGGTACCGTCGACGGCCAGGAGAATCCGCTCTCCGTGATCACCGCCGCCCACCTCGACCAGGTGCAGAAATATCTGACGCTGACCGGCCACGTCTACTCTCCGGCGGTGTTCCTGATGAACAAGGCGCGCTGGGACAGTCTCTCGCCGGCCGACAAGCAGGCCTTCCTCGACGCCGCGAAGGAGGGGGTGAAGGCCAACCGCGCGCGCGTGGACGACGACGAGCGCAAGGCGGTGACCGACCTGCGCGCGCACGGGATGACCGTCGTCGACCACGTCGACAAGGCGCGCTTCCAGGCCGCGCTCTCGCCCGCGTACGCGGACTTCGCCAAGCGCTTCGGCCAGGCGAACATCGACCGCATCCGGAATTACCGCTAGGTGCGAATTCATCCGCACGCGTCAGGATAAGAGTCCCGCCCACGTAGGTGCGAATTCATCCGCACGTCGGGATGAATCCCGACCTACCGATATCCAAACAACGCCGGCAGCGCGGTGCTGATCGGGGGAAATACCGAGAGCAACAGCAGCACCGCGAGCTGCGCCCAGAGAAAGGGCCAAAGCTCGCCGAGCATGCGCGCGAGGGGCACGCGGGCCACTACGGAAGTGACGAACAGCAGGCCGCCGACCGGTGGCGTAAGCATCCCCATCGTTAGGTTGACGATCACCACGATCCCGAACTGCAGATCGGAGATGCCGAGCGCGTGGGCGATCGGCGCCAGGATCGGCACCAGCACGACAATGCCCGGCAGCGGCTCGATGAAGATGCCGAACGCGAGCAGCAGCGCGTTCACGGCGAGCAGGAACGCAAGCGGCGGGAGGTCCATGCCGACGATGAGCGCGGTCAGGTCCTGGGGCACGCGCGAGATGGTGAGCACCCAGGCGAAGGCGGCCGACGCGGCGACGATCACCAGCACCGACGCCGTCATGAGCGCGGAGCGGGCGAGGATGCCGGGCAGCATCGACCACTTGAGCGTGCGATAGATCGCGAAGCCAGCGAGCAGCGCGTAGAACACCGCGATCACCGAGGCTTCCGTGGGCGTGAAGGCGCCCGACGCGATGCCGCCCAGGATCAGCGCCGGCAGCCCCAGCGCGGGCATCGCCCGCCAGGTATTGCGCGCGTAGGCGCCGAGCGTGTAGCGCCGCGGCAACCCGCGGTAGTTCCGCCGCAGCGACACCGCGTGATTGATCGCCGCCATCGCGACCGCGATGAGGATGCCCGGCAGCACGCCGGCGATGAGCAGGCCGCCGAGATTCACGTCGGGATACGCGAGCGCATAGACGATCATGCTGATCGACGGCGGGATAATGGGCCCCAGAATCGACGTCGCCGCGGTGAGCGCGGCGGCATATTCCGGCTTGTAGCCGTCGTCCCTCATCATCCGGATCATGATCGCCCCCGGGCCGGCGGCATCGGCGAGCGCCGATCCGGAAATCCCCGAGAAGAAAGTGAGCGCCAGGATGTTCGTGTGGCCCAGGCCGCCGCGAAACCGGCCGACAAACTGCGAAGCGAAGTCGAGCAGAACCCTGGAGAGCTCCCCGCCGGTCATAAGCTCCGCCGCCAGGACGAAGAACGGGACGGCGAGCAGCGCGAACACGTCGATGCCCGAGAACATGGCCTTGGGCAGCGCGAGCAGGGACAGGCTGCCGTTGGCCAGCATCGCGGCGAGCGTTCCGCCGCCGAGCGCGAAGGCGACCGGCACGCCGAGCGCCAGCAGCGCGATGCAGGCGACGAACAGCGTGGCGACCATCGCGGGGACCTAGAGCTGCGCCGCGTCGGCATCAAACTCGCCGTCGGCGAGGACCGCGCGCCGGTCGACGTATCCATGCGCCATGAGCAACAGGTGCAGGATCGACAGGCCGAAGCCGATCGGCATGGCGAGGTACACGGCGCCCATGGGCAGCCCCAGCACCGGCGTGGTCTGCCTCCACGCGAAGACGGCGTAGCGGACGCCGACCCAGACCATGAAGGCGAAGAAGCCCAGCAGCACGGCGAACACCGCCGCGCGGATGGCGGCGCCATGCCGCGGAAGATGCTCCTGCAGCGTATCGATCCCGAGATGGCCGCCGTAGCGCAGCACCAGGCCCATGCCCGCGAAGGTGAGCCAGATCATGAGGTAGCGCGCGGCCTCCTCGACCCAGAGGATCGAGCGATCGGTCGCGAAGCGCAGCGCGACGTTGGCAAACACCATCAGCGCCATCGCCGCCAGCATTCCGATCAGCAACCAGCGGTTGGCGGCGAGCAGCGCGCGGTCGAAGCGGCGCAACATCCGGCGGGCTGTCCTCTACACGCTGTCGGACGGCGTCGGATTGTCGCACGCCGCCGCTCGAGGCCGGGTTTATAATCGCCCGGCGCTGCCGGCGCGAACGCCGACGCTACGAGGAGTCGAATGCATCCGGGCGAGATCTACGCCAAGACCGAGGACGGGATCCGCGAGGTCAAGGAACGCAAGCTCTCGCTGCCGATCGCCCTGCGGAGCCTGCTGATCATGATCGACGGCAAGCTCACCGTCGCCGAGGTCCTCGAGCGGGCGCGGGCGCTGCGGGTCGACGAGGAATCGATCCTGGCGCTCGAACGCGCCGGCCTGATCGCGAAGCGCTTCAGCGCGCGGTCGGACGCCACCGGTCCCGCCGCGTCCGTGCCGCGGAGCGAGGACGAAGCCCAACGCTTCGTCGCGCTGCAGCGCCGGCTCTCCGATCTCGTCAACCAGCATCTGGGGCTCCGTGGCTATCTCCTCGTCATGCGCCTGGAGCGCGCGTCCAACCTGCGCGACCTGCATGACCTGCTGCCCGACGTCGCCAAGGGGCTGGTGAAGCGCATCGGCGTGGAAGCGGCCACACCGATCATCGCCGAGATCGAGCAGCAGATCGCCGTCCGGCCCGCGTGACCCAGCGCGCCGGTGCGGCGGGCCGCACCAGTGCGTGGAAGGCGACGAAGGCGGCGATCGCCGCGGCGGCGATGGTGCCTGCCATCGGGCGCTGCGTGCCGTCGAAGGTCGCACCGACGAGGAATGCCGCGGTCGAGGCGAGGGCGAACTGGAAGAACAGCAGCAGGGACGTAGCGCTGCCGGCAATCTCCGGAAAGCCCGTGAGCGCGCCGGCAGTTGCCTGCGGCATGCTGGTCATGAGCGCAATCATGAACAGGAACATGGGCGCGACGATCGCGACGGGGTGGCCGATGCGCGCCCACGCGAGCGCCGCCAGAAGCGTGCCGGAGAACAGCATCAGCGCCGTGGCGAGCCCCAGCATGCGATCGATCCCCAGGCGCATCACCAGGCGGCTGCCCGCGTAGGCCCCCGTGATGTTGCCCAGCATGACGGACCCGAACAGCAACCCGAAGCCCCGCTCGCCCGTCCCCATCACGTTCACGAACACGAACGCGCTGCCGGCGAGGAACGCGAACAGCCCGCTGGCGGCGAAGGCTGCGACGAGCGTGTAGCCGACGTAGCGGCGAGAGCGCAGCAACCGGCCGTAGTTGGCGAGGATCGCCGCCGGAGCGGTCGCGCGCCGCTCGCGGGCACGGATCGTCTCCGGAAACATCGCCGCGACGCAGGCGAGCGCCACCGCGCCGTAGGCGGCGACGAAGAAGAAGTTCGCGCGCCAGCCCAGCCATACGTGCAGGTGGCTGCCGATGATCGGCGCCACGATCGGCGCGATGCCCAGCACCACGCCCATCAGCGACAGGATCCTCGCCGCGTGGTCGCCGCTGTAGAGGTCCCGCACGACGGCCCGCGGAACGACGGCGACGATGGCCATGCCGATCGCCTGCGCGACGCGGGACGCGATCAGCATCTCGATCCCGCGCGCCGCGGCGCAGGCGAGCGATGCCGCGACGAACAGCGCCAGGCCCGCGAGCAGCAGGGGACGGCGGCCGAAACGATCGGTGAGCGGGCCGACGAAGATCTGGCACAGCGCCCAGGCGTACATGTACAGCGACAGCGTGAGCTGGACCTGCTCCTCCGTCGCCGAGAGCGCCCGCGTCATCGACGGCATCGACGCGAGGTAGATGTCCATGGCGAGGGGCGCTACGGCGATCAGCGCGCCGAGCAGCACCGTCATCGCCGGCTGGTCGCGTCTCAGCATCGGAAACCGTTCCCGTGAAGGCGGCGGTGTAGGCGCGAATTCATTCGCGCGGGGCTGGCCGGGTAAATCCGGCCGTATTAGATGCACCGTCCGCCGTCGACTTCCAAGCACGCCCCGGTGATGAAGGCCGCCTCGTCGGAGGCGAAGAAGACCGCCGCCGTGGCCACATCGGAGGGAAGCGACAACCGGCCCAGCGGAATAGTGGCGATGAACCTGGCGCGCAGCTCCGGCGTATCGCCGCCCATGAACTCCGCCAACAGCCCCGTCTCGCCGGCGACCGGGTTGATCACATTGACGCGGATCTTGTCCGGCGCGAGCTCCGCCGCCATCGAACGGCTGGTTACGATGGCCGCGCCCTTGCTGCCGTTGTACCACGTGAGCCCCGGCCGGGGACGCACGCCGGCGGTCGAGGCAATGGTGATGAAGACGCCGCCACCCTGGCGGCGCATCGCCGGCACGCCGTGCCGGGCGGTGAGATAGAGGCTTTTGACGTTGACCGCGTAGATTCGATCGAAATCCGCTTCGCTCACGTCGAGCAGCGGCCGGTTGCGATGCGTTGTGCCCGCGTTGTTGACGATCACGTCGACGCGTCGGTGCGTCTGCAGAGCGGAGCGCACGAGCCCGGCGACGTCACCGTCGATCGAGACGTCGCCAGCGAAGAACGACGCGACGCCACCCGCGTCCTGGATCGCCTTCGCGACGCGCGCGCCGTTCTCGGCGTTGAGATCGTTGACGACGACCGTCGCACCTTCGGCGGCGAAGCGCCGGGCGATGCCTTCCCCGAATCCCGACCCCGCGCCGGTAACGAGCGCGACCTTGCCTTCGAGCCGGCCGCTAGCCATGGCGCAGCACGACGGTCTTGAGCGTGGTGAATCCGTACAGCGCCTCGAATCCCTTCTCTCTGCCGTAGCCGGAGTGCTTCACGCCGCCGAAGGGCAGCTCGACGCCGCCGCCGGCGCCGTAGCCGTTCACGAACACCTGGCCGCTGCGGATCGCGCGCGCCAGGCGAAGCTGCCGCGCGCCGTCGCGGGTCCAGACGCCTGCCACCAGGCCGTAGCCCGTCGCGTTGGCGAGCCGCACGGCCTCCGCTTCGTCGGCGAAGGGCATCGCCACCAGCACCGGTCCGAATACCTCCTCGCAGGCGATGCGGCTTTCCGGCGAGACGTCGCGCAGGAGCCGCGGCGCGACGTAATAGCCGGACGGCGGCGCATCCTCGGCGATCCGGCCCGTGGACACGGTCGCGATGCCGTCGCGCTCCGCGTCGGCGAGAAAGCCGTTGACGCGCTCGAGTTGCGAGGCGCGGATCAGCGGCCCGCAATCGAGGTCGGCCAAGGCGGGGCCGACTCGAAGCGCCGCGAAGCTCTTCGCCAGCTTCTCGAGCATTGCCTCGTAGCGCGAGCGCTCGACGAGGAGCCGGCTGCCCGCAGAGCAGGTCTGGCCCGCGTTCTGGACGATCGCGTTCACGATCACCGGCAGTGCGGCGTCGAAATCGGCGTCGGCGAACACGACCTGCGGGCTCTTGCCGCCGAGCTCGAGCGTGACCGGACAATGGCGCTTGGCCGCCTCCTGCGCGACCCACGCGCCGGTCGCGGGCGAACCGGTGAACGAAAGGTGATCGATGCCGGCGTGCATCGCCAGCGCGGCACCCGCCTCCCGGCCGAGCCCGGTCACGATGTTGAGCGCGCCCGCCGGGAAACCGACGTCGCGCGCCAGCTCCGCCACGCGCAGCAGCGACAGGCACGCGTCCTCCGCCGGCTTGACCACGCAGGCGTTGCCCGCCGCGAGCGCCGCCCCGACGCTGCGCCCGAAGATCTGCAGCGGATAGTTCCACGGAATAATGTGGCCGGTCACGCCGTGCGGCTCGCGCCACGTCAGCACGGAGAATTCGCGCGGGAAGGGAATCGTCGTGCCGTGCAGCTTGTCGGCCGCACCGCCGTAGAACTCGAAGTAGCGCGCGCAGGCGGCGACGTCGGCGCGCGCCTGCTTGAGAGGCTTGCCGCAGTCGCGTGCCTCGAGCGCGAGGAGCTCCTCGGCCTGATCCGCGATCGCGCGCGCAAGCGTGCCGAGACGCCTTCCCTTGTCGGCTGGCGCGAGAGCGCCCCAGGCTCCATCGAAGGCGCTCCGCGCGGCGGCGACCGCGGCATCGACGTCGTCACGGCTGCCGCGCGCGATCGCGGCAAAGGGCGCACCTTCGGACGGATCGATCACCGGCAGCGTGGCGCGGCTGTTCGGCTCGACCCAGCGGTTGGCGATGAAGTGCGCGGCCGGGGTGGCCACGGTGGGCCAGCGAACATCGGGCGCGTTCATGGCTTTCTCCTGCGGCGGAAATGCCGCGCTAAGGGGCCTTCACTTCAGGTGCCCGGACGGAACTTGTGGGCGAGCGTGTTTTCGTCGGTTCGCGGCGTGTAGCCGATGCCGTTGCGCGTTCCCCACAGGCTCACCTGGTGATAAAGCGGGACGATGGCCATGTCCTCGATCGCGAGCTCGGTCGCGCGCTGGAGCAGCGCTTCCCGCCTGGCGTCGTCGACCGTCACCAGCGCGTCCTCGAGCAGCAGATCGACTTTGGGATTGGAATATTGGCCGCGATTGGCGGTTCCGAATCCCTTCTCCTTGCTCACCGTGGCGACGAGCGCCTTCAACGGGCTGGAAGCCTCGCCGGTCCCCGAGCTCCAGCCGACGAGGATGAAGCTGAACCGGCCTTCCGTGGCCTGCGGGAAAAACGTGGCCGAAGGCATGGCCTCGACGCGCGTCGCGATGCCGACGTGCGTGAGCATCTGCGCGACCGCCTGCGCCACGCGCGCATCGTTGACGTAGCGGTTGTTCGGCGAGTGGATGGTCAATCCGAAGCCGTTCGGATAGCCGGCTTCAACGAGGAGCTTCTTCGCGCCCTCCGGATCATACCGCTCGGGCTTGAGCCGCGGGCTGTAGCCGAAGAAGCCTTCGGGCAGGAGCTGGCCCGTCGGCACCGCCTGGCCCTCCATCATCCAGTCCACCAGCGCCTGACGGCTGATCGCCTTGGAGATCGCCTTGCGCACGCGAGGGTCCTTGAGCGGGTTCTTCGCGAGCGGCCTGCCGTCGCGGTCGGTCACGAACGGCGAGACGTCGCGCTCGGAGTCCATGCGGAGGTAAATGAGCCGGTCGGCGACGGTGCGGTAGAGCCCGATCCGCTTGTCGTTGCGCAACGCGGCGACGTCGGAGGCGGGCACATTCTCGATCGCCTGCACGTCGCCCGCGAGCAACGCCGCCACCCGCGGCACATCGGAGGGTAAGAGCCGCAGCGTGACGCTCTCCCACGGCGTCTTGCCGCCCCAGTAGCCGTCGAAGCGCTTGAGCTCGATCCGGTCGCCCTTGGCGTAGCGCACCAGCCGATACGGTCCGGTACCGATCGCCGCCTTGCCGCTGTTGAACTCCTCGGTCGTCGCCTTTGCCTCCGCCTTGGAGATGATCGCAACCTGCGTCATGTCGGACGGCATGAGCGGATACGGCGCCGCAGTCCGGAAGCGGACAGTGTACGGATCGACGACGATCATCTCCTTGATCTGCTTGGTGTACGCGGTGAACGGCGACGGGCTGTTCGGGACCGTCGGCACGCGCTCGATCGAGGCCACGACGTCGGTGGCGGTGAAGTCGCTGCCGTCGTGGAACTTGACGCTGTGGCGAAGCTTGAACTCCCATGTGACTGGGTCGATCGTGCGCCACGATACCGCGAGGCCGGGAATGGTCCGCTGGCGCTCGTCGCGCAGCACCAGGTAGTCGAAGACGTGCGCGGCGACGTTGTTGTTGGGCGTGACGTTGTGATAGTGCGGATCGATCGCAGTCACATCGGCACCGATGCCGATCGCGAGATCGGCGGCCAGAGCGCCCTGTGCGAGCAGCACCGACGCGAGGGCTGCGATCCCTTGCAGTCGCCAGCAATGGATGGCCATCGTGATTTCCTTTGGGAATAAGCGCGCCGCCTGATCGCAACGCGTCGAATATAGCTCAGCCGTAACCAATTGTAATCGTATGTTTTGTCGTGGAAACCGGTGGTCTACGACGGCTGTCCTAACTACGTAGTGAGGGTGTCGCGCGTCCGCGACCCCATGCGAGAGGAGGTTACATCATGAATCGTCGTATTGCCGCGCTTGCCGCAGCCGGAGCGCTCGCCGTAGGGGCTGTCACGCTGGCCGCGCCCGCGTCGGCGCGGGACTCGTTCTCGTTCTCGGTTGGCGTGCCGGGCGTGGCGTTCGGTTACTCGAACTACCCGTATTACACGCCTTACTACGCGCCGGCGCCGTACGCGTACTACGGTCCGACGGTGGTCTATCGGCCTTACTACAGGCCCTACTACCACCACTACTACTACCGACCGCACCCGTATTATCGGCACTGGTAGGCACCGGTAGCCCGACGCTCGGGATGGAGAGTCGGAGCGATGTAGAAAGCAGATAGCGCCTCGAACGCGGGCCGCCAGGTCGACGGCAATGTCGGCCGGCGGCTTTTCTTTGTAGGTCGGGATTCATCCCGACGCGAAGTTAATTCCCACCGAAGGTCACGATCCGCGATAGGCAATGCGGTAGACGGCCCCGGCATAGTCGTCCGACACGAGCAGCGAGCCGTCGCGGTCGACCGGCGCGTCGGCCGGACGCCCCACGCCTTTTCCCCCTGCAGCCGGCCGGTCGCGAACGGCTCGTACGCCTCTGCGCCATCACCTTCGAGACGCACGAGGGTGACCCGATAGCCGATCTTGCGGGAGCGCTTCCGGGAGCCATCCTCGGCGGTGAAGATCTGGTTGCGGTACGTGGGCAGGAAACTGCCTCCCGGTGTATAAGCGCAGTGCCGCGACGTGCGGACCGATATCCTGCGCCGGCTTGGCGAATTCGGCGCAGGAACGCTTGCGACCGAATTCCGGATCCGGGATCGTTCCGGCGTGACAGTACGGATAGCCGAAGTTGAGCCCCGCGTTCGGCGCGTGGTTGGGCGTGTCGGGTGGCGCGTCGTCGCCCAGGTAGTCGCGACCATGGTTGGTGAACCACAGTTCATGGGTCCGCGGATCCCAGTCGAAGCTCACCGAGTTGCGCCGGCCGCGCGCGTACGCTTCCAAGCCGGATCCATCCCGATTGATCCCTCGCGATCAGCGCGTAGCGATCGGGATCGGGCTCGCAGATGTTGCATGGCGCCCCCACAGGCACGTAGAGCTTGCCATCCGGCCCGAAGGCGATGAACTTCCAGCCATGCATCGCAGCGGTCGGAAACCGGTTCGTCACGACGACTGCGGAACGCGACACCCGGCCGATCGAGGCCCGAGGCTATGGTTTTGACCGTCGCGCTGCCGCCCGAGCGCGTCACGGCGTAGACGCGGCCGGCGAACGACCCGACGAAGAGCGTTCCGCGCGCGCCCAGCGTTATCTCGCGCGCCGAGGGCACTCGGGCGACGAGCTCGAGCGAGAATCCAGGCGGGGGCTTGATCTCGTCGGAAGACCGCCGCCGTGAGCCCATGCCGCCCAAGCCCACAGCGCCGCGCCACATAGCCACCGTCTGCGCATCATCGATACTCGGCAACGTGCGAGGCGCCTGGCTCACCGCAGCCCGCATGCAATTGACAGCGCCGGAGGCGATTTCTATCCTTCGATGCCGGGCGCTCGCCTCGCCCGCCGAAGTCTTTCATGAGCGCACCCGCGGCAACGACGGCATCCGCCCCCAACCCCGAAAGCCTCGAGATGATCCGGAGGCTGGTCGGCTATGACACGACCAGCCGCGAGTCCAATCTCGAGCTTATCCACTGGGTGCGCGACTACCTGGCCGGCCACGGGCTCGTCTCGCGGCTCACCTACGACGACGAGCGGCGCAAGGCGAATCTGTTCGCCACGCTTCCGGCGCAGGACGGCAACGCCACCACGGGCGGCATCGTGCTCTCGGGGCATAGCGACGTCGTTCCGG
>Ga0335081_10003548_pt1 | contig 24573 bp, 17 predicted proteins | sample Lox_Sample_35_FD_206713 | JGI IMG/M metagenome (GOLD analysis project Ga0335081, IMG submission 206713) | Soil microbial communities from Loxahatchee National Wildlife Refuge, Florida, United States - Lox_Sample_3.5 | ecosystem: Environmental > Terrestrial > Soil > Wetlands | place: USA...
CAATCCCATGCACCGCGCCCACGTTGAACTAACGTTTCGCGCTGCAAAGCAAGTTGAAGCCAACCTTTTGATCCATCCTGTCGTCGGAATGACGAAACCGGGCGACGTCGATTACTACACCCGCGTGCGTTGCTATCAGCTGTTGAGTTCGAAGTATCCGCAAGGGACCCAGAAGCTTTCGCTTCTCCCACTTGCGATGCGCATGGGTGGACCGCGCGAGGCAATGTGGCATGCACTGATTCGCAAGAATCACGGATGTACGCACCTCGTCGTGGGACGCGATCATGCCGGTCCGGGATCGGATCCGGAAACGAAAAAGCCGTTCTACGGCCCGTACGAGGCACAGGAAGTGTTCAAGAAGCACGAGTCCGAAATCGGTGTCACCATGGTGCCCTTCAGCATGATGGTGTACCTCGAAACGGAGGACCGCTACATTCCGGACGACGAAGTGAAGCCTACGGATCGAGTGCTCAACATCTCTGGTACGGAACTCCGCAAACGCTTGAACGAAGGCCGTGACATTCCGGGATGGTTCACATACCCGGAAGTAGTTCAGGAACTGCGCCGCAGTTTCCCGCCTCGCGCTCACCAGGGCGTGACGATCTTCTTCACAGGATTGTCGGGCTCCGGCAAGTCAACAATCGCCAACGCGTTGCTGACCAAGTTCCTCGAAGTTGGTGGGCGTCCGGTCACTCTGCTCGATGGAGATTTGGTCCGCAAGCATCTGTCGTCGGAACTTGGATTCTCGAAAGAGCACCGCGACATCAACATCCGCCGCATCGGTTACGTGGCCTCGGAAATTACGAAGAACGGCGGCATCGCAATCTGTGCGCCCATTGCTCCCTATGATGCAACGCGCAAGCACGTGCGGCAGCTGATCGAGCCTTACGGCGGATTCATCCTGGTGCATGTGGCGACTCCGGTCGAGGTGTGCGAGCAACGGGACCGCAAAGGACTCTATGCGAAGGCGCGCGCGGGAATCCTTAAGGAGTTCACAGGTATCTCCGACCCGTACGAGGTTCCGGCAGACGCTGAAGTAACAATCAACACGGGAGAGTTGTCACCCGAGGAAGCCGCGCAGGAGATTGTTTTGCATCTGGAGCGCGAAGGTTTCATCGGAGTGAATGGAGCAGCCGCGTAGGGCGGTATACAGATGGAAATGCTGGCACTCAAGATCCTGGTCGGATTCATCGTAGGCATCCTGATCGGCATGAGCGGCGTTGGGGGCGGCGTGCTACTGCTGCCGGTGCTGATCTTTGGATTGCGAGTGCCAGCTCTTATGGCGGTCGGTTCGGACGCGCTATTCAACTTCTTTACCAAAGTTCCCGCCAGCCTTATGCATTTGAAAAAGGGCACGGTCCGGCGCAACGTCGTAATCGCGCTCGGTTTGGGAAGCGTCCCAGGCTCCATCTGTGGCGTTAAGCTCCTCATGCATATCCGTCACCTCTATGGGGATGGAGTCAACAACTTCATCAAGAGTGCCGTTGGCGTTCTGCTGATCGTCATTCCACTCCTCATGCTGTTTCAGAGGCGGATCGAAGAGCGTGTCGCCAACCGTCCTCCGTCGATGAAGGGATTCGCGGGAATGGTCCTGATAGGCCTGGTCGCTGGATTCCTTGTGGGCATGACCTCGGTTGGATCTGGCAGCATCATCATGATGCTCTTGTTGCTGTTTTATAGTTTCCCGCCCAAAATTAATGTCGGAACCGATATCGTGCATGCCGTAATCCTGACAGGAGTCACGGGTTTCATGCATTTCCGTCTCGGTAACGTGGACCCGACGCTGGTATTGACGCTGCTGATTGGTTCGATTCCGGGCGGATTGATTGGATCTCACATCGCTACTCGTCTTCCCATGATGTGGCTGCGGCGAATCTTGTGCGCCTTGCTTCTGATCACCGGAGCCCGTATGTTGTGGGCGTAACCTATTCAGGACTGACCTTCACTGCATGACTTCATCCAAGTACGCCGACATCCTCGAGCGCATTTCTGCCGGTCTTGAAGCTGCGCGAACGGTATTCGCACGTTTTACTCCGGGAGAGATTGAAACCGAGTACAAGATCGGGCACGATCCGGTCACTGAAGCCGATCGAGCGATCGACGCAATATTGCACAAGCATCTTTTACGCGAGGATGAAGGCTGGCTTTCGGAAGAAAGTGCCGACGACGTGTCGCGGCTTTCCAAGAGCCGCGTATGGGTAGTGGATCCACTGGACGGTACCCGCGAGTTCGTTCAGGGAATCCCGGAGTTCTGCGTGTCGATTGGCTTGGTTGAAGACGGCCAGCCGGTTGCGGGAGGGATCTGCAATCCGGCAACGAACGAAACCATCATTGGCGCGATCGATTGCGGAGTGACGTACAACGGCAAGCCGGCGCGGCCGAGCCAGCGAAGCGAACTAAAGGGATCGCTGATTCTGGCCAGCCGCAGTGAGGTAAAACGTGGCGAGTGGCAGACATTCATGAATGGCGAATATAACGTCCGCCCCATGGGGTCTGTCGCCTACAAGCTCGGCTTGGTCGCCGCCGGACTCGCGGATGTGACATTCACTCTGACACCCAAGAATGAATGGGATGTCGCCGCCGGCGCCGCGCTCGTCCAGAGTGGCGGTGGATTCGTCGCAACGCTCGATAACTCAGCGCTCCGCTGCAACAATCGCAATCCGCTGCTATCGGGACTGTTGTCGAGTGGCCCCTTGCTTAAGGATCAACTGCTAGCTTTAGTGCAGCCGCATTTGCCCGTCGCCGAGCAGGCTCGCTAGGCGACGCCTGTACCCCAATTGAGTTCCTGCTGCTCTCTGGAGTCTTCAGCGAGTAATATTCCTGAGACCTGCATGGACTTTAAAATCCTTCACGAGTTCCCACCGGCATATGTTGAGCAACGGTGGCGGGAATTCCTGAATCGAGTCGAACCTTCCCTCGCATTACAACGCTCCCGAGTACTTCCTCGATCCTCTGCGAAGCGGCTCTGATCCTTTCGCGGTTCTTGTGTTCCAAGGTGATCAGATTCGAGGTATTCTCACTGGATTTCACCTCGATAAGGAAGTCTCCAGCGGGCTCGCATCGCGCCCGCAGATTTGTATTGATGGCGTGGATTCAGATGCAACTCTCAAAGCGCTTGCCGCAGGCCTGCTGGAAGAAGCTGACAATGCATGCTTAGTACACATCTTCACCTGGTCGTTATTGGAATTGCCCGAACTTTCTGCTCTCGGATTCCGTCGTCGTCAATTGAAGGGCAGCGTCCGAGCAGTCTTATTTGAGCTCTACGATAAATACATCGGCGCGGCAACGACCCGAAGTGGGGCACCCGGAATCGCGCGGCTCGCTTCCGAGACTCCAATCCCAGTCGCTGCTGAATAGGTAGAACTTGCCATCCTGCGAGACATTGCCAATGGCAATGGATCCAAAGCACGAGTCGACCTTTGCGCTTGCATTACACGCACCCGTGGAGTGATGGTGCGCGAATCGCCAGACCTTGGGTGGTCCAGAAGTCGCAACACAGACAATTTCGCGGTCCCAGGCTTGACGCACCGACATCAAGGGATTCGTTGCGGCATTGCGCGTGCCATCGCCAACAGTGCCCGCGCCACGTCCAGAGAAGGCACCGCAAACCGGCGCAGTGTCGGTGGGATCATCGTTGTTCCACGACCAATGCGTATCCATTCCAAGCGGAACTGAATCCTCTGCAGGAACCAGGCGTTTGAAGTCACTCAGGTTGGAGAGCGGACGGTCAAGAAGGCCAAAGGTACTGCCGGGGCCTCCGTTGTTGATCAGGTGAGAATAGCCAAGAACGGTGTGTCCGCCGCAAAAGCTCGACACGCCTGAATGTCCCTCGCCTCCGGTGGAGCACGCAGTCACGGTCGCGCTCTCCGGAAACCAGAAGAAAAGTGTGCTCGCACCCGCTGGAGTAATCTTCACTGCTGCACCATCGCGGCTGATCCGCGCGTTGTGGACATTGAATCCCGCGGTGCTGATGTTCGGGGCTAAACTGCCGGCGACAAGTGGTGCGCTCTGGTTATAAATCTTGCTGTTCGCCTCTACTGAATTTTGCAAACTCTCTTTCCCCGAAGCTGTGCCGATGTAGACTTTGAATCCGGTCAGAACCATCTTGTACGGATTATCAATTTGCGGCAGAGAGACTTCGATTCCACCAGGAGAATTCAATCGAACGTGCTCCTCAGGCGAAGGAAGAGTTTCTCCGGGGCCCGTAGGGCGACGAATCGTCGCCGTGAGCTGCACGTAGTAATCGCCGGCAGGGAGAGCACCAGAAATGATCTTCAATTCAGGCACCGTGGGCGGACTCAGCAACCCGAACTTCAGTTGGACCGTCTGCATCTGCGAACCGCCAAGCCGTCCCGTGCCAGAGTCATACCAGTAGCAGCGACCGGTTGAACGATCGTAGTAGGTAATCTGATTGCCGCCGCCCTGGCCTTTGCCCCCAGCATAGCCGGCGAATTTGGTATCGTCGCCGCTGTTCGAGATTGCACCCGGATATCCCGTAAGATCATTCGGCAGGTTAGGACAGTTGGCAAAGTCGTAGACCGTCGCCTGCTTCCCTTTCGCCACGTCATAACTGGTGATCAGATTGTTGGCGTCAAACTCTCCATAGAGGATGTGAGGATCAACGTAGCTGAATGTTCCGCCCGCGCGCATGCGGCAAGTGCGAAAAGAGCCGCAATGAGGAGTCACTTGCATCAAGCTGGCATCCATCGAGAACAGGACCGCGCCGCCACCTCCGGTCATCACGTAAAAGTAATAGCCTCCGTTGGGGCCAAGTTTCGGATCGAATTTCCCCCACTCGTTGATTTCCGCCGACGAATTGGAAATGAAACTGAATCCCTGCAGATTTCCGTCGACGCCTCTCTCATCTGTAGCACGCACCATGCGCGAGCCAAATTCGGGGTCGTGAAACACCTGATTTGCTTTTGGAGGAACGAACGCCCGCTCCGGTCTGAGTCTGCGGCTGGTTTCGGCGCAGTAGAAGTCGGGACAGGAGCTCGATGGCTGTGCTGCAAACGCTACGACATCAACACCAGTTTTGTGCGCGTCGGGATTCGCGAACCCGAAAACGTAGATGAAGCAAAAGACCTGAGCAGCAATGAGTAATGACCGAAGCCCAAGCCTGCGAAATCTGCGGGATCCACATCGGACTTCTGAATTTCGTTTCATTCTGTCTTGCCCGCAGATCCAGGCGTCGCGACATCCGGGGTAGCCGGTGCAATCGCTTCGGGATCCGAACATGAGACCCCATTCTGTGCCCACTCAAATCGCTGGACCTTACGAGAGGTTTGAAAATTGTGACTCCCTGTAATCTGTACATAAGTTCCATCACAGAATCCAACCGCGATCGGGTCGCCATCCGGGGTCGAAGTTATACAAACAAATTCAGCATCGCTGCTCAGGTCCTCTGTTTTCCAAGCACTCGGGGAGATCGAAAAATAAAACCTCTGCCGCAGGTCTTGTGATCGATATTCATAGATCCTTACGTCTCTTCCAGGTGCATCATTTCGCGATAATGCAATTTGGCCGGGATCACTGCTGATGTCTTCCAGCGGAATGAGAACCGAAATAAACTCCGCAGGCAGGCTTATACATTTCCCATAATTCAGGACTATTGCCGAGGACTGCTTGCCATAGACGGGCGACCACGCTCCACGATGCACTGAGACGGACCAACCGTGATTTTGAGGGTGAAGAAACGCAAGGCCGCGGATCGTGTCCTTGACGCGAAAACTGTTTTCGCCATGTACAACGAGGTCGGGGCCTAAATGCCAGGCGAGATCGAGTTGATGCTCACCTTCGCCGTCGACGCGATCGAGCACAAGAAACAGGCCAGATTGCATCCCCACAATCCACCGTCGGTGACGAACTGGTGAAGCCAAGCGCTGATAGGCGTCATGATTGCCGACAAAAAGATCGAAATGCTCTCCCTGGACCCACTTCTCTGCCCGAGCGCAAACGTTCTGTTTCCATGAGAACGGGCCATCGGGCTCGCATTGGTCCTTGCCGTCGACTCGCAGAGTATTGTGCATGGCTGTTCCGCGGAATACATTCCGCTGATCATCGGAGCCCACGTACTGATACGTGCCGGGATCGATCAGTAGTGGGCTGCCATCCGACTCGAGGCAAATGCTGAGCGCGTCGGCGTGATCGTGCCCGCGGCTCTGCCCGCCCTCAGCTCCATTCCGAACCGTTAGTCTGCCGGATCGATTGCTCAGGAAATAAATTCCGGCTTTCGGTAGCGCCCCAGAGGAAGGAGAAGTCGGCTTCGCTTCCAGCTCATCCCACCGGCGCACGCCGGCAGTTCCCAACAGCCATATGCTCTCTTCGGTCGGAAGCTTGAGGAGCGATTTAAAATCGGCGCGGTTGAAGAGGATGGCACCGACCGCTAGGGGATCCGAAAGATAATCCGCCCGATTGCGCGCGGGATCCAAAACCCGCCCGCCATCGTCGTCACCAAACATTGGCGGAGGCCCACCCGAACACAACAAGAACAACACATCCAGCATCTTCTCCAGGGTATGCTCCAAATCCGGCGGCACTGCAACCGAATTCATAGTCGCAAGGACCGTTGCATGCAAAAGCAAATCGAGCGCATACACGTGATAGTAGGTGGAGTTTTCAAAATGCATTCCATCGTCGAGAAGCTGGCGTTGCGCTTCGCTCCGTACGATTTGCCATCCCAGCTCCTTCCATCGTCGGGCGTGTTCGAGCTCCGGACACAGACTGCCGAGGAAGAAGAGCGCCACGCCTTCGCAAAGCAGATGTGTGTTCGGCGAGAAGTAGGTGGAAAGGTATCGCTCGATATGGCGTCCATGCATCGCTTGCGCTCTCAGCCATTCCCGGCGGAAATCGGACGGTAAAGCGTTGGTGCCTTCGAGCAGCTGGTAGAACCATATCCATGACAGGCTGCGAAAACCTACTTCCAGGCTGCTGGCCCAGTTGATGCCGAACGGATACGGATTAGTGGATCGCCAATCCCTCCATTGCGTGAGGAGTTCGTCGGCATAGCGGCGATCATTCGTCAGCCGAAACGCTTTCGCTAGAGTCACAAGATGCTGGTGTCGATTCAGTTCCCATGTGACTTTGCTGTCGCCGACTTCGCCGAAATCCAGATACTTGACCGTGTAAAAGGGCTTGAGCGGCGCACGCTTGCCATGGGCGGCATCCAGATGCCAATCGATGTGCTCGCCATAATCGAGATCTTCGAATCCAAGAAGATCGAAGCGATGAGCAAGGATGCGATCTGCCTTCGCAATAATCTGCTCGACGGCATGCGGAACTCTTTGGCGCACGAGCGAGATGATCTCTTCCACTTGGAATGGTTTGAAGAAAAAAGATCCGCCCTGGACGTTCTCACTGACAAATGGATTCTTCGTGAAGTCGTCATCAATACGAGAAAGCAGAGTGTCCCAGCGTTTTTGGATTTCCTGGCGCGAGCGATCACGTAGCTCACGGCCATTCATGCTGCCGATTTTGTTCGCGATCTTGCGCCATTCGGAAATTCTCATCGGAAGCGGATGGTCACGCAGAAGTGCGTAATACTAGCAAAAACAGAATGATATCGCAGCGTTCGGGGTTCACTCGGAGCGCGACAGCACAGAGGAACGGAGCCTGTCGTACCAACGATTGCCCATCAGATTGCGCGCTGCGGATCGAATCTGCTGGCCAAATGAACGCCGCCACAGGCCCTGCCCCTCGCAGATGCGCTCGAGTTCGTCAGCTGAGGTGTTGCAAAGAACCGGTATGCGGCCAATCGAGTAGCGCCCGCTTTCGCTGCAGTAGAGACGCGGTTCGCTATGGGCAAGGGTCGCATAGCCGGCCTCTTCCACCGTCGCAACAACCCGCTGATCGAACCGCCCTCCCGGACACGAGAAATGCTCTATGGCGCGCCCGACAACCTGCTCCAGCTTTTCCTTGGCTCCAACAATTTCTCGCTGAAGACTCATAGCGTCTAATTCAGTCAGATAGGGATGACTCATGGAGTGGCAGCCGAGTTCGAAGCCCGCCGCACTCAGTTCTCGCACCTGCGATTCTGTCATATAACCTCGTCTTCCCAGAAATCCGACGGTGACGTAGAACGTCGCGCGAAAGCCAAGATCAGCTAGAACGGGCACTGCAACTTCCAGATCGGTTTCGCATCCGTCATCGAAAGTGAGTACCACACTTCTGACATGTATACCCTTCAGAACGTCTCCGACATTGACTCCCGTAAATCCTGAAGACTTCAGATGAGCAAGCTGATTTCGGAAGGCCGAGGCTGGAACGACGTATCGCCGGTAGCCCGGATCCGATTGGCAAAGCTGTACTCCAGGGATCTCGAGCTCGTGATACATCAAGACAGCAATTCCATTCGCCATGAATCACTCAGCTCGCGTGAAACAAACTGAACACGACTCCGATGCCATGCGGCTCAACCGCAATTTCTCGAACGGATCTCTGCTCCTTCAGATCGTAGAGGCCAATGTGCGAAGACTTGTGACGATTGGCCTTGTTCCTGATCCAAGCCAGATTTTCTTTGAACTTAGTCGGACGGACGCGCGTGAATCCTACCCAGATGTAGCGTTCGTCAACGGGGAGCAGACCACGGCACCATCCCAGGATTTGTCGTGGTTGGGAATGCATCTTGTTCAAATCGTAAATCCGGGTAACGGCGCGCGAGTCTGGGTCGGCGATTACGATATGCCCGTCAACAGTCGTGAAGTACAAAGAACCGCCGAACAGAAGACCATCATGTGGCCTTTCCACTGCAATATCAATTCGACCCGGGGAAGTTAGACAGATGGCATCTCTCTGCTCAAAGCGTGTAACCCACAGCTCGCCGTTCCACTCGAAAATATGATTCGGATGCGAACGATGCGGTTTTGTAGTCTGCACCTTGCGGTAATCCGTTGTCCTCGAGAAGTGCGCCCACGGCTCTTCTCCAAGCACACTCCACTCGCGAACTAACTCTCCCGTTGACGTGATTTCGACGACCATATCCAGACCCGTTACCGCGACCGCCAACGTACCGCGACTCGTGGGGCACACATGATGGAGGTCGTTGAAGCACGGAAGCGAAATGCGGCGAACCTGCTCAAACCCCGGCAACTTATACACAAGCACTTCAGTCGACGTGCAGGCATACAGTGTCTTATCGCAGATCGATGCAGCCTTGAAAAGTATCGCCGGCTGATTATCGGAGCACAACTCCGGAGAGGAAGAATATTCCACGCAAACGTGAGACCTATTCTCCTCTGGGCCTAATTGCACAATTCGCGCTCTGTCGCATGACTGCCACTCCTCCAATTTGCGAAAGAGATTTTGCCGGACGTGTCCTCCGACAATATAGATGGAACCGGCGCTTGTCATGCCACCGCCTCCGATATCAGCCCCGTCATTCAACTGGATCCGCATGAAGTGGCTCGAGATTTGCAAACCGTCCAAGCGGAGTGCCGGTCTTCAAAAATAGCTTCGCATCGAGAAACGCGGGATAGAACAAACGTAGCCACCAATTCCGCAGAGCGCCGCTCCGTTCCAACGGTGCAGCCGCCAATGCATAACCGAATGCTTCCAGTGTGTCGCCGACCGCAGAATCGATGCCTAAGACTTGCTCGCGACTCAACTTTTCTTTCCAACGCTCCAAGGGGTGCGCGGCGTGCGATTCGTCCGCAAACGACGAGTTGGGTTCGCTGATTCGTCCCAATGCCGACTGCCGAATTCGCTCGTAGCTTAGATCGTGCCCGATGAACTCGCCAAGCCTCTTCAATGCCCCCAGCGGATGCGACACGAGTTCCTCATAGTGCACTTCCATGTACGCAGATGGAATCCGTTTGCCGTAGCTCCGTCCTCGCTCGACCATCCAGCGCCAATAAACCGCGGTCTCCTCCAAACCGAGCTGCCGTCTGTTCCACGGGAACGGCCGAAACCTACCCATCTTTTTAAGTGACAACGCGACATCCCTTCCGTCACGAATAATATGCACGAACAATGCATCCGGAATTTCCGTTTTAATTTGTCGCAAATACAAAACTGCATCCGGATCGTACACCGCCCACCGCAGCACGCTCTGCTGACGAGCCACTTCATCCATCGTGATCCGGATAAAGTCCCCACCATTTCGGCAATGATCCAAGACCTGTTCCTGAACGTAGCTCTCAGGCAGTCCCGACCGCCGAAAGCTTTCGCTCTTCAACCAGACCCGCAGCAGTTTTTCTCGATTCCTTCTTCGCTGCAAAGATCCAAAACGCGGGATCAGCATCTTGTGTACCGGGAGATAGCCACGGTAAATCGCGAAGCCGCCTGCCGAGAGCAGTGTGTCGTAAAGAAGATTCGTGCCCGATCGATGGCATCCAATCACGAAAACTGGCGCCCGGCCTCGGGCGCTGGGCGCGGAGTTCCGGGCATCCACTGACGCGCTCACCATTTCAATCCGTGCCATCGAAAAGTTGAAGGCGAGTATAACATTCGATTTACAGCCATCTCCGTCGTTCTTGCCGCTCGCCCAGTTCAGGGCTCTGCAGCATGTTGAGCTTCACTTATCAATCAATATTTCGTCGTAGTTCACCATCCAACGCGACAGAGGCGTATGCGTCTTTAACCACTGCTTCAATGGATAGAAAGCTCCGTAGGTTGCGCACAAGGCCCGATGCCTTGCTTTGAGGGTTCGCTCGCGTTTGGGTGTCAGTGGCGAGTATCCGAAATCCTCCATGCATGGCCCAATTAAGGTCTCGAATTCGCGAAGCTTATCGGGTGGAAATCTCACTTTCCATCGGCCAACGGGAGTAAAGCGGCCCTGCTGAAGGTCTTCGCGAAAAGCCGTCAAGGGTTCTTTCACGGATCCAACCGGTCGCTGCAGGACGCGATCGTAGTCCAGATTCGAACCTATAAACGTGCCGACAACGCGCAACGTCTTTTTAGGCTCTGCCACCAGCTCTTCGTACCGGACTTCGAGGTACTGCTCCGGCAACTTCGCACCAAGATGGCGCGCCTTGCTTACGATCCACTCCCAGTAAAGTCCCGCAGCGAGCAGACTCTTGTCCTTGTCCCAGGGCAGCGGACGGCTCCAACCGCGCTTATCGAGCGACAGCGCCACATCGCGAGGATCGCGAATAATGTGAACAAACAATGCATCCGGAAAATCACGATGTATGCGCCGCATGTGCGGAATATTCGTCGGAGTCGAATCAATCCAGCGATTGACGCCCTGTTTGCGCGCGATTGCATCCATGATGATGCACAGGAAGTCGCCTGCTCGATGACAATTTTCCAAAATTTGTTGTTCAATCTCCGAACGCTCCAAGCCCGAAATACGCCCAGCTTTGCTCTGCAACCATTCGTCGAGCGCCGCTCTCTTGTTGCGCACGACACCCAAATCGCCATAAATCGGCCCGAGTACGTCGTACACATTCATCTGCGTGTGAAATTCCGCGAAACGGCCGGCAGAGAGAAGTAAGTGATACAGGAAACTCGTACCGGACCGCGGACAGCCTACAATAAAAACTCGCGCTTTCGAGTTACATTCGTGCGACTGGGTCGCGAGCTTAAAACCGCCAGCTGGTTTGGGATCGGTCACGGTTTACTCGGTCGAGACGGCTCTGTCTGTGCAAGCCAGCCTAGCAGCCGCTGCTTGCGCGCGTGCATCTTCTTCGCTTCATCCCTCAGCCTGCCGATGACTTTATGCCGTGACTTTGTGAACCACGGGACTGCATAGCGCACGCAACCATATTTTTCTTTATAGGACGCCTCACCACCCCAGTCGTAAACTTCAATGCCTCGTTTCTTCCAATGGCGCATCACGTACCAATGCATGTATTCGTTGGGGCGCCAGATCTGGCCCGATTGCAGGCTCGCATTTCCCCAGAACTCCGCAATCTTGTTGAAGCCCGGAAAAATGCCGGTCGCAATACACTTTCCGTTCGGGTCGCGAGCGCGCAATAGCAGGAGCCGTCCCGTCGGGTTCAGATGTTGAATCAGCGAGCGAACCCGCTGGACGCTGTAGGTAGGAACGAGGTCCTGCTTGGCAAAAACCTCTTTCAGTTGAGCATAATACTCATCGGCGAACTCGGGATCCTTGGCTTCTTCGATCGTGACGCCGCTCTTTTCTGCCTTCCGAATACACCGCCGACAAGCACTCGTCATCGCGCCCCATATTTGTTCCTCCGTTTGGCGCAAGTCCGTCCGGTGCGATGAATATGTACCACTACTGAATCCCAGCGTCGTTCCATCCGCCATCGAGAAATACGGGTCCGATACTTCCATGTGCATGCATTTCAGCGTGTCCCATGCCAGCAGTTCGATCGTTCGCAGCGCCTCAGCACGAGAGGCACCAGGAACCAGATTGAAACCTATGTATGGAGTCGCCCATCCGGGAAAAGAACTGCCGAGCACCTTCAGCCCAAATTTGCTAAACATCAGGCCAGAGAAGAACCCCGCTATCTGACCATCCTGCCGCAACTCGACGATAACCGGCGTCGCCTTTTGCGTCTCTCTCAAGAACCGGAGCCATTCTCGAGTCTGAAAAATAGTCCGATCGGCGAAGTGGTCCAGTTCCTCCCAATTCACACTCTCGAAATCAATCATGCGGTACTTCATGCGTATACCAATCCAAACGCGCTGATCGATGCACTCCTGCTTCCTGCTTTCAACGGGATTCTCGGATGAAGAATAGCCAAGCGGAGTGACAGTCTGAATGAGGGTGAATCTGGCGCGGACTCAGCGGCTGTACCATAGACATTTTCAAATGCGCGTGCCTATTGCCACGAAAACCGCAACTGTGGCAGTTCGCCGCCATTTAGAATAGCAAATCACGCGACGCTATCAGTTTGCCCCGGAGAATGCTTTTTCAATGTGTGGAATTGCCGGTGTCTTGCTTTTTTCCGAAGAGAAGCATGCAGACCCGGCAGCCCTGCGTGCAATGTGCCGGGTGATCGAGCATCGCGGTCCCGATGATTACGGCTTCTTTGTTGATGGCCCTGTCGGCCTGGGAATGCGCCGCCTCAGCATCGTCGACCTTACGACCGGCCATCAGCCTATCAGCAATGAGGATCAGTCGCTCGCGATCGTTTTCAACGGCGAGATCTACAACCATCTGCAGTTGCGACAACAACTGGAAGCCCTCGGTCACCGCTACAAGTCTCACAGTGACACCGAGACAATCGTTCATCTTTATGAAGAATACGGACCAGCCTGTGTTCAACATCTGCGGGGAATGTTCGCTTTCGCAATCTGGGATCGACGAAAGAAGTCGCTCTTTCTTGCGCGCGATCGCTTCGGAATCAAGCCGCTCTACTATCGGCTCACGAATGACAAATTAATTTTTGCCTCGGAGATCAAATCGATCCTCGAAGATTCGGGCGTTTCGCGGGATCTCAATCTGCCGGGCTTACCCGAATACCTCGCCTTCGGCTATCTCTCGGGAGAAGAGACGTTTTACACCGGCATCAAGAAGCTGATGCCTGGCCACACTCTCGAACTGGACCCTAAAGGCAAAGCGAAGATAGTGCAGTACTGGGATCTTTCGACCACAGCGCAGCTCGAATCACCAGACCAACGTGAAGCGGAATACGTTCAAAATTATCGACAGCTTCTTGAGGATTCAGTTCGCAGTCATCTCATGAGCGACGTCCCACTCGGCGTCTTCCTCAGCGGCGGACTGGACTCCAGTGCAATCGCCGCTCTTACCACTCGCATTCGCGGAGATCGTATCGAGACCTTCTCGATTGGCTACAACGAGTCGGCTTTTAGCGAACTTCCCTACGCGCGGAAGGTTGCCCAACATATCAACTCGAGTCATCACGAAGTACAAATCAGCCGCGAAGATTTTTTCGCCGCTCTTCCACAACTCATCTGGCACGAGGACGAACCCATAGCGTGGCCATCGAGCGTCGCGCTCTACTTCCTCGCGGAACTCGCGCGCAGCCGCGTGAAAGTCGTACTTACGGGTGAAGGTAGCGATGAAACACTCGGTGGATACTCTCGTTACGCCTTTACATTGAAGAACGCCTCGTATGACAAGATTTATCGGGCATTGGTGCCGGAACTTATTCGCCGGGGTATCCGCAACGCGATTGACGACTCGGGCGCGATCAGCGCGTCCATTCGCCGCAAGCTCGGCCACACTTTTCTCGGGCTCGACGGCGCCTCATGGTCCTCAATATACTTCGACAATTTTTTCTCGGCCTTCGGAGGAAAAGATCAGGCTATCCTGCACAGCTCGCAAGCTACGGTCTCTGAAAACGATGGCGCTGCTTACACGCATGTGATGGAATTCTGGAATCAATCCACCGGAGACTCTCTGCAGCGCATGCTTTACACCGACATCAAGACCTATCTCGTCGAACTCTTGATGAAGCAGGACAACATGAGCATGGCGTCGTCCATCGAAAGCCGTGTCCCATTTCTCGATCATGTTCTCGCTCAATTCGCGATCAACATCCCATCGAAATATCAACTGTGTGGATTTTCTGGCAAGCACATTCTCAAGCAGGCAATGGCCGACCTGCTGCCGCATGAGATCATCTATCGTCCCAAGCAGGGATTTCCAACACCCTGGAGCACTTGGCTGGCTGGGCCGCAGCTGGCTGCAATCGAAAGCCTGCTGCTGGAGCCGCGCAGCCTTGCGCGAGGCCTGTTCGTAAGGGACACGGTAGAGCAACTCTTGCGTGAACATCGCTCCCGGCATCGCGACAACAGCCAACGAATTTGGCGTCTTTTGAATTTAGAGCTCTGGCAAAGAGTTTGCCTGGAAGGCGATGCTCACGACTTTGGAATGCATATAACTGAGATAGCAGTGAGCTAGTGAGACTCAACGCTGAGTAATGTCTCGTAAACTCCGAGCCATTGCTGCCGCACGACACGCCATTCATACTGACTGCATTTCTGCAGAGCGTCAGTCGCCAGGCTCGAAGCAAGCTGCGGATCATTCAGCAAGCGCAGTACGCTCTCGGCCAACGCGCGGGAATCTCCAACAGGAGAAAGAAGTCCGGTCTTGCCATCATCAACGACGTAGGACATTCCCTCGGGCGCGGTGCTTACCACCGGCAAACCGGCTGCGTACGCCTCAAGAATGGAAACGGGCATGTTGTCCAGTCGTGAAGCATTGATGAAAACGTCCGCCCGATCGTAGTAGTCCGCGATTTTTTCCCGCGAGATAACGCCCTCAAAGCAAACATTGTCGAGCGTCAATTCACGGCTCAGATCCCGCAGCACGCCTTCGGCTGGCCCAGTTCCCAAAAGATCAAGTCGTGCCTCTGGATATTGCTTCTGCACTTCGGCAAATGCGCGCAGAACAATGTCCACGCAATAGTAGGGATGAAATCCGCGGGTGCAGATCAGGTGAGGGCGCAGGCTTTCTCGCGCCCGAAAGCGAAATTGAGACAAATCGATCACGTTCGGGATGGCAACTGCTCCAAGCCCAAACACACTGAAGACATCTACAAGAAACTTGCTTGGGACCACGATCCGATCGACGCAGTTCAGCACAAAGCGCGCCGCAAGCGATTTGTGCAGATGATCCTGCGCCTCACCGCTGTGATAGTGAATCAGAACCTTCGCGCCGCGAGCGCGAGCCACAAGCCAAGCCGGAACAGACGCGATCACAAACGAGGAATACGAAGCCGAAAAGATGTGTGCGATATCAACCCTTTCAAATGCCCGCCAGAGATTTCTCAGGTAGAGCGGAAGACGAAACAGTGTCCTCACCCCGGGAATTTTCTCCACCCAACGCACCCAACCTGGAAACGGCGGGTCGATCGCGACAAATTTCGCCTCCACCTCCGGGTCACCCGACCAGCATCTCTGCAGGAGTTCCGCCTGAACAGACTGCCCACCCACGTAGCGCAGCGAAGCAGCCACAATCGCGACGCCAGTGCGTGATCCCGCAGTGCCGCTGACAATCTGTCGCGGTTGCCAATTCTTTTCTTCCAGCAACTCCTCGTAGAGTTCTTCATACTGCCGGGTGACATCGACAAGGCGAAAGTGCTCCGACGCAAACTTCCGCGCTCGATCCCCGGTTTCGCGGCGCCAGCGCGGATTCAGCAGAGCAGATTCAATCGCGCGTGCCAGCGCTTCGGAGTCCCCAACTTTGACAAGGGTCCCTCGGCCATCGCTTAGTAGCTCCGGGTTTCCGCCCACATCGCTCGCGATGACAGGAACGCCCGCGGCCATGGATTCAAGGATTGCATTTGACAGGCTCTCCGAAGCTGACGGCAGAACTGCCAAATCGAGCGACGCAAGCACCTCTGGAATGTCGCGCCGATTGCCGAGGAACAGCACCCGGTGCTGCAATCGCAACTGCGAGACCTGGCGCTCTAGATCGCTGCGTAAGGCCCCATCGCCAGCCAGCACGAACTCAACATGCGGAAGGCGTGCTGCAATTCGCGCCGCTGCTTCCAGAAACAGCGCATGATTCTTCGCGGCGATATTCATCCGTGCGATCATGCCGACGCGCATCAGCCCCTTCGCTCTAGGTAGTGCAGGCTCAGTTGAAGTAAATGCCTCCTCCGGAAGTCCGTTGCCGATCACAACCAACTTCTTTTCGGAAATTCCATGATCGCCGAGGATGCGGGCAGCCGGACGCGAGTTACACACAATACGGTCACAAAACTGAAACGCAAATATTTGCGCGTTGAACTTTGCAGATCCAAGCAAGTCGCCAAGTTGCCGGTGACTGCCAATCACGGCGGGAACTTGTACCAGTCGCGCCACAGGAAGCAGCGCGACATTCGTATAAAAGTCGAAAGCATGCGCAACATCGACATGGTTCCGCCGCAAATGCCGAGCAAGTCCTACTCGCATTCGCCAAGAAGTCGGACCATACAGGTTTCCCCCCAATGGAAACTCGACAGCCCCTTCGAATCCGTTGATAAAATCACCTTGCTTTTGTATGCAGCCGACTCGGACTGCAAATCGGCTTTGGCTCAACGTGCTTGCGAGTGCAGCGAACTGGCGTTCGCTACCGCCAGTGGAAAAGCTGTCCGTCATCAAAAAGAGTGTGGGAGAACTTCTGTGCGGCTTGAAAGGTGACGACTTGGAGGCTTCCGACGCGAGTGTTGCACTCACGCCTGTCCTCCGGTAACTGAATAGACTCGTTCTCTGGACAAGCGATTATCGCCGCACGCCGCTCGCGCGAAATTCCGGTACCACAACTCAAACATCAGGAAGCGCCAAATCCGCGGCGAATGGTCTCGACGAGCCTGGAAATGCTCATCCAACAGCCGCCGAACCCCAGCTTCGTTCAGATAGCCGCGTTGTAGTGTTTGCGGCTCGGTGAGAACGCCGAGGATCATCTCCCTCAACTCATTGCGCATCCAGTGAACCAGCGGAAGAGAAAATCCTCGCTTCTGCCGATCAAGCACATCTCTCGGTACTCCGACTCGCTCCGCGAGCTTGCGAAAAATATACTTGGTGCTGCCGCCCCGCATCTTCCATTCCGGTGCGAGACATGTCAACCATTCCAGGAACTTGTGATCGAGAAGCGGCACGCGTGCCTCTAGCGAATGCAACATGCTCATGCGATCGACTTTCGTCAGAATGTCGCCCGGAAGGTACGTTTTCGTGTCGAGATAGAGTACGCGACTGAGCGGGTCCTGGGCCGGCGCTCTGTCTAGCCAGTCTCGGAAATCCTTCAACGGGTCTCCACCGGCCGATTCCACAAAATCCCGCGACAATAACCCAAACTGCCTCTGAAATGGTGCCAGCGATATGCCCTCTGTGTATCGCTCGTTCCACGGCAATGAAACACTGTATGCCAGACTGCGCCCTGGCACACCGCTCGGAATCCAGGGATGAACACGTTCGCGATAGATTCTTCCGGCCCATTTGGAAAATGTGTAGCGATCTCTCTGGTACAGATGGATTGCATAACGCTCGTAGCCCGCAAACGCTTCGTCTCCTCCATCTCCAGTGAGAGCGACGGTGACATGCCGCCGCGCCAGTCGCGAAACGTAATACATGGGCAGCATCGAAGAATCACCGAACGGTTCCTCGACGGACCTCGACAGAGTGTCGACGATGTGGGTGACATCCGGCTCGAGTATCAGTTCGTGATGCTCGGCGCCGAAATGCTCAGCGACCCGCCTGGCATGATCCGCTTCGTTGAAGTCCGCATGTTTGAATCCAATCGAGAACGTCTTCACCCGGCGGCCAGCCCGAGCCATCAACGCAACAACTGTGGAAGAATCGACGCCACCGCTCAACATCGCGCCCAGCGGCACGTCCGCAACCAGATGAAGCCGGACCGACTCTTCTAGACGATGTTCGAGCTCCTCCAGGCAGTCACCCTCCGAACGGGGCGAGTACGCGCCGTAGGCGGGCAGATCCCAATACTTGGACAAGCGGATCTCTCCACTCGAATATTCGAGAATGTGTCCTGGCGGAAGTTTCTGGATGGCACGGAACGCCGTCAGAGGATCTGGAATATACCCGAAATAAAAATACTGCAGAAGAGCCTGCTGATCGATCCCGCGCAATTCAGGAGCAACTTCGAGAATCGCTTTTATCTCTGACGTGAAGAGCAGCCTGCCGCCCTCAAACGAATAGTACAGAGGCTTGATTCCGATCCGATCACGTGCCAGCAGCAGCTTACGTCGCTTGCGATCGTAAACAGCAATTGCAAACATCCCGCGAAGCTTCTGAACGAACTCAGCGCCATGCTCCTCGTATAGATGAACTATCGTTTCAGTATCGCTATTCGCTCTGAACTTGTGCTGGCAACTCTCCAGTTCCTTGCGTAGCTCGCCGAAGTTGTAGATCTCGCCATTGAATACCGTGCAGATGGACCGGTCTTCGTTAAACACCGGCTGATGCCCGCCCGCGACGTCAATGACGCTCAGCCGCCGTATCCCTATGCCGCAGCCCGCCTCAACGTAAATGCCCTCATCGTCGGGCCCGCGATGCACCAACGTCTCGCACATTCGATGGATTGTTTCCGCGTCGACGCGCTGGCTTTCCGAGATAATTCCAGCAATTCCGCACATGAGTCAGGCCTTGGCAACGACTTCTGAATTACTCATTGAGGTGCGGCGCCGTACTTCGCGTTCGGAAAACCGTTTGAGCCGATAGTCACGAAAGTCGCCAGGATTCCCCTCGCAGTCATCGCAAGCCGCCAGAGCAATGTTCACCATCTCACGCGCGGAACAAAAGTGAAGAACTTCGTTTCTCTCGGCGGCGCCCTGTACCAACTCTCGAAGAAACGAGTGCATCGCATCGCCCAAGATAGAGGATTCATGCGTCGGATCCATCGAATGGCAATGCAGCTTGATGAAAATCCAGTCGGCACGGCCCTTCACGCAAATCGCAGCGCGCTTCCAAAGATGCAATCGGCGCATGCTAGGAGGATTCGTCCCGACAAGCGCGCCATTCTCAATCCGTGGCCGCCCGTGATGTAATGTCAGCAGCAATGGCCCTTGCACAACCAGTGGAAACACATGCGCGCTACGGCCAACTTGCAGGTCGACTCCCGTCGAATGCGCGGCGCGGCGACCAAGCGGTAATCCACACTCATATAGCGAATTGATTTTCGAGACTTGTGCAGGACTGAACGGCGCGGCAGGAAGCGTGAGGTCCGCGTAGCAGCCCGTCTCGGCGAGAATCTGCATCTCCGAATCAACGCCACACATGAGTCCCCCCACGGAGTTCGCGAGTGCGAAGTTACCATGCACAAACGCATACCGAGGCTGCTCGGTTCCGTCAAAATACGAGAGGCAGCGGCGCTCCTCCAATTCACTCCGAAAGTTTTCGATCGTTCTCCGGGTGTTTTCCGCTGTGTCTGGCACATCCATCCCGTGATGCAAATGAATCCCGATCTCTCCCCAGCCTTCGTGGCAATGTTCCACCAGGCGGTCGATCAGGACCGCATCGAACTGCTCGGCCGGATAGAAATACGTATGTTGAAAGGGATAGCCGTCGCAATCACGCCACTCTCGCGCCAGCGCGGGATATTCCTTGCACCAGCGCTCAACTCGCTGCTCCTGAATGTCTCGTGGCACACGCTTCTGTCCATCGCCCGGAACGATGGCAGGTTCGAAATGATCTGCCAGCGCAATGACTAAGTGCGCGCGGCCTTTTGAACGGGAACGAGAACTCTGGTGACGTATCAATCCGGGCAGAACCCGCGCTCCATAACGAACCTTTGCTGCAAGGCTTCGCCGACCGTGTCGCTCCCCTGCTTTTTGGGATGCACTCATGCGGTCGGCAACTCCCACTCGGCCTGCTTCTCTTCGGCGCGTAGCACTTCTTGACCAAACGCCCCCGGCTTGCGGCCCCTGACCGACAAAGTCAATTCTCCGACGGTGAGACCCTCCAACCCGCAACTCTCAAACCAGCGGAATACTTCCTCGTACGTGTGCTTTGATTGATATTCGGGCGAGTACCAATCAAAGGTGTCGAGCAATCTCAATCGCGGATCGGGATTCAAGTTCACGGGAAACAGGTAGTGAACCAAGCCGGCCAGGCGTCGTCCAATAAGCGGAATCGCCCGCAAAACGCGGTCAATCGAATAGAACAATGGCACCGCTATCCTCAACATCGAATGCAGCAAACGCGGCGGCATTCTTCGCGTGAACTTCCGATAGAAATCGCTGAACCGATACCACTTGTTATATCCGCTGTACAGCCAGACTGCGATGGTACCTCCGGGCTTCAGATATCGGGGCAGGCTCTTGAAGGCACGTTCGCAGTCCGGTGTGTGGTGCAGTACTCCGATGCTATAGATGTAATCAAAACTCTCGGGCGCAAATGGCAACTTAAGCGCATCCGCCTGCAAAGGGACGAAATCCCGTCCTCCAAGATTTTGCGCAGCCACCTCGCAGGCGTCACTCAGATCAATGCCGACGACTTCGGCTCCCCATCGAGTAGCCACCTCCGCGAACCGGCCCATCCCGCAACCGACATCCAGGACCAGCTTTCCCTGCAGCTCTCGCGGATCGATTGCGGTCCTCTTTCGAAAGTCTTCGTCGCTCCCCGTTCCCAATGTATCGAGCTGTGTCGTCGAGTACCGCTGCCACTGCCAGCCAAAACTTGCTGCATAATCTTCGGCGTCAACAAAACGGTACACCCCATGGACCAGGGGAAATCTACTCCCGCATAGCGCGCAGACAAATGCCCCGCCTGCCTCTGCCAAAGGAGCGTGGCAGTCCGTGCATCGCACGATGCCGCGTAGTTTAGCGGACAAGCTGTGCTGGTCGAGTTTGTCCATACTTCCCATATTTTCGGCCGAACTTCAGGCCAGAAGCTGCGGCGTCAGTCGAGATCTCCATTTCAGGCTGCCCTTCCTCTACAGTCGCGGCGAGCGCAGAAATGTATGCTACCGTGAAGTAAGGAAAGAACTGATAAGCTTCTGGCGCAAAGCACGCGCCCACCGCAAAGCCCACCAAAGAACAATAAAACGCCCAGGCAAACATCGTAATTTCGGACTTCGGATCCGGTTTGCGCAATAGCTTCCGCAACTTGCGGAAACCGGCACCAAAGAACAACAGGTAAAGCACGAGAGCGGGAAGCCCGGCCTCGACGGCAATTTGAAGATACGTCATGTGGACAGTCTTCCAGTGTCCTGAGTAGGCGGGGAACACACCCGTTCCCACGCCGGTCAGCGGATAGTGCAGAATTCCCTCGACAGCTTTCACCATCAGGAACTTCCGCTCCACGTACGTCGAGTAAGCGGTGATCTTTTCTGAGCTGTCGATCTCTGAACCAGTGATCGCAAGCCACCGCTCTTCCAAATGCCTCCCAGCGACTACAAGCAAGAGCACGCCAATCAGAGCGCTGCCAACAATGAGCGCCGGCCTTCTCCCTTTCACACCGAAAAACCACAACGCCACGGCAGCAGAGATAATGAGATCAATAAAGCCTGCGCGTGAGGCGGTCAGAAATAGCGTGTATAGCATTACGACGATTGCGGCGGCCCACAGGCTTTTCAGCACGATGTTTTTTGAGGTCAGCAGAAGCAGCAGGATGAGCGGAACTGTCAGAACAATGGCAAATGCAAGATCATTTGGGTTTCCGTATATTCCGTTCAGTACTCCATGAAGCCGAAGTTGCGATGACCCCTTCAGCATCGAGATCAGCGCAACCAGAGCGACAGAAGCTGACTGGATCAGAATTAAACGCCGCAACCGTTCCAGATTCGTGACCAGCAGGTAGGTGAGCACCCAGCCGATGTAAACCTTCGCAAAATCCAGAGCTCGCAGCAGCGCTCCCGTCTTCCACACGGGAGAAAGCGGAGCAAACAGCAACATCAGGACAATCATCGAAAGCAGAAATTTCGACTCACGCGGCAGATCTTTAATCTTCCTTCGTGTTCTGCCCATTGCCATGAAGAGCGCGATCAGAGCGAACACAACGGAAATTTTGGCCAGAGGTATGTAGGAGAGTCCGGGAATCCAGTCTTCGGGCCGGGTTGAGTACACGAAAAAGAAAGTGCTCAGCCAGAAAAACGCACCGGTAGCCTCGTTTGGCTTAATCACCTTGAAGCGCTCGCGAATGGCTTGTGACGTAGTGGCCATGCTTCTATTCGTCGGCTACACCCTTGGCTCGGAAACGGTTGCTGCTGATACTAGCTCCGCTGTTGCATTCGCTGCGGGAGCGGAGCGAGCAGTTTTGCTGAGAATTTTCCGGAACGTGGGCGCCACAGTTGACCAATCGAATCTCGCCGCATGTTCCGCCGCTGCGAATCTAAAGCTCCGTCGTAATTCCCCGTCTCCGAGCAAACGGGTCACGGCCTGGGCGATCTGTCGTGGTTCATCCGCAATCCAGATATCCTTCCCTGGATTTACGCTCAAACCTTCTGCGCCGATGCCAGTCGAGACAACGGCACTAGCGGCGGCCATCGCTTCATAAATCTTAAGTCGCGTGCCTCCGCCAATCCGGAGCGGCACAACCACAACCGCAGCCTCCCGGAGATGGCTTACAACCGAAGCGACCGAGCCAGTTACCTCAACGGTCGCGCTCTGCAATCGGCGCACACGCGGATCCGGACTGCGTCCAACAATTCGAAATCGTGCTTCGGGATATTTCGCGGTCACCTGCGGCCACACCGCCGCGCAGAAATATTCGACAGCATCTATATTTGGTTCCCAATCCATCGCACCGACGAATACAACGAGCCGTGAATTCGAATCGCACGGGCCTGCTGACCGAAACTGCGACAGGTCCACCCCCGTCGCCACAACATCGATCCGACTCACGTCCACCCAGCGGGACATCAACGATCGATCATGCTCTGAGACCGCAATGACCCGATCGAACCTCGCGACCATCGCTTTTTCGTAGCGGAGCATCTTGTTGTATTCGCGCCGACAAATTCGCCTTCTGAGCAGACTCGATTCGGTCTCGGCATAGCGGCGCCAGATCTCACTCTCTACATTGTGCTGAAACAGGACGGAAGGAACCGGCAGCCGCGTTGGAAAATTCACGGCTGCATCCAGAAAGTCACAGACCACTACGTCCGGACGCATCTCGTAAATCGCGCGCCTCAGTCGATCCCGCACTTTTGTCGAAGCGAACCGGCTCACTGCATAGGGAGCGGGTTGCGGCAGTCGCCGTACATAATCCATCCCTCGAGCCACCTTCCAATCGAATTTCTTGCCAGTGCCGACGCAAATGCAGCCCGGAAACTGCTTTTCCAGGTTTGTTTCATACTGCCGGTCGGCATCGCCGTCATAGTACGAAAAGAAAGTGACCTGATCGGAAGCAGCAAGTTGCCGCAGCAGATGGAACGAACGGATGTCGCCTCCACTGCTGACCGGAAGAATCTTGTTCGATTTGGCCCAAAGAATGCGCATCAGGTTGTGATCTCCCTGCGCGCTCCGGACTGGGTCCAGACTCTCATGTTCCCGGTCGCATAATTCGCGAAAGCAACGACAGCCGCGGCATTCAGGGCCACGAATGTGTAAGCGACATCACAAAGACGCGACACTGGGCCCAGATCGAGCTTCAAGTACGGCAACAAACCGAACGAGTAAAAAACAATCTGCAGCCAGAATAAGAATCGAAAAAACATCCCCTCCGCCAGGCCACTAGACACGAGCATCCCCAGCAGAAACAACGGCGCCGACAGCCGCATCAGTTTGTGACTGATGAATTCGAATCGTAGAGGATTTCGTTTGCGCAGTAGCCACGGAGCAAGTTGCAGCAGTTGGTAGTTTCCGGTGAGAGTTCGAACCTTCCTTTGAAACTCGCGATCAGCGCCGAGGTGCGGAGTGTCCCACGCTCTAGCGCGTCCGTCGAACAACACTCGGAACCCCTGCTGCGCCACGTGCATCGGAATGTAAACGTCATCCAAAATCGTGTCGGCTGGAACTTCGACCACGAGTTCGCGCCGCACCGCGTACAAGGCTCCAGTCGCTCCCACCACCGATCCCGACGCGGATTCCAGTTCCCGGATTCTTTTTTCGAGTTTCCAATACAGCCCCATGCCTTGGCCGCTCTCGCCAAATGCCGGATTGCCCAGCATCAACTCTCCGCTAACAGCGCCAACTTCCGGTTCCGCAAAGTTCTGGACCAGGCAATGGACTGCATCCGATTCGATTTTCTGTCGCGCGTCCGTGAAAACCAGAATCTGCCCGTCGGCAAACCTCAGCGCGTCATTCAACCCCGCGG
>Ga0335081_10003549_pt1 | contig 24571 bp, 15 predicted proteins | sample Lox_Sample_35_FD_206713 | JGI IMG/M metagenome (GOLD analysis project Ga0335081, IMG submission 206713) | Soil microbial communities from Loxahatchee National Wildlife Refuge, Florida, United States - Lox_Sample_3.5 | ecosystem: Environmental > Terrestrial > Soil > Wetlands | place: USA...
CAACGTCATCAGCGGATTTCAGAACCCCGCTATCTCCGGGTTTTACATTCTGGCGATGATCCTGCTCTGCATGCACCTCTACCACGGAATGTGGAGTATGTTTCAGTCGGTGGGGCTGGGCGAGGCGCGCTACAGCCCGGCGATCAAGAAAGGGGCGGCCATCGTGGCGATCCTGATCGCCATCGGCAACTGCTCCATACCGATCGCGGTGATGACCGGCTTACTTACGAACTGAGGAAACCATGGAACTCGATTCGAAATTCCCCGCCGGTCCCATCGAGACGCGCTGGGACCGCCATCGCTTCAGCCTGAAGCTGGTGAATCCGGCCAACAAGCGCAAGCACACGATCATCGTGGTGGGGACCGGTCTGGCCGGCGGCTCGGCGGCGGCGACGCTGGGCGAGCTGGGCTACAACGTCAAGTGCTTCTGCTTTCAGGATTCGCCGCGGCGCGCCCACAGCATCGCCGCGCAGGGCGGCATCAACGCCGCCAAGAACTACCACAACGACGGCGACAGCGTTTACCGGCTGTTCTACGACACGGTAAAGGGCGGCGATTTCCGCTCGCGCGAATCGAATGTTTATCGACTCGCGCAGATCAGCCTCAATATCATCGATCAGTGCGTGGCGCAGGGCGTGCCCTTCGCGCGCGAATATTCCGGCTACCTGGACAACCGCAGCTTCGGCGGCGCGCAGGTTTCGCGCACCTTCTACGCGCGCGGCCAGACGGGACAGCAGCTTCTGCTGGGCGCCTACCAGGCGCTGGAAAGGCAGATCGGCGCCGGGCAGGTGGCCATGTTCCCGCGCACGGAAATGCTTGACGTAATCGTGATCGACGGCCGCGCGCGCGGCATCGTCACGCGCAACCTGATCACCGGCCGCGTGGAATCGCACTTGGCCGACGCGGTGGTGCTGGGGACAGGCGGATACGGTAACGTTTATTACCTCTCGACCAATGCCAAAGGCTCGAACGCCACCGCCATCTGGCGCGCACACAAGCGCGGCGCGCTGTTCGCCAATCCCTGCTTCACCCAGATCCATCCCACCTGCATACCGGTTTCGGGCGACTACCAGTCGAAGCTCACGTTGATGAGCGAATCGCTGCGCAACGACGGGCGCGTGTGGGTGCCGTTGAAAAAAGGCGACAGCCGGCCGCCCAGCCAGATTCCCGAGAACGAGCGCGATTACTACCTGGAGCGCCGCTACCCGAGCTTCGGCAACCTGGTGCCGCGCGACGTGGCCAGCCGCAACGCCAAACTGGTGTGCGACGACGGCCGCGGCGTGGGCGAAACCGGCCTGGCAGTCTACCTGGATTTCCGCGATGCCATTGAGCGGCTGGGACGCCACACCATCAAGGAGCGCTACGGCAACCTGTTCGACATGTACGAGCGCATCACCGGCGAAGATCCTTACCAGGTGCCGATGCGCATCTACCCGGCCATCCACTACACCATGGGCGGCCTGTGGGTGGACTACAACCTGATGACCACCATTCCCGGCCTGTATGCCATCGGCGAATGCAACTTCTCCGACCACGGTGCCAACCGTTTGGGCGCCAGCGCGCTGATGCAGGGCCTCGCGGACGGCTACTTTGTACTTCCCAACACCATCAACGATTACATCGCGTCCGTCAAGCTGGAAAAAGCGGACACCTCGCACCCGGCGGTGCGCGAGGCCGAATCGCAGGTGACCTGCCTCACCAAACGGTTGCTGGACAACAAGGGCACGCGCTCGGTGGATTCGTTTCACCGCGAGCTGGGCAAGCTGATGTGGGATTATTGCGGCATGTCGCGCACAGCCGAAGGCTTACAGCACGCGCTCTCCGAAATTCCCGCGATGCGCGAGCGGTTCTGGCACGACGTGAAAGTACTGGGCGGCGGCGAGGAGCTGAACCAGTCGCTGGAAAAAGCCGGGCGTGTAGCCGATTTCTTCGAGCTGAGCGAGCTGATGTGCCTCGACGCGCTGGAGCGCAACGAATCGTGCGGCGGCCATTTCCGCGAGGAATACCAGACGCCGGACGGCGAAGCGGCGCGCGACGATGACCGCTATTCCTACGTGGCCGCCTGGGAGTTCCACGGCGTGGGAAACCGGCCCGGGCTGCATAAAGAGCCGCTGGCTTTCGAGTATGTGCATCCGGCGCAACGGAGCTACAAATAATGCGAATCGTTCTCCATATCTGGCGGCAGCGGAACGCGAACGAGCGGGGCCGCATGGTGCGCTACGAGTTGCCCAATGTCAGCGAGCACATGTCGTTTCTGGAAATGCTCGACGTGCTGAACGAGGATCTCATCGCCAAGGGCGAAGACCCGGTCGCCTTCGACCACGATTGCCGCGAAGGCATATGCGGCATGTGCGGCTGCATGGTGAACGGCATCGCGCACGGACCTCTGCCGGGGACCACGCTCTGCCAGCTCCACATGCGCCACTTCAAAGATGGCGATGAGTTGTACCTGGAGCCTTGGCGCGCCAAGGCCTTCCCCGTTGTGAAAGACCTGGTGGTGGACCGCTGCGCGTTCGACCGCCTGATCGCCGCCGGAGGTTTTATTTCCGCCTCCACCGGCAGCGCCCCCGATGGCAACGCCATCCTCGTACCTAAGGAGATAGCCGACCACTCCATGGATGCGGCCGCGTGCATCGGCTGCGGCGCTTGCGTCGCCATGTGCCCCAATGCTTCCGCTTCGCTCTTTATGGGTGCGAAAGTGGCGCACCTGGGCTTGCTGCCGCAAGGCCAGCCGGAACGCCACCGCCGCGTAAAGGCCATGGTGGCGCAGGCGAAGGCCGAAATGTTCGGAAGCTGCACCAACATCGGCGAATGCGAAGCCGTCTGCCCCAAGGATATCCGCCTGGAAGTGATCGCCCGCATGAACGGCGATTTTCTGAAGGCCAGTTTTGCGGACCGGAGCGCGGGGGACGGAGAAGGGTAGCCGCCCTGTAGTGGGAAAGCGCCGCGCCGGGTCTTAGAATGGGAATAGGTTCCCGCGTCCGCCCCAGGTGCCATGCGTTTCCTCATCGGTTTTTCCCCTTGTTCTTCCGGCCGCGTTCGGGCAACCTCAACTGTCGCTCGGATTCCTGCCCAATAGCGGCCAAGGTGCTGGTGAATACTCAAATTGCTCAGGCAGGCCAACCGGTGAATATCGGCCTTACGCCAGCGGGAAACCCGAAACTGCTGGTGCAGGGCCCGTCCTCGACCAAGGCGACAACACCCGACGCGCCGCTGGTGGCCGAGTGCGCCAGTACATCGTACTTTGTGCTGTCGACGGCGGCGAGCTTGTCTACGGCACCTATGTGGCGAACTCGGGTTTCAATTTCGACGCGCAGAACGAGAGTACCGGGCCGCCGCCGGCTGCCGCCCCTCGCAGATCGCTTGCAGACTACGGCAAGGAGTCACGCGTTCGGTTACTTTTTTTTGTGACCCAACGACGCCCATTTCGGCTACCTGGTTAAATGACTTGAAGGGGGGCCCTGGTCGGATGTGGGCCGCGAGCGCGCGAAGTTCGCCCCTAGAACGCCGCCAGGATGTGGAGCCACCGGAGGGACTTGAACCCCCGACCCGCAGTTTACAAAACTGCCGCTCTGCCAACTGAGCTACGGTGGCGCATTTTCATTACACCACACCCCGGGTTGGCTGATTCCGGCTGAGGGCGTGGCGAGCCATCGCCCCGCCCCGCGGAGAGCGGTCGCGGATGCCATACTTCCTTCTGTAGGCTTGTATGACGGGAGGAACCCATGAGCGATTTTGATCGGCGCGGATTCTTGAAAACGACGGGGCTGGCGGGACTGGCACTGGCGCCCCAGCCGGCAGCAGCGCAGGAGAAAGTAAAGCTGGACCGCATCGCCTCTAACACGTGGCCCATCCGGTACATTTTCAAAAGCCGGACCGGTTTTGGGCGCAATCCCCGCAGCGAGGAAATGCGGCAGAAGTACGGCGAAATCACCATGCTCGATTTCCCGCAGTTTACCAAAGACACCTTTCCCGGCGTCACCCGCATGGACCTGTTCTCCGGCCTCTTCGGCGATGTGGCGGACGATAGCATGTATGTGCCGGTACCGGTGTTTGTGGGTGCGCAGACGCGCGTCACCGAGGAGTTCGACCCTTCCAGCGTGTCCGGCAAGCGGTGGCTGGAGAAGATGGCGGCAAAAATGGCGGCTACGGGAACCGGCTGCCAACACATTTCGAATAATGCGCCCCGCGACATCTGCGAACCGGACGCCGCCAGGCGCAAGGCGGGGATCGAGGTGGCGAAGAAGTGGCTGGACGGCGCCGGGATGCTGGGCGCGAAATCGATGCGGGTGAATAGCGGCGGGCCTCGCATCGTGCCCGGCGCCGTGGCCACGGCGGATTACCCGAAGGCGGATGAGTTGGCCATGTATCTGCGAAACTGCATCGAGTCGTTCAAGGAGATGGCGGATTACGGCGGCAAGGTCGGGGTGAAGGTGACGCTGGAAAACCATTGGGGGCTGACGGCGAACCCGATCAATATCCGCATCATTGTGGATGAGGTCGGCAGCCCTTACTGCGAGGCGTCTCCGGATTTCTGCAATTGGGAGCACGAGTACCTGATGTACAACGGCCTGAAGTCGCTGGCGCCGTACGCCCACACCAATGTGCATGCCAAATACTGGAACCGCTGGAAGGACAACGACGTACGGCGGTCGGTGCGGATCATGCGAGACGCGGGATTTCAGGGGACCTTCGCGCTCGAGTACGAGGACGGCCCTTGGGACGGGGTGGAAGGCTCGAAGTATTTGTATAACGAGGTGCTGGCGGCACTATAGCCGGCCCCGAGGATTTTCGCCCATGAACGAAGAAAAATTGCTGGAACTTCGCGTGACAGGCGTAAAAGAGGCCGCTTCGCGCGCTCGCATAGCGTTCTTCATAGCCGTGCTGGGCTGCGGAACAATTCTTATTACGCTTTACAATAACTATTTCGCATGGAATCGGATCATCTCGGAGCCGAACCACGCACTCGATGAATGGGCAGGCCCCCGTTCCACCACAAACATCAAGGATCCACAACCGCCTGCTTCACTGTCCCAGGCTGCGCTGGCGGAGTGGAAGGCCAGGCTGGAAAATCGGAAGAAGGACCTCCAGTCGTGGACACAAAAGCTTGAATATGAGAGCGACGCCCAGGAAGCAAGAAATCTCTCCGATAATCAGGCTATTAGTATCTCCCTGCTCGGGATCAAGCTCGGCTCGGCCGACATGGATATCTTCGGCGCCCTTGGGCTACTAATGACTTCCACTTACTACCTGCTCTGTATGCGCCGGATGAGCGGGGAATTAGGCTCGCTGCTTAGCGATGTCGACCGCCGCGACGATGTGGAGAGTCGATACCTCATCCTGGGAGCCCGCCAGTCGTATGTGCTCAACGCCGCCGTTGCCGAAGACGTGGTTTACCCAGATAACCTGGCCCCTGCGATTCGTCGTGATTTTCTGGCAATTCGCCTGTCGCGAGGACTATTTTCCATGTTGACCTTCCTGCCATCGATTACAGCTCTTATGATCCTTACTAGCGATTGGTATTACCTGCTGACGCAAATCCCCCAATCGTACGGAAGCACTTCGTGGTGGTGGAGTCATTTGGGCCCGGAGTTTAAGCGCCAGTTCATTGTCATGCACACGATGGCCTGGATCGCCGGCGTCGGAATCTTCCTGATGAATTCCGCGGTTTACCGGATCCAAAGGGAGTCCGCTGCCCGGATGAATAAAGCGGGTATCCGCCGGGCCGCTCCGGTGTCTCCCAAGGTGGCTAAATCATCCCGTTGATGCAGTGTCGTTGAACGTCTCAACGTCAAAGTTCGAGCTTACCCATAAACTCCATTTCACTCAGCTCGAAAGTTTGCGCGACCACAATCCGGCCGATTTGCGCCTCGAACCGGATTTGCCTATCCTGCCTGGTGATTTCCGCGGACAAAGGAAACCGATAGACCACCACCACGCCGTCTTCCAACTGGAACACTTCGGCGCTGACCGGCCTCACGTCCTTTTTCCCCTCGCGCTTCAAGGCGGCCAGATTCTTCAGGGGTTTGCCCAATTCTTCGGGCTGGCCCTTGAAACCGGCGCCGGGTATGCCGTAGACAGCGATGCGATAACCGTCGCCATCCAAGGTGGGAAGCTCTACCGCGTGCGATGTTAACTCCGCGATGCGAACCGGGAGAGCATTCTCCCAACGCAGTTTCAATGCAATCGGCCTCGCAAGAGACCGTCGGCTGCGGTCATCGCCTCCAGGGCCCGTGAAGACATTCAGCGATACCTTCGGCCCGCTGCCCTTAGGGTCCACCCCCTCATTGCCGACGCCGAGGGGTTGTCCCATTTGTCCGCCTTGTCTGAGTTCTTCCTCGGTCAAGCGGCGCGTAACGACGGCGTTAACCTCCCTTGCCCAAGGTGACGCGACAAGAATCTGCTTGGCGTCTTCTTCGGTCCACTGGTTGGCCGGCTTGCTCTTCCAGAATGAATCCGCCGCCGTGAGGCTGGCCGCGGCTGCTATCAGAGAGATCGATTGCATCCACAGGTTTCGCATACGTTACTCCGTTGCGGCATTAGAACTTCACCATCACACCAAAAGAAAGCTTCGCTTCGCTGCGGCGCAGGTCGGGGAACCAGACGCCGCCGGCGCTGGCGCAATTCATAGTCGCGGTCGGGAGATCGGTTGCTCCCGACGGTGCTCCGCTCATACACGCGTACTGCCCGGGAGCGCCATTAGTTCCGCCAAAAGGGTAGCCGGGAGGTGTGACTCCGCCCCGGCCCGCGAAATACGGGATATCGGCGTGACGATATCCAACCTCCGTCCACCACGTGATGTACTCTCGCGGCATGTATTGGAAGTTGACCGTGCTATCCCACATGTGGGCCCTGAGGCCGGGAGACTCCGGGAAGTAAGGCGAACCCGTCACCGCGTCGGCCCCGTTGATCGGCGGCAGGAGCGTCAGGTAGCGGCCCCAATTGCTCATCTCTCCACCGCCCAAGGTGAAAGCATACAGATTCTTGTGGAACCAAATCCGGTCATAGGCCATCCACCCCAGAAACGATTCCTTGTTTTTGCTAGGTGCGCCGGTGCACTGCAGGCCGCCGCCATATTGGCATCCCGCGTCGCCCGTGAGGGAGAATGCCATCTGCGAAATGCCGAGGTTTTCGGGATCGTGATAGTACCTGACCTCGATGCTATCGTCGGTGTGAAGACGTTCCGTGTGGGGAAGGCCCAGGTTATCCTGTCCATAGCCATACTGGTTCGCGACCAGCTTAAACCATTCTTTCGGCATCCACAGAAGCTGTCCTCCCAAACCCGGATGGCTGTTGTATTTGGCATAAGATTGCCATCCGTTGATGAACCACGGTTCGATTTTCAGCTTGTTGGTGGGGAACCACTGAACGCGCACGCCGTTGAAGAACCAAGGCGTGTTCGAGGAAACGTACGATGGCTGGTAAGTCCAGTTATCGAAATTGTAGTAGCTGAACAGGCCGATGTACGAGACAAAAATTCCCGCGTCCACATTAAGTCCATGATTTACGTTGAAGTGGTACCCGCCGTAAGCTTCCGAAGTGTATTTGTAGGCGCCGCGGAGGTCCCATTGGCCGACCCCAAAGCTGGCGTCATTGCGCGGAGTCGTAGTGGCAAACATTCCAAACATGGTCAGGATTCTGCCGCGAACGTTTTGCCAGTGAAAATCGCCGCCCACGCTGATCTGCTCAACCTGGACTTCACCCGAGCGGAATGACTCGGTCGCCCCGACGATTGTATGATCGAGCGGCTGGTTGAAATCCTCCATGTAGTTAGTGTCGAACCGAACTTCTGGAGTAAAGAATTTCGTATCCAGAACCGTATCTACATTGCGCGGCGTGCCATTGAGCCAGGTAAAGTTACCGAACGCGAATGGAGTGAAGTTATCCGCTCCCGGCGTGGCCTCGGGTGCCTCCAGCGCTTCCGGCAGATGCGGAATGGGGACCGGCCGGGGCGGTACCGAGGGTGTCGGTGCCTTTCCCCCGACCTGTGGCTTTGAGGCGGACGGCGTCTGCGCCGCTGGCGGTACCGCCGCGGCGGTTATAGCGGCAGCAGGGACAGGCGCGGCTGCGGTCGCCGGGTGCGCCTTCAACTCAGCCTCCAGCACCGCAATGCGCTCCTTCATCGCCTGAAGCTCTTGCACAATTGCCACCAGCGCGGCCGGTGCTGCCGCGGCGGCGGGCGTGGCCGCTGCAAGCACCACATAAGGGCGGCTAATCTGGTTCTGCGCTACCTCCACGGTAGTAACCGGCGCACTGGCGAGCCCTTCTTTGCTCGCTGTCATCCGGTAAGGCCCCGGTTTGAGACGATCGGCCATGAAGACACCGGTGCCGTCGCTAACCGCCATGCGGTCGATGCTGCCATCCCAACTGCGGATTGCGACAGTCACCCTGGCCAGGGGTTGCCCTGACGTGTCCAGAGCTACCCCACGAATCGCGCCGAATCCCAGCGACGCTTCCGCGTCGTCGGCTCTGGCGAACGATGCCGCAAATACCGCTGAACTCGCGATTATGAAACACTGTATGCATTTTTGGATATTCATGACTATCTCAAGTTAGCTGTAACAAGGTCCGCCGCCTTCGTATGATTGTGAGGTGCGCCTCGGCAAAAAGGCATGAAAGAACGAATCGATACTTTCTGTGGGCTGCATAATATGACACCCGGTAATGTCAGCGTTGTGGCGCGCTTGGCTAAACGGTGAATCGATTCCCCGTGCCAGAGTCAGTCTAGAGGATAGGTAATAAGGAAGTCGTAAGTCCGGCGTAAAGCTTTCATAAAGGAGGCTCCGCCGAATCGTCGGCTGATCCAGGTCAGGATCACCGTCAGCAGTGCCCAAAAGACGGGGCTATTTGCTTGCAGTCTCGGTCTTCTCCCAAAGCCACTTGTGCAGGAACGTCTCCATGCGGCCGAGCGTGTACATCCACCGGCTGTGCAGCAGCGACTCGTGCACGTCATCCGGAAAGACGATGAGCTCGTAGTACACGTCGCGTTGGCGCAGCAGTTGCACCAGGCCGGTCATCTGCTGGAACGCCACGTTGCGATCGTCGTCCCCCTGGATCAGCAGCACCGGCGATTTCCAGCCGTCGATCGCGCCAATCGTCGAGGACTTGTAGGAGACCGCCGCGGGATCGAGCGAGCTGCCGAACAGGTGCACGCCCGCAAGGTCGACGCCCGCTTTGAAGATATCGGAGTTGCGCGCCAACGCCTGTGACGTGAGCAGGCCCCCGTACGACAGCCCCCAGATCCCGATCCGGTTCGGATCGACATCGGGCCTGGTTTGCAGGTACTTGCCGCCGGCGACCACGTCCTGATATTCGCTGTTGCCGGCGCCGCCGGTATTGGGCGCCGTGCGGAACGATCGGCCGTAGCCGATGCCGCTGCGGTAGTTAATCGACATCACAACATAGCCCTGGTTGGCCAGCCACTGATTGATCGCGTAGGCCCAATGATAGAACTGCATGTAATGATACGCCGGCATCATCTGCCGCACCGGTCCGCCGTGCACAAAAACGATGGCGGGGCGCCGCTCACCCGGTTTCAAATCCTTGGGGAGGAAGAGTTGATTGTGGATCTCCAGTCCGTCGGCGGCCTTGGTGATCACAATCTCCGGCTTGACGTGTGCCTCAATCGGAAAGCCTGGCCGCGAGGTGGGGAAGATGATCTTCTGCGCCGCGGCCGCGCCCGCCGGTTCCTGCGTTCCGAGCTTCCACACACCCAGCGATTGGGGCATCTTCCAACTGGCGCTAAGCGTGGCCAGGTATTTGCCGGAAGCCAGCGGCGCCGGATATGTCTCGACCCCCTCGCCCGTGGTGATCTGCGCGGGAGTGCCGCCGCCGGCCGGCACCGCCCAGATATGGCGGCGCTCGATATCGTTGGCGTTCGTGCAGTAGTAGAAGGTCTTGCCGTCGGCCGAGAGGGCGATGGACGTCTGATTTTCAATCAGCCCGTCGGTGGTCGTCAGCAGCACGGGGCGGGCTCCCGCATCCATAAAGTGGAGCGCGTAATAGCGGTCCCATTCGTCCACCGCGGGCGCCGGGGTTGGCGGCACGGCGGGCGTGCCGGCCGGTGTGGCGGCGGTTGCGCTTGCGCCCTCGGCTCTACCTTCGCCGGCGCGTCCGCCCCTGCCGCCGCGTCCGCCGCCCACGCCGAACGGGAAGATGATTAGGTCGCCCGCCAGGCGCGGGTTCCCGATATTGCCGGCGATGGCATCGTTGGGCTGGTTATGCCAGGTCTCCTGTGCCTCGCCCGTGGTGACATCGGCTTTATAGAAGGCGAACGTATAGCCGCCTTTGAACGTTGCTCGCATCAGGCCCGGAGAGTTGTTGGCGGCCGCTGTGGTGGAAACGGTCTGAGCGCCGCGCCCAACGCCTGCTCCTTCAGTCGCGGCCGGAGTGCTGGAGGCCGTCGCAGCCGAAGCGCCACGTCCGCCGCGCCCACCGCCGCGCCCGAAAGGCGCCGCCGCAGTTGCCTGCAAGGCCGGTCCGCTCGGCAGACCGACTCCGCCCGCTCCCTGTTGTGCCTGCTGCCCAAACGGCAGGCCCGGCCGTCGTATGAATATCAAGTGCGTGCTGTCGGGCAGCCAGATCGGCGTCGTATCGAAGTCCACGCTCGGCGACATGTACTTCACCGACCGCGTCGCGATGTCATAGACGGCGATGAAGCTGTGATCCGTGCGCGTGCTCACGAACGCGATCTTGCGGCCGTTGGGCGACCACTTCGGGTCGCTCTGCACGCCCCACTCGGTAATCAAGGCCTTCTCGCCGCGTTCCACCTCGCTTGGCGGCTTCACCGGCGTGACCTTCGCGCGATAAATTTGTCCCGCCTTGACGAAGAGAATGGCGCTGCCGTCAGGTGCGAGTTCCGGATTGGTGGCGTCCACCACGCGCCACGCGCCGCCGCTGGCGCTCGTGTGCGCCGCCCAGACGGCGTGTTCCGGCCCGTTGGGATCGGCGGAAGGGTTGGGCGACCAGCCTTCGCGGTTCGGCGCCTCGCCGCGCAGGAACACGACGGTGCTGCCGTCGTCGGAGATCCGAATCCCCGACATCATGATGCCGTCGTCTTTGGTGAAGTTGGTCAGCCGCACGGCCGTGAACAAGGGCGCCGCCGCGGTGTAGGCGTTTCGCTTGCCTTCGGCATAGTCCACCCAGGCGACCCGGTCGACCTTTCGCGCCGCGACCACCTCCTGCGGCGATGCCGGACTGAGGAACTGTTGGTATGAGGGGGCTTGGGCTGGAGCCGAGGCGAGCGGCCGCGAGAGGAAGGCGGCAGCCGCAATCGAAATAACCAGGAGACCAGTCGAGATGCGCATAAAAAAACCTCTGTGTGAGACAACGGCCCGGGCACGGGCGATGAGGGAGTATATCACGAGACATGACTGTTTCCGGTTGAAGCCGCATGCCAAGCGCTTGATTCCGCGAATGTTCGGTACGTTCAAAACGTGTTCCGCAACCGGTACGGCAACGGTTTGGAACTAGACGCCGCAGCCGTAGAGGTGAAGAATCAGGGACGCAAAGTTCCGGCAGTGCAATTTCAATCCGCTGCCTGAACCAACGAATTTAGAGGTTCTTGAAAGGAGTTCAGATGCAGGACAAGCGTTCCTCTGTTATGTGGGCCATCTCGCTGCTTCTGCTGGCCGCGATGATATCGATGATTTCGATCGAGGCTCAGGAAGTTACCGCTGCCATCAACGGCGCCGTCACCGACCCATCGGGGGCGGCCATCGCCGGCGCGCAGGTGACCGTTACCGATATGGATCGGGGAACAAAATTCACGGCCACCACCAGCATCGGCGGCAATTACAGCCTGCCGCGGCTGCCCGTCGGCCGCTACGAGGTGAGGGTCGAGAACGGCGGTTTCCAGACCGCAATCAAAAAAGACGTGACGCTGGTCCTGAACCAGGTTGCGGACCTGAACTTTCAACTCCTGATCGGCAACGTGGGCCAGACCGTGGAAGTGAGTTCGGCGGCGCCGCTGCTCCAGACCGAGCAGACGCAGGTGAACACCGTAATGGAAACGAACGCCATTCTGGCGATTCCGCTCCAAAGCCGGAACTATCAACAACTGGCGCTGCTCACCCCCGGCGCCGTCACCACCAGCCCGGCGTCTTTCAACAGCGGCCAGACCACGTTTAACTCCGGCCGGCCGGACATTAACGGCAACCGCGAGCAGGCCAACTACTACCTGCTCGACGGCATGGACAATAACGAGTTCGTCGACAACAACGTCGCCTTCTCGCCCAACGTGGATGCCATCAACGAATTCAACGTGATCACCAACAACCCGAACGCCGAATTCGGGCAGTTCCTGGGCGGCGTCATCAGCGTCAGCATGAAATCCGGCACCAACCACTTGCATGGCGACGTTTTCGAGTATCTGCGCAACGATAAAATGAACGCCAACGAGTGGTCGAACAATTTCACCGTACAACCCAACGGTCAAGCCCTTCCGCGGCAGCCCATGCGCTGGAACGAGTTCGGCGCGACCGCCGGCGGAGCCGTCAAGAAGGAGAAGCTCTTCTTCTTTGCCGACTACCAGGGATCGCGGTTCGATTACCCCACTACCATCGCCCCGCTCGCCGCCTTCACGCCGCAAGAGAAAAATCTGGACTTCTCCGACCTCGGAGGGGCCCTGGTCTATCCCGGAACCTCCATTTCCATGCCCGGTAATTTGAATAACGCCCGGCATTGCGGCAGCGCGCAGCAAATGATGCAGAATACGGGCAGCGTCACGCCCTGCATTTACATCAGCCCAGCAGCGCAGCAACTGATGGCTGCGTTTCCCACCGCGACCCTTACCGGCACCAGCAACACGCTCAACGCCCGCCGCAGCTATACCAACGGCGACCAGGGCGATCTGAAGCTCGACTGGAACGCCAGCCAAAAGGATCACTTCATGGCCCGCTACTCGCAGATGGACCAGGTGCAGGTGAATACCAATAGCCAGGCGGTGCTTTATAGCACCAGCAACACCGCCAGCGGCAACGGCGATTTTCCGCTCTACAACGGTGTAATGAACTACACCCGCACTATCAGTCCTTCGATGGTGAACGAGGCGCGCTTTGGGGTGAACTACTACCCGGCGGAAGGCAACTTGCAGGCCGCGGCTGCCGGCCAGAACCTGGGCAAACTGATCCCGGGCGAACCGATGAGTTACCTGCCGGGGATGTACTTCTCCGGCTCACCCATCGGGGGCGGCAATGGCGCTCCGACGTACGGTACCGTGGATGCGCCCGAGATCTTCCACCAGACTACGATTCAATTCGACGACACGCTGATCTGGATGCGGGGCCCGCACACGATTCATGTCGGCTTCCAGGCGCTTCGCTATCGCAACGATTTCAATCCCGGCACCGCCAACGATGGCGGCGCCGGCCAGATCGGTTTCAGCGGCGCCTACACTGGCAATGCCGAAGTGGACTTCATCGCCGGTCTGCCGGCCTACTTGGGTATCGGCGCGGCCGCGGGTGGTGGCAGCTTCCTTTCCACCGCCGGTCAGCGAAACAGCGCCTTCGGCGCCTTCGTCCAGGACGATTGGAAGATAACGCCTAAGCTCACATTGAACATCGGCCTGCGTTGGCAGCTTTTCACGCCCATTTACGAAGTGCACGACCGCATGACCAACTTCCAGGAATACACCGGCGCCATCCAACTGGCGGGGCAGAACGGCGCGAGCCGCGCCATGTACAACCAGTACAACGGCATCGCCAATTTCCTGCCGCGCATCGGCCTGGCTTACACTCCCTGGGGCAACAGCACGGTATTCCGCCTGGGCTTTAGCCGTTCCAGCTTCCAGGAAGGAACGGGCGAGTATAACCGGCTCACCACCAACGCGCCCTGGAACCTCGATTATGCTCTCAACCTCGGACCCACCGCTACCGGCGCACTTCCCGCAAACCAGATCTTTCTCGATCAAGGCTTCACCACGCTGACCGGCGCGGTGGCGCCCTGCACGCCGCAAAATGTCACTAGCGCGCCCTCGCAGTGTTTTGCCGGCGTGCGCCTTCACCTCACGGACCCGAACTACCGGCCGGCGGTCTCCAACCAGTGGAATTTCGCCATCCAGCACCAGTTCGGCAACTCCACCACCGTGCAGGCGGCCTACGTGGGCGAGCACACGGATCATATGGCAGATATCGTGGATGCGGGCCAGAATTTCATCTTCTCCACGAATCCGCTGACCGTAGGCACCACTGCATTCCTGGCCGGCAATCCGGCGCTACTCAAGGATGGCACCGGGCAGGTGCGGCTGAACGAATCCACCGCCATCCAGAATTACGAAGCGCTGCAACTGACCGTGCAGCAGCGGCTCTCGCACGGGCTCGACTTTATGGGAAACTACACCTGGTCGAAGTGCCTCACCAACAACCAGGGCTACTACGGCCGCTACGGCGATGCCGGCGCCAGCCAGGCCAGCAACGACGTTTCGTTCCAGTTGTATGCCTATAATCTGAGCCTCGATTACGGGGCGTGCGACCGCGACGTCACCAGCGTATTCAACGGCTATTTGACATACGAACTGCCGTTCGGGCACAACCGCGCCTTCGGTAAGACGGTCAGCAAAGCTGTCAACGCCGTGGCCGGAGACTGGCGCGTGAGCGCGTCGTTCAACGTGCACGGCGGCTTCCCGATTTCGATGCTTTACTACGGCAACGATCCTTCGGGTGCTTTCTTCCAGCCGCGGCCGGACTGCATCGCGCCTTCGCGGCAGACGCCGTATAAGCAAGCCGCGCTCAATCCCGCGGCCGGAATTGTCGGCGGCTACCAGTGGTTCGACCCCAGCACCATGGCCGCGCCGCCTTCCAACCGGTTCGGCACCTGCGGTATCTCAACGGAACGTGGGCCCGGATTGAAACAGATGGACCTCGGGCTGTCGAAAATTTTCCCCATCAGCGAAGCCAAGAACGTGGAGTTCCGCGTGGAAGCCATCAACGCTTTCAATACGCCGATCTTCGCGCTCAACGCGTACTCGGTGGATATCTTCGGCGGCGGCGGGGAAGGCATCGTGAACACTTCGCAGGGCGCGCGTAACGTGCAACTGAGCGTGAAGTTCCACTTCTAGGTTGCGGGTACACTATGGGGCAGATCCCCTGGTCTGCCCCACCGATTCAATGCCATGTCACTCATGCTCGATGAGATCCGCGAGCAGCCGGCGGTTCTCGAGGCTGCGTTGCGCGCGGAAATGGGCACGGTACGCGCCCTGTGTTCCCGCTTCGAAAAAGAGCGGCCGCGCTTCGTGGTGCTCGCGGCCAGGGGGACCTCGGACAACGCGGCCCAGTTCGGACGGTACCTGATCGAGATTGCGACCGGCATCCCGGTTTCGCTGGCCGCACCCTCGGTGTTCACGCTCTACGGCGCGGAGATGGATTTCCGCGAAGTGCTGTACGTGGGGCTGTCGCAATCGGGCGAGTCCACGGACGTGAACCTCTGTATCCGCCGCGCGCGCGAGTTGGGCGCCATCACGGTGGGCGTGACCAACGATGCCGAAAGCACGCTGGCGCGCACCGCCGAACAAACCATCCTGCTGCACGCCGGCCTGGAGTCGAGCGTGGCTGCCACAAAAACCTGGCTGGCGCAGCTTCTAAGCATGTACCTGCTGGCGTGGAGCCTCGGTGCCGACCTCACGCTGGAACAGATCCGCCGCATGCCCGAGTGGACCGCGGCGGCGCTGGCGTTGGAGCCGCGCCTGATGGAGCGTGCGCAACGCTACGTTTTTGCCGAGAAGGCCATTGTGGTGGGGCGCGGCTTCCACTATTCCAACGCGCTGGAATTCGCTCTCAAACTGATGGAGACCTGTTACGTCATGGCCGACAGCTTCTCCTCGGCGGATTTCCTGCACGGACCCATCGCCATTGCCCAGCGCGGCATCCCTGCGTTCGCCTTCGCGCCGCCCGGCCCCACATGGCCGGGTATCTCAGAGACGCTGTCACGGCTCGCCGCCGCGGGCGTGGCTCCGCCGCTGCTGATTACCGATGAACGAAACGGCGAGGCCTGCGCTCTCGAACCTGCCATCGCCGTGCCCGCGCCCGAGGCGCTCGAATCCACCCTGCCCATCGACGCCCTCACGCCCATCCCTTACGCCATCCCGGCGCAGTTGCTGGCCGCGCACATCGCGGAGCAAAAGGGCCTCGATCCCGACCGGCCCCGCATGCTCCAGAAAGTCACGCAAACGCTGTGATCCACGCCATGGAAAACCACTCGGACCGAAAAACTCATCCGGCGTGCTGGGTGCCCACCCTCTACTTTGCCGAAGGCATACCGTTCTTCGCGGTCTCGCTGATCGCCAGCATTTTCTATAAACGCATGGGCGTGGCGGACGACCTTAACGCGCTCTATACCAGTTGGCTGCTGCTCCCATGGTCGCTGAAACCCTTGTGGAGTCCGCTGCTGGAAATGTTCCGCACCAAGAAGTTCTTCGTGGTGCTGTTGGAATTCTTCGGCGGTCTGAGCCTGGCGCTGGTGGCGCTGCTCCTGCGGGTGCCGCATTATTTTGCCATCACGCTGGCGCTATTTCTGGTGGTGGCGCTCTGCTCCTCCACGCACGACATCGCCGCCGACGGGCTCTATATCGCCAGCCTCACGGCCAAACAGCAGGCCGCGTATGCGGGCTGGCAGGGCGGATTCTATAACGTGGCGCGTTTCTTCTCGCAAGGCGGACTGCTCATCCTGGCGGGTTACCTGGAACTCCGTTCCGGCGTGCCGCGCGCTTGGATGGCCATCTTCGCTGCCATGGGCGGAGTGGTGATTACGCTCAGTCTGTGGCACTCGCGCGTTCTGCCGGGCGGCGAACCCGAGCGGCACGCCGGCAGCCTACCCGAAATGATCGCCACCTTCCGCGACGTGGTCGCCACCTTCTTTCGTAAACCGAATATCTGGATTCTGCTGGCATTCATCTTTCTTTACAGGCTGGGCGAGGGGCAGGCTCTCAAGATTGGGCCGCTGTTCCTGCTGGCCGAGCGCGCCAAAGGCGGGTTGGGCATGTCCACCACCAAGGTCGGCCTGTATAATACCGTGGCCACCGTCGCCTTCATCGCGGGAAGCCTGCTCGGCGGCTATTTCACTTCCTGGCTGGGGCTGCGGCGCAGCCTGTTGCCGCTGGCTTGTGCCATGAACCTGCGCCTTCTTGCGTGGGTGTACCTAAGCGCGATGCTGCCGTCGAACTACCTCGCCATCGGCTTGGCGCTCAGCCTCGATGCGCTCGGCTACGGGTTCGGATTCGTCGGCGTGATCCTCCTCATGATGCAGGAGATTGCGCCCGGCAAATACCAGACGGCGCATTACGCATTCGCCACGGCGTTGATGAACCTGGGGCTGATGGCCCCTGCCCTGGTGAGTGGAAAAATCGAAATATGGCTGGGGTATCGCGTCTTCTTCTTGTGGGTGCTCGTTTCCGCCATTCCCGTCGTGGTGGCGGCACGCTTCCTTCCGCTGCGCGGGAAGGCTCGCGAGGCGGCGGCGCTCCAGCCCGCGGAGGTTTAACGATGGCAGTCACCATGGAACAGGCGGTGGGGCAGCAATTTCTGCTGAGTTTTACCGGCAAGCGCGAGGTGCCCGCGGAACTGCGCGCCGTCTTCGCGCGGCAGCACGTCGGCGGCATCGTCTTGTTTCGCGCCCGGAACATGGGCACTCTCGAGGAGCTTCGCGCCTTGACCGCGGCTTTGCAGCAGGCGGCTGCCACGGCCGGTCAACCGCCGCTGGTCATCGCCGCCGACCAGGAAGGCGGTCAGTTGATGGCCATCGGCCAGGCGACGCCCTTTCCCGGCAATATGGCGCTGGGCGCGGCGCGCTCGGAAAAGCTGGCCTGGCGCGTCGGCCGGGCCATCGGCTGCGAGTTGGCGGCTACCGGCGTAAATGTGGACTTCGCGCCCGTGTGCGACGTCAACAACAACCCGAAGAATCCCGTGGTCGGCACGCGATCGTTCGGCGAAGACCCGAAGCTCGTAGGCACGCTTGCCGCCGCCATGGTTCGGGGCCTCCAGGCAGCCGGTGTGGCGGCCACGGCCAAGCATTTCCCCGGTCACGGCGATACCGCTACGGATTCCCATCACGGGTTGGCGGTGCTGCCGCACGACATGCGCCGCGCTCGCCGCATCGAGCTGCCGCCGTTCCAATCCGCCATCGCCGCCGGAGCGCGCCTTGTGATGACCGCGCATGTGGCGTTCCCGGCGCTGAACGGCGGTTCCCTCGCGCCTGCCACCGTGTCGCCCGCGCTTCTCGATGGACTGCTGCGCCGCAAGCTCGGCTTCGAGGGGATCGTTGTCACCGATGCCATGGATATGAAGGCGATGGAGCAGGGGCCGGGTTATGTTGCCGACGCCATGGCAGCCATCGCGGCGGGCGCGGACCTGCTGTTGTTCAACCACCATCTGGAGAGAGTGGAACCGGCCTGGGCCGCCATCGTGCAAGCGGCTCGCCGCGGGCTTTTATCCGGTGACCGGATTCAGGCGTCCGCGCGCCGCGTGCTCGCGCTGAAAAAATGGCTGCAAAATCGCGAGCAGCCTCCGCTGGACGTGGTGTGCTCGCCGGAACATCAGGCGCTGGCCGAAGAGGTGGCACAAAGATCCATCACCCTGGTGCGCGACAGCACCCATCTTTTGCCGCTGCGGCTTCCAGCGGAGGCGCGGGTGGCCGTGGTGACGCCGCGGCCGCAAGACTTGACGCCCGCCGACACATCCTCCTATCTGAAGCCGGAACTCGCCGCGGCCGTCCGCCGCCATCACGCCTGCGTGCACGAATTTACGATACCGATGAATCCGCGGCCGGACGAGGTGCGCGCCCTCTGCGATACCATCGCGGGCTATAATTTGGCGATTGTCGGCACCATTAATGCCGCCGATGCAGCAGGCCAAGCGGCCCTGGTGAACGCCTTGCTCAAGCGGCAAATCGAGACCATCGCCGTAGCCATGCGGCTGCCTTACGATTTGGCCGCGTTTCCCGCCGCCCCGGCCTACGTTTGTACTTACAGCATTCTGCCGCCCTCGATGCAGGCCGCCGCGGATGCGCTGTGGGGCAAATCCGCGTTTCCCGGGCAACTTCCGGTAACTAGGTGGGGCATGCTCTCGCGCACCCCGAAAGTGCAGTGAGGCTCAAATCACTCCCGCCTTGCGCATGATGGCGAGGCCGCTCTCCAACCCCAGCCGCGCTCCTTCCTCCGGCGCCATGTCTTTGGGAATCCGCCCCAGCGGCTCGGGGCTTACGCCGTCGGTGTAGCCGATTCTCTTCAGAGCCTGGAAGAAATCGATCAACGGGATCACGCCTTCGCCGGGCAGCACCCGCTGGTTGTCGCGCACCTGCTCTGGCGGCATCTTGGGGCAGTCGGAGAGATGCACATGCACGATGCGCGCTTTGCCGGCCGCCACAATATCCTGCGTGCTCGCGCCCGCGTGGTACCAATGCCAGACATCGAGCAGAAGCCCGATATTTGGCCCGCACTCTTTGGCGAATTCCAGCGTTTCGTCCATCCGCCAGATGAATTCGTGTGGCTGAGCGGTGCGGAAATGCAGCGGTCCCAGGAATTCCAGCCCCAGCCGAACGTTTGAGCGCGCCAGCACTTCCGAAACCGCGCTCAGCCGTTCTTTCACCACCTTGCGGAATTCCGCTTTCGGCGTCTGGCTGGCGGGAGGCAGGACCGTGATGAATCGCGGACAATTGATGGCCGCAGCAAATTTCGCCGCTTCATCCAGCCCCGCCATGCCGCGCTGGAAGGTTTCCTCATCGCGGGCGAACGTCACCGGCAGCCCCGCGTTGGAGGCTATGATCTTCAGCTCGGCAAACAAATTCCGCGTGGCGGCCAGACCTTCCTGGCGAGCCGCGCCCAGGTTTACGTCCACGCCCCCGAAACCCGTCCACGCGGCTAATTCCGCGAAGTCCTCCCAGCCAACCTTCCCGCCGGTCAACGAACTGTTGAGCGACAGATACATGCCTGGCTCGGCCGCTCGTGCGCGGTTTACGGCCACCACGGCTGCAAGCCCGATCAGATCCCGCCGGCTAAATTCCATCTGGAGCCTCCACGCGCAGTGTACAATTTATACCTCGCGCGCGCCATAATGAATCTCATGAAATCTCTCGCCCTGTCGTTCGCACTCGCCGCGGGGCTCGCCCTCCCGGCAGCCGCCGAAACTTTCTCCGGAACCGTCGTGGACGTCATGTGCCGCGGTAAAGACCTGGCCAGCCACACCCGGGAATGCGCCGTCACCTGCGCCCGGAGCGGTTTCGGCGTGGTCACGGCCGATGGAAAATTTCTGAAATTCGACGAAGCGGGCAATGCGCGTGCCCTGGCCGCGCTGAAAAAGCTGTCCAAAGAAAAAGACCTGAAAGCCAAGGTCACCGGCACGCTCACCGGCGATGTGCTCAAGGTAGAGGCGATTGAGTTCCAGCCGTAGCAACCGCTACCGCATCGCCTCACTTGCCGTAGGCGTCCGTTCCTTCGCCTTCACATGCAGCCGGATCGCTTCCGGCGAGGCATAGGAAGAAGCCTGCGGTGAGCGCGTTTCCACCGCGCCCGAAATATAAATCAGTTGATCGCCCGGCTCGGCCATCGGCAGCGCTTCCAGGGTGAAGCTCCGCCGCGACTCGTCTTCGGTGATCAGCACTCCATTCAGCCCCACATCCAGCACCCGCACGCGCGGCGGCAGGTTGCGCACTTCAATCGGCACGCGCCCCTGGAAGCCTTCCTGGCGGGAAATCGAAACTGTAATCTGCGCCGTGCCTCCCGCCTCGATGGTCACCTCTTTCGTCTCCGCCGTGACTGCAATATCGGCCCGCGGCATAAGCGCAATCAATTTCAGGTGGTCCTCCGGATTGGCCGTGTGTACCAGCCCGGTGGCTTCTCCGGTAATTTTGAGCGGCGCCGCCGCGCTCATCTTCGCGCCCGCGTCCGCGCTCAGCACCAGCGTGGTGGAAACCTGCCCCGGCGCAATCGTCCCTTGCGTAGCATGAAGGCCCGGCGGCAGGTCGCGCAGCGAAACTGCAATCGGCCCGTCGAAGCCATCCATGCGAAATGCCGTTACGGTCACCGGAATGGAACCGCCCGCCGGTACATTCGGGTTGCGCGGCGAAACGCTCAGCCGGAAATCCGGCCGCGGCCGCCGCACCGTCAGGCGATACGCGTAGCTTTCGCCGCCCAGGCCCTGTACGTCGCGAATGCGCGCAATGTACTCGCCGTCGGCGGGCGCAGTGAAATGCACTACCGAGTCCTTGCCGTAGCCCGGGCCGCCATCGTCATTGCGGTAGTAAAGATGCGCCACCGGCAACCCGTTGGGCGAAAGCTTCGTGCCCGGCGGTTCGATCTCCACCTTGTACACCGGCGTATCGATGGCATGCGCTTCGGCCGTGGTATCGAAATACGCCAGCCGCTGCCCGCCGAAAGATTCGAAAATGGTGTCGTTATCGGGGGAGAGCGGCAGTTCTCTCACGCGAATCACTTCCGCCCCCACCATAACGTAATCGCCCGCGCGCAGACTGCTCCAGCCCGCCAGGCGAATGCCGCTGCCGCCCGAATCGTGATCGCGCAGCGTCACCGCCGTTTCCCACACCGGCCGCGCCACCGCCCGTTCGATCGGTTCGCCCTTGGCGTCGAGCACCTCCAGCAATGAATCCAGATCGCTGCCCAACCTCCGCGCGTTCACGTCCAGAATCAACTGCTCGCCTTTGCGTGCCTGGAAGCGATAGCGGTTTTCCGCGCCCGCCGCCGCAATTCTGGCGTTTATCGTCACCGGCACCGGAATCGCTCCGCCTTGCGATTCGATCTCCGGCTCGGCGCCGAGGGCCACCCGCACCTGGTTGAATGCGTGCTCCGGCCGGAGCACGAGCGTATCCTCTGAATCGGCCGCCGGAGCGCCTTCCACCTTCAAAACCGGCGCTACGTGGTACCCGCGCAGCCGGATTTCAGCATTGGCGCCCTTGCGCACTCCCAGCGGATAGACGGCTTCCACCAGCGGAAATTCGCCCGTAATAATGCGATAGAAATGGCGCGCCGATCCGCCGTGCTGGTAGTCCGTCACCCTCACATAATAGGTCCCCGCCTTGGCGAAGCGATGCGCGAACAACAATTGCTCCGCGCCGCCGCTCGAGCCGAATTCGCGCATTACGTTCAGATCGGAATCGAGAATCGTCACCACCGGCTGCAGCGCCGAGCCGATCAGCATCGCTCCGTTCTCAAACGAAATCTGTTGGCCCGCGTCTACGTGAATCTTGTAATAATCCACGTCGCCCGGTTTGGAAATGGTTCCTGTCAGAATGGCGGGCAGGAAAGTCTCGAAACCCGTTTCGGGAGTATCGTTCGGCTCCTGATCGGGCGCTTCGCCGTAGTAGGGCTCAATCAAAAACCGGCCTTCCGGGCTGGTCCCTAATGGCGTCAGCAGCCGAAAACTCACCGGTCCGATTTCGGCCTCCGGCGCTACTTCAACTTCCACCGTCACCTGGTTGCGCGGAGGCAGTGGCCCCAGGTCTACGGTGGAGAGCGTCCCGGCCGCGCCGAGCCGTACGTCGGGCAGGTCCGGCAGTTCCTTCACGCGCACGATATTTCCCGTAACACCCGGCTCGCTGAAGTAAATCGCGCTGGCGCTGGCCAGGTTCAGACCTTCCACCGTTAACTCCGTGGTAGTCCCGCGCGCCACTCCCAGCGGCGCCACGCTCGCCAGCGTCGGCGGTGTGGTGCGGTTGCCGGTGGGTTGGCCGGCCGCCAGCACGCTCCACGCGGCCGCCGCGCAAAGCGCGCTACTTCGCAGCCAATGCTTTCGCATGATCCACCTCGTAGATCTCCACGGCCCCATTGAACAGACCCGCCGCCAGCGATTTTCCATCCGGCGAAAACTCCAGCCCGAACACCCAATCCGGCAGCTTCGTCATGGAACGGATTTCGCTCAGATCCGCCGCCCGCAAGAGTTTGATGGTCCGATCGGCCGATGCCGATGCCAGAGTTTTGCCGTCGGGCGACCACGCCAGCTTCAGAATCGCGTCTTCATGCGCGATCAGCGAATTTTCCAGCGTGCCTTCCCTTTCCCCCAACCGCCAGACGCGGACAGTTTTATCCAGCCCGCCCGCCGCCACGCGCGCGCCATCCGGGGAAAGCGCAATCGCATTCACGCCGTCCGTGGGTTCGGAAAGCGTGTAGATCCGCACCCCCGTGGGCACGTCCCAAATCCTCACCGACCGGTCGGCTGAACCGGAAACCAGCCGCTTGCCATCCGGAGTAAACGCCAGCGCATAAACCGCATCCACGTGATCGCGCAGCGTGCGCACCTCTTTTCCGGAAGAAACGTCCCAGAGTTTGATCGCGCGATCGTAGCTGGCGGTTGCCAGTATCGCGCCATCCGGCGAAAACGCCACCGCGTAGATGCAATCGGAGTGGCCGCTAATAGTGCGGGCCTCGGTCTGCACCGCGACGTCCCAAATCTTCACTTCGCCCCTGCGCGCCGGCAAACCACCCGCGGCGGCGAGCCACTTCCCATCGCGCGAAAAGGCCAGCGCGCGCACGGCTTCGGCATGGCCGGAGAGCGTCGCCAGAGGCTTGCGCGTGGCCGCATCCACCAGCCGAACTTCTTTGTAGCCGCCCAGCGCAATCGTGCCTCCATCCGGCCGCCAGGCCAGGGAGTAAATCTGCGGCGCGGGCGCGGCAGCGGCTACGGCGGCGAAATAAAGCAGCAGCTTCATCAATGGTTGAACAGAAATTCCTTGCTGGTGAGCATCGCCCAGACCATGTCTTCCAGCGCCTGCCGGTGCGCGTCGCGGCGCGCCTCATCCGTGCCCTTGCTCAGGCGCGCGCTATCCAGCGCGGCCGTTAGCGACTCCAACTCCGGGGTTGACGGATACCGGCTGAACGCCGAAAGAAACATATACTCCAGAATCCGCCGGTCCGAAAACCCCAGCTTCAGAAAAAGCGCGATGGTCCCATCCGGCGCGCTCAGCTTCTTGTTCAGCGTGTCGCCGTTGATCACGTGCAGCGCCTGCGCCACCGTGGGATCGCTCGATCGCTCGGCCGCGTCGCACACCACTCGCGGCGGACGGCCGAACGACGTCAGAAATTCCGATTTCACCTGCGTATCTGGCAGTTGCAAAGCGCGCGTCCCCGCCGGATAGCCGGCAAACGCCGTGGGCGCGCCCGTCACCTGCGACATCGCATCCAGAATTACCTCCGCCTGAAGGCGCCTCACAATATACTTCGAATAATAGATATTGTCCGCAGCGTTGGTTGCATTGGCTTCGCTCGAAAGCTGATACACCGCCGAATTCATAATGGTGCGGATGAGCCGCTGGACATCGTAGCCGTGCTCCACCAAATCCTTGCTCAGCGCCGCCAGCAGCTCTTCATTCGATGCCGGATTGGTGGCGCGCAGATCGTCCACCGGGTCCACCAGCCCCCGCCCCATAAAATTCGCCCACACGCGGTTCACGATGGTGCGCGCGAACATGGCATTGTTTTGACTGGTGAGCCAGTTGGCAAAGGCGACGCGCCGGTCGCCGGGCGCATCGAGCGCCAGGCTCTGCCCGTCCAGCGGCGTCGGCGGCAGCGGCCGCAGCAGGCGCGGGTGCAGAATATCGCCCGATGCCTTGGCGAACACGATGTTCTCGCCCGGCG
>Ga0335081_10003550_pt1 | contig 24559 bp, 22 predicted proteins | sample Lox_Sample_35_FD_206713 | JGI IMG/M metagenome (GOLD analysis project Ga0335081, IMG submission 206713) | Soil microbial communities from Loxahatchee National Wildlife Refuge, Florida, United States - Lox_Sample_3.5 | ecosystem: Environmental > Terrestrial > Soil > Wetlands | place: USA...
CGGCGCGGGAGATGACGAACACCGGCATGGCCGCCGGGTGATCGGCGCGTTCGACGAATGGCAATCGCGCGATGATTTTCGGCGCGGCTTCGAATTCAAGCGCCGCCCACCACGGACCGGTGCCCGCGGTGGCGAAGGCCGGAATGAGGCCGAGATCGCCCTTGGATTCCGAGACGGCTTCGACGACACTCGACGCGCCCATATGCGGCACGAATGGCACCGTAAAGCCGAAATGGAAACGCGCGGAATCGCGCATCAAGGCATCGCCGGCGGACAGGTCGGCATGGACCGAGAACGGTGCCTGCACATACGTGAAGGTCGCAATGATGACGCGCCAAATGCTCTCGGCGGTATCGAGCGGCAGGTTGCCGTGATGGCGTTTGACCAGGCGGCGCATCATGTCGGCTTCGCGCGCTGGCCGAAACGCGGAGCCGGTTTCTTCGGTCTTTTTCACCGCGATCAGGCGATCGATAATCTCGCCGCGCTTGATCAGAAGCTCATGCATCTGTTCGTCGATGCGGTCGATTTCCTGCCGAAGGTCGGCGAGCGACAGGTTGGTATGGCGAGGCGGTTTTGGCATGGTCGGACCCGGTAACGGGCCCGATTGATAGGTGCCGTTAAGGCCGAAAGCAAAGAAAACGTTGACTCCCGGCGGAAGCGGCCTATTTACGCGGCTTTGGCCGCCAAGTCCGACCAAGCCTTTGACAGGACAGCGGCAAAGCCACGCCGGCAAGCGCGGCGCCCAAGGAAATAGTGATGGCCGACGTCAGCGCTACGCTCGATCTTGCCGACCGCACCCGCGAAGCGGACGAGCCGCATTCGCCGGTGGTGCGGTTTGCGCCCGACAATCCGCTGCGGCTGGATGCCGGCGTCGACTTGGCGCCGCTGCAGATCGCCTATCAGACCTATGGCGCGCTCAACGCCGCGCGCAGCAACGCGGTACTGGTTTGCCACGCGCTGACCGGCGACCAGCATGCCGTCAACGATCATCCGGTGACCGGCAAGCCGGGCTGGTGGGAGACCATGGTCGGCCCCGGCAAGCCGATCGACAGCGAGCGCTACTTCGTGATCTGCCCGAACGTCGTCGGCGGCTGCATGGGCAGTTCGGGACCGGCTTCGACCAATCCGGCGACTGGCTTGCCCTGGGGCCTCGAATTTCCGGTCATCACCGTTCGCGACATGGTGCGTGCGCAGGCCATGCTGCTCGACCACCTCGGCATCGAGTCGCTGTTCGCGGTGGCCGGCGGCTCGATGGGCGGCATGCAGGTGCTGCAATGGGCGGCGAGCTATCCGCAGCGGGTATTCGCGGCGCTGCCGATCGCGGCGGCGACCCGGCATTCGGCGCAAAATATCGCCTTCCACGAAGTCGGCCGCCAAGCGGTGATGGCCGATCCGGACTGGCGCGGCGGACGCTATTTCGCCGACGGCGTCAATCCGCGCCGCGGGCTCGCGGTCGCGCGCATGGGCGCGCACATTACTTATCTGTCCGACGCGGCGCTGCACCGCAAGTTCGGCCGCCGCTTTCAGAACCGGGACAACCCGACGTTCTCGTTCGATGCCGATTTCCAGGTGGAATCCTATTTGCGCCACCAGGGCATCACGTTCGTCGAGCGCTTCGATGCCAATTCGTATCTCTATCTGACCCGCGCCATGGACTACTTCGATCTCGCCGGCGACTATGACGGCGTGGCGGCGAGTGCGTTCCGCGGCACGCCGACGCGGTTTTGCGTGATCTCGTTCACCAGCGACTGGCTGTTCCCGACCTCGGAATCCCGCGCTATCGTGCATGCGCTCAATGCCGCGGGCGCGCGCGTGTCGTTCGCCGAGATTACGACCGACAAGGGCCACGACGCGTTCCTGCTCGACGAGCCGGAACTGTTCGCGATCGTGCGCGGTTTTCTGGAAGGCGCCGCGCGGGCGCGCGGTCTGCCGGCGAGGTGAGAATGTTGACGCGTCTCAAACACGATCTCACCATGGCGGAAGCCGCCCGCGGTCCGGGCGGCTCGCGCGTCGACTTGCTTGTCGTCGCCGACATGGTGCAGCCGGGTGCGCGGGTGCTCGACGTCGGCTGCGGCGACGGCGAATTGCTGCGGCTCCTGGAGGGCCGCGGCGTCGACGGCCGCGGCATCGAATTGTCGCGCGAGGGCGTCAACGAATGCGTCGCCAAGGGCCTCGCCGTCGTCCAAGGCGACGCCGACACCGATCTCGAGGACTATCCGGACGACGCCTTCGACTTCGTCATCCTGTCACAGACCTTGCAGGCCACGCGCCGGCCGCGCGTCGTGCTCGAGCACATGCTGCGTATCGGCCGCCATGCCATCGTGTCGTTTCCGAATTTCGGCCACTGGCGGATCCGCCTGCAGCTGTTCTTCGGCGGCCACATGCCGCATACCGACAATCTGCCCTATGCTTGGTACGAGACGCCGAACATCCATTTCTGCAGCATCAAGGATTTCCGCGAGCTGTGCCACACCGCCGGCGCCAAGATGGAGCAGGCGGTGGCGCTCAACGCCTGGGGCCGGCGCATGCGCCTGAAAATGCCGTGGTGGTTCTGGAATCTGTTCGGCGAGCAGGCGGTGTTTCTGCTCAGCCGGCAGGACACGACTTCTGCTATATAATGTCGCTCGGCGTCACCACCGCTCGCGCCGGCGTAGCGCGGGCCCGTAGCTCAATGGTCAGAGCTAGCGGCTCATAACCGCTTGGTTGGAGGTTCGAGTCCTCCCGGGCCCACCAACCTTCGCTCGCGCAGCGACGCGAAGGTTGCCCGCCGTAGCCTTGGCGAGGGCGGGCGGTGCGGGCCTGCTCGGAGTCTATTTGGTCTTCTTCGCCACCGCCGCGAAGATCGCATAGGTCGCGCCGAGCTCGGGCTTGCGCTTGACCACGTCCTGGCCGACGCCTTCAAGGGTCGTCATCATCTCCGCCTGCTCGTTTGCCGGCAGATTGATGATCTCGCCATGCTGCGCCCAGATCTGCTTCTCCTTGGCATAGAAATCGACCTCCCAAGGATCGACTTCGGCCGCCGCCTTGCGGGCATCGGTGTCGAGTATGGTTTGCAGATTCTTGGGCAGCCCGTCGAACCACTTCTTGCTGAGAAAAGCCATCGAGAAGATGAAGGGCTGATTGGTCTCGGTGATGTACTTCGCCGCGTCGTAATAACGCATCGTCGTGTCCACCGTCAGCGCCAGCACGGCGCCGTCGATGGTGCCCTGCTGGATGGCCGGCAGGACGTCGCCGAGCGTCATCGCGATCGGCGATGCGCCAAGTCGATTGAGCATTTCCTGCTGCATGTCGGCGGCAAGAACCCGCAGCTTTTTGCCTTTCAGGTCGGCAAGGTGGCGGATCGGCGTGCGCGAAACAATCGAAGAAGGCTGGGAAACAAACAGCGCGACGCCATGGATGCCCTTGTCGGCTCCCAAGCTGAACATCGTCTTTTGCAATTGCGGATCGCTGGCGACCTTGATGCCGTGCGCCATGCCGGTGACGAGCCCGGGCGCCGAGAGCACCTCAAACCGGTCATCGACGCCGACCAAAAATTCAGGCGGCCCGACGTAACCTTGAATGGCGCCGAACTGCACACCTTCGATTTCGCGCGGTATCGGCCCTAACTGGCTTGCCGGATAAATCTCGCCTTTTATTTTGCCTCCGGTATCCTTTTCGACCATCGCCACGAAGCGCTTGCACCATTCGTGTTGCGCGTCGTTTATCGTGGCGAGTCCAAGCTTCATGACGTAGCTTTGATCATCGGCCGCATGTGCGCTCAATGTGAGCGCGAGCAATACGGCGAAAGCGCCGGCAACCGACGCCATTCGCGATCGCGCGCCAAGCATGACAAGATCCATGACGTTCCTCCCCCTCGCGTAGCCGAGTTTTTGTAGGCTTTTTCGTGCCTTTTGCGGCCAATCATACACCGCCTGCAGGTCTCGGTATGGCGTAAAATCGCCGCGGTTCGGACCCGCTGCAGCAATTGTCTGGATGTTGGCGCCCCGCGCAATGCCCGACCGGCGTCTTCCTGCACATCTGCTCTGACGCGCGGGTGCCCGGCGCCGCGGCCGTTCCGTCGAGCAAGGCACGATCGGGCTCGGCTTCGCCCGAGATAAAACCATAGCGTTTATTTCAATTATATAATACTTTTGGTTGTGGTCACGCGAGACGGCTGCGGGGGCAGCCGACGAAAGCTCGTCCGCAGAGCAAAGAGATCGCGGCGAGGGAGGGAGCGTCAGATGAGTAACGAGATCGCCTATTGCAAGATTTTTCCGCCAATCGGCATTGCTCGTGTCGGCAACAGCCGCGAGCACGACGGCTTCTTCATCGGACCCGAAGGGCTCGAGCCGGATGGACCATCCGATGAACGCCGTTTCACCGATGCGGCGGGTGCGGTACTGCGCCAAGCCGCGCGCTTTCGCGTCTATGCTTTCACGGCCGACGACGCGGTGCTCGGCGAAGTGACGGCGCAGGAGGCGACGCTCACCTGGAGCGTGTCGCTCGCAAACAAGAAGCCGGAATGGTTTGAGTTCAATGGCGGCGCCGAGGCCGTGGCGCAATTCGAATCACCGGATCAGGCAAAACAGGACGATCGGCGCAATGCCTCGCTCAAAGGTGCCGAGCGAAAGCGCAGGTTGGTTATTGATCCCGGCGCACCCATTACCATCGCGGGCAAAGACGTCTGCGGTTCTGCGGCGGGCGAATACGCCTTTGTCGGAAAATTTCAGGACGCCAAGGACGTCTACCTCGGCGAGCTGCGCACCGATGCAGAAGGCCGATTGTTGGTGCTCGGCGGGCGGGGACATTCCGCGGCTGTCGACGAGACCGGAAAGGAGATTTCCGGCAAGAAGTGGATCACCAATTACGCCAACAACGATCTCTGGCACGACGACACGAGCGACGGGCCGATCGAATGCAAGGTCACGCTGGACGGTCGCGACGTTCCGGTCAAAGGCCGCGCCTGGGTGCTGGTGACGCCGCCCGATTTTGCGCCCGACATCACCAGTATCACCACTCTGTACGATGTCATGGAGGAAGTTGCGCTCAATCACGGCCTTGCCCACCCCGGTTTGCCGGCTCCGATCGCCGCCGATGACGTCGAATTCTGGCGTGATATCTATCCAATTCTTTCGCGCGCTTCCGCGATCAGCTGGGTCAGCGACCTCGGTCTGCGCGGGCATGCCAAAGGTAAAGCCGGTGACTTCACCGACGAGGCTGTTCTCGAACAGCTCAGCGATCCTCGTCACGAAAGCGGCCGGCTGTCGCGCGAAGCCATATTCAAGCGCATTCGCAAGCCGCGCGAACTCGCCGGCGAGCAAGAACAGGAGACGCAGGCGAATGGCTATTTCATGCCGGCGCTATCGGGCAACGAGGGCGATGCGACAACCGGCGATCCGACGACCTGGCTGACGGTCACCGCTCTTCAATACAAGCGGCTGGAGGCGTGGGCGCAGCATCGATTCCGGCCGGGCACGCGCCATCCTGCCCGTCGATCCGATCCGGCACATCAGCCGGGGCTTCTGACCCGCACCGCTCTCGACGCTTGCACGGGCGGACCGTTCTATCCCGGAATTGAGATGACGGCGATTGCGCATTCGCCGCTCGCCTATGCCGAGGCCTATCGGCTGGCCGACAATCTCGAAGCCGGCGATATCACCAAGTTCATGGCCGTGCCATGGCAGGCCGACTTCTTCGAATGCAATACGCACTGGTGGCCGGCGCAACGTCCGGACGGCGTCATTACCGACCGCTCGGCCGAAAAACTGTTGAAGTCCTTTCCATATGAGGGCGCGCACGGCGCTTTGAGCCGGCTGATGCTGGTCCGCCAACCGTGGGCGCGCGGCGTCGAATTCCGGCGACCGGATACGGCAAGCATCGAGGCGTTCCTGTTTCCGCCGCCCGAAGAGCCCGATACCGGGCAGTCGGACTACATCGATACGCTGTGCGACAAGCTCAGAACCGTGTTTTCCGAGCTCGTGGACAACGTGCAGCCCAGAGAACAGACCCCCGCCGAGCGGCTACCCGGTCTCGACCGCATTCAGTTTCTGGTCCAGGAGCAGTTCGATCGCTTCGGCGGACGTTACTTCCATTTTGTCGTTCCTTCGCCCGCTGAATTCGAGCACCGCGAAAACCGAGCGGAGCACCCGCCCCGCAAGGCCGCGCCGAAAAAGCCGGGCAGGGGGCGTCGCGCCGCTGCGGCCGAGCACGGGGCCGACGCGCTGCCGTCGCGGCGCATCGACGCCGGTTACTTCGAGTTCATCAAGAACCGCTGCACCGATTATTGCCGGGCGATTCTCGACGCAATCTCAGTCGAGGGGGAGACCGCGGCGCAATATCACGATCGCATCGCGCAGCTGTCGAATGCGGTCGGCGGCTTTACCAGCGGCGTCGGCGATTACGAGAGCCTGGTCCGGGAGGATTTCAATACCGACAGCAGCCATTACCATAACTTGCGCATGATCGAGCTCGGCCAGAGCGCCGGCGACATCGTTTATTTCGACTGGTCGGATTGCAGCGGCGACAACGGCATGGTCAAGCACTGGGCGGATCTGGGGTTCGTCGTTCGCCGCAGCTTTGCTTTACCCGATGACCCTGACGCCAAGCCGTCGGTGGCCTATGTCGAAAGCGAACGCAATGCATTGGAGGGCCTGCAATACCGCGACTATTACTACATGCTGTGCAATATCGATCAGTTCCCGGAGATGTACCAATTCAGTTGCAGGATCGTCGATCAATTCCTCGACACGGCGCGCCACGCCATCGAGCATCAGACGTTCGCCGATTCCGGCGCCGTTATCCTCGAGAGGTATTTCGATTACGACAAAAACACCTTCGAGGCGAAACTGGAGGAGATTTACGACTTCTACCGCGACCAGGCCGCGCACATGAAGCCCTGGGAGATCGACGAGGCGCGCGCCGATATCGTCAACGATCGGGTCCATTCCGGCCCCTACAATCAGAATGACGGCGCTGGCTGCGCTTCGTCGCCAATACCGGAACGCTCGACGACGTGCGCGGCTTCCTGTTCGACGTGTGGAGCGACGAATTCGGCAACGGCAATCCGGCGCTGCACCACGGCAACCTGTTCACGACATTTCTGCGCGGCCTCAACATCACGCTGCCCGAGGTGGCGTCGCGGGCGTATGCCGACCATCCGAAGTTCAACGACGGCGACTTCGCCAGTCCGGTGTTCCAGATGGCGATATCGCAAAATTCCGATCGCTATTTTCCCGAGATCATCGGCATGACGCTGTTTCTCGAATGGGAAGTCCTGGAGCTCGCCCAGACGATCAAGAAACTCGATTATCACGGGATCGATTCCCAGTTCTGGCGCATGCATGTCGGTATCGACAACGCCGTCGACGGCCACGGCGCCAAGGCGCGCAATGCCGTCAATGTCTACCTCGACAACGTCTTGAAGGAGAGCGGCAACGAAGCGATGCAGCGCGAGTGGAAACGTATCTGGACCGGTTTCGTCGCCTTCGCCACCGCCGGAATGAACTACCTCGGCATCGACGATGTGGTCGATCATCGCCGTCCGCCGACGATGGCCGATAAAATCAAAAGCCTGATGGCGCGCAAACAGCATTACGGCAGTCTCAACCACGCCAACAGGAAGATGGGCGCGAACCGGATCAACGATTGGTTCGACGATCCGGACGGTTTCGTCGACGAGCTCGCCCATTCCGCCTTCGTCGTGCCCGGCAATCCGGAGGCGAGCCGGCTGATGAATTACCTGACGACCTTCGACGGACCGATGTATGAGGTCTTCGACGTCGACGATATGTGCCTATGGCGCGATTGGATCCGCTGGCTGGGACGGACCGGAGATACCCCGGTCGTCAAGCAGTACCAGACCAAAGCGCAGTCGATGCTGCTGCTGTTGCGGGAGTTGCGCAGCTCCGTGGTCGGCACCGAAGGGCACTTCCGCTACAAGCTCGAGGGCAAGCCGCTGCACGCGTGGTTCGCCGGCGATCTCGTCGACCTCATGCGCGCACTCGGCAATCCGGATAACCCGTGGGTCGTGCCGTGGGATGCGGAGAACAGCCCGTTGGTGCGCGATTTCGCCGCCGGCGGCAATCGCATGGCCCAGGCCTTGGACACGCGTTTTCCGGCGCTCGGCAACCAAGTCGGGCGTCTGGTCGTCGTGCGCTGGATCAATGCCGGCTGCCCGATTCCCGAGGAGCCGGCGCCGGTTTCGAGAATTCGGTCCGAGCCGCTGGCGCCGCGGCGCCGGGTTCGCACTTTGGTGCAGGAGTTCGGCATCGGTTATGTGCACTGAGCGCGATGGCCGGTCCGATCGGTAAGTACCGCTTCGACGTTTGCGTCGTTGGCGGTGGACCGGCCGGCGCCGTTGCGGCTCATGTTTTGGCTGGCGCCGGCGCCCGCGTTGCATTGATCGTACGCGATCGGCCGCATTGCGCATTCGTCGTCGGCGAAACCGTCCCGGCGGAGACGAGACTGCTGCTCGACAGCCTCGGCCTCGATTGCTTCGGCGCCGCGCTGCACTTGCCGAGCGCCGGCACGATGGCGCGCTGGGGCTCCGATGTTGTTCACTGCCGGGAATCGATTCTGAGCCCCTTCGGTTGCGGCTGGCACCTCGATCGTCCGTTGTTCGAGCGACAATTGCTGGCCGGCGCAGCCAAAAGCGGCGCGGTCTTGGTGGAACGCTGCAGCAAAATCAAAATCGAATCCCAAGCCGCCGGATGGGAATTCCGGATCGTTTGCGACGGCCGGCAGGTTCACGCCGTTTCAAGTTACGTCCTGGACTGCACCGGACGACGGTCGCGGTTGGCGATCGACGCCGGCGCGCGGCGCCGCGTTCACGACAAGCTCATCGCAATCTGGTGCGTTGCCGAGGAGGCAAGCACGGAGCCGGACCCGGACCGGCGTATTTATTTGGAATCGGCGCCGGACGGTTGGCTCTATAGCGCGCGAATACCCGGCCGGCGCCGGGTTCTCGCCTATTTCACCGATGGCGATCTGTGCCATGCGCGCCTGACATCGGCGGCGAGCTTCGCCGCTCATCTCGCCAAATCTTTTCGTCTGACGCGGGCTGCCGAACGCGCCCCTTGCCGCATCATTGCCGGCCCATTTTGCGTCAATGCGGCGAGCATGAAATTGGTCCGCGCCCATGGCGAGCGATGGATCGCCGCCGGCGATGCCGCGCAATCATTCGATCCGCTCTCTTCGCAAGGCATCATCACCGCGATCACCGGCGGCCATAACGCGGCTGGTGCATTGATCGCCGCGCATTCATCGGATCCTTCCGCGCTGGAAAAATATCAGGGCGACCTCGATGCCGGTTACGCCGCGTATCTCGCCGAACGGCAGACGTATTATGGCGCCGAGCAACGCTGGGTAGAACGGCCTTTCTGGCAACGCCGTCGCGATGACGCGCGGCCCTTGACGCGCGCCAGCGCCTGATCGTTTTAGCGCGGCCGCTTTCAGCCCTCAGATGCAGGTGATAGTGTCGTGGTCAAAAGAACCGGTGGAACCTGCATCGGGAGGAATCGCCGCCATGTTGAATATGACCATCGATCAGATCTTGCCGGGGACGGCCGAGCGGCTGCCCGACAAGACTGCGTTGATCTTCGGCGAGCGGACGCTCACCTACCGCGAACTTGAACGTCTCAGCAATCAAGCGGCCAACGGGCTGAAGGCGCTTGGCGTCGCCAAAGGCGATCGGGTCACGCTGTTCGCACCGAACAGTGTCGAATGGGTGATCAGCTATATCGGCATTGCCAAAGCCGGCGGGGTCCTCAATCCGGTCAACGCCATGTTGACGGCCGAGGAATTGGCCTATGTCGTCAAGGATTGCAGCGCGAAGGTACTGATCACGACGGCCGAGCGCGCCGGCGCTGCGCAGCATCTCAAGAACGGCGGCGATTTGAAGGAGATCATCGTGCTTGGCGGCGCGGCGGCCGCGGGCACGATTTCATTCGACGATTTGCTGACGGGACAGGCCGATACGGTCGCGCCGCCGGGCAATCTCCCGAAGGAACTGTCGACGATCTGCTACACCTCCGGCACCACCGGATTTCCCAAGGGAGCGATGCTCGACCACCGCAGCGTGGTGCTCAATGCGGCGATGACCGCGGCCATGAACATGCGTACCGAGCGCGACGTGCAGTTCACCGGACTGCCGTTGCCGCATGTCTACGGCACAGTGGTGATGAATTTGAGTTTTCTCCTCGGGCTGACTTTCGCGCTGCTGGAAAAGTTCGATGCGCTGCAGGCGCTGCAGTCGATCCAGCGTCACAAGGTCAGCATCATGGACGGCGTGCCGACGATGTATCTCTATATGCTGGCGCATCCCGACTTCGATAAATTCGATTTGTCGTCGCTGCGCGTCGCCGTGGTCGGTGGGCAATCGATGCCCGCGGCCAAATCGGTAGAATGGCAGAAACGCAGCGGCGCGCCCATTCTGGAATTATGGGGCATGACCGAATTAGCCGGGCCCGGCATCATGCAGCATTCTTATTGCGAAAACCGCTTGGGCTCGGTCGGCATCATGATGCCTTTCATGCAGGGCCGCATCGCCGATCCGCTCGATCCGTCGAAGACGCTGCCGAACGGCGAGGTCGGCGAATTGATGGTCAAAGGCGCGTTCAACATGCTCGGCTATTACGGCAACGACGCGGCGACCAGGGAGACCATCGAGCCGGACGGCTGGCTGCATTCCGGCGATCTCTGCAAGATGGACGACGAGGGTTATTTCTACATCGTCGACCGCAAGAAGGACATGATCCTGACCGCCGGCTACAATATCTATCCGGCCGAGATAGAGCGCGTTGTTGCCGGGCATCCGTCGGTCGCCATGGTGGGCGTCGGCGCCAAGGCCGATGCGACCAAGGGCGAGATTGCCAAGGCCTATATCGTGCTAAAGCAAGGCATGAGCGCGGATGCGAAAGGCATTCTCGATCATTGCCGGCAGCATCTGGCGGCTTACAAAATGCCGCGCGAGCTGCAATTCGTGGCGGCGTTGCCGACCACCTCGTCCGGCAAGATCATGCGGCGCCAACTGAAAACGCTGGACCAGGATCAACCCGTCGAGTCCGAAGCGGTCCGCCAGCGCGTCGGCGCCGCTTAGTTCAGGCGCCGATCTCGGGCGCGGCTTCGGCGCGCTGGTGCGCCGCGTCGGCGCGCTTGGTCTCGCCCAATGCGGCCAAGACTTCGGCATAGCATTGCCAGTTTGCCTTCCGCGTGCCGCGACTGAGCACCCGTTCGGACAGCAGGCTGCGGGCCACCGGCAGGTTGCGCGCGCGTACTGCGGCATGGCAGATGATTTGCGCGAAGAGGTCGCGCTGCGCGTGGCTGCCGCCGATCGAGACGATGTCGTTGCGCACCGTCCATAACAGGTCGGTCGCCTTGTCATAATGGCCCTGCTCGTAGGCGAGGATGCCTTCGCACAGCGGGACCAACACGTTCCTGGTTGCCTCGGCCCGCCAGCCTTGGCTCTGGGCGGCAAAATCGGTCATCGACGCGAGGTGGCGCCGGGCGACGTCGAAGTCGCCGTGCGCTGCCAGCGCAAGGCAGAAATGGGCGTCGCGAAACGGCAGCATGTGATCGTGGATGCGCAGTTGCGAATGTTCAGCCAGCGCCTTCCAGCGATCGCCGACATCCACGCCGGCAAGCTGCAGTCGCTTGAGCAGTGCCGCCTGATTGGAAACGTCGACATAGGTCTCGGAATTCACCGAGCACAGCGCCTGGTCGTAGAGGTCCAGCGCACGGTCGTAGTCGCCCTGCGCCAGCAGGAACAAGGCGGCATGCCACCAGACATGGGCCTTGAACGGATTTTTGTCGGTCCATTGCTGCGGAGTGTAGGAGAGCCATTTGACGCCCTCGGCCGAGCGGCCCTGCATCTCCAGAACGTGGGCGACGGAATGAACGGCCCACAGGTCGCCGGGATTTTTTTCAACGGCCTGTCGCCCCCAGCGCTCGGCGTCGGCATAGGCGCCGCATTCTTCGAGCGCGTAGGCGTACATGCCTTGCACGCAGCCGTAGCCCGGCACCGTGTCATCCCATTCGCCGAGCACGCCGCCGATCACCGCGCGCATGACCTGGCTGCGCCCGGCATAGAAGCTCATCGTGTGATGGAGCTTGAGCGCCATCAGATCGAGCGGGCATTCCGCGAGTATCTCCTCCCAATGCGCGCAGGCGAGCATGATGTCGCCCGCCGCCCAGGCTTGCAGCGCGCGGGCATGTCCGCGCTCACGCGACGTCGCCGCCGTAAGATGGGGGCGGATTTCGTCGAGCGTCTGCCGGACTTTCGGCAAGATCGCCTTGTTCTCCAGCATCAAAAGGAAATAGCCGCGAAAGCATAGCGCCAGCACGAAAGCGGGATCTTGTTCCAGCGCCGCGCGGACGTGGCCGAAAGCGGTGGTGCGGTAATCGAGATAGTCGGTGACGGCTTGATCGATGTGCGTCGCGGCGCCTGCGCTCGCACTCGTCAGCGTCAGTCCCCGGCAGTCCGCATGCATGCGTCTTCCTCCGATAACGGCACTCACGCCTCGCCCGCCAGCACGCCCAAGCCTTTCAGCACCCGCTCCGGCGTCGCCGGGAAATCGTGAATGTCGCCGCCCTGCCGGCTGAGGGCATCCGCGACCGCGCAAGCCACCGCGCCGAGCGCGCCGATGATCGAGCCTTCGCCGCAGCCTTTGAAGCCGCCCAGCGCCGCCGACGGCGTATTGGCGTGGTGCAGTTCGATACGCGGGATCTCCAGCGCCGAAGGCACCAGATAGTCGGCCAGCGTCACGGTGCGCGGCTGGCCGGTCTCGTCATAGACAAGCTCTTCCAGGAGCGCCTCACCGATGCCCTGCGCAATGCCGCCGATGATCTGACCTTCCACCACGGCGGGATTGATGATCGTGCCGACGTCCTCGGCCGCGACATAGCGCACGATAGTGACCTCGCCGGTCTGGGCATCGACCTCGACCACCGCGATATGGGCGCCGCCGGCAAAGCTGCCGAATTTGGGATCGTAGAACGACGTCACCTCGAAGCCGGGGTTGAGCTCGGGCGGAATGTTCTTGGCGGAAAAATAGCTCTTTTCCGCCATGTCGCGGATCGGCAGGGATTTGGATCGATCGAGTGTTTGGACTACGCTGTTGACGATGGTGAGGTCGCCGACCGGAACGTCGAGAAGATGCGCGCCCAAGGCCAGGATGCGCCGGCGCAGCTCCTTGGCGGCCTGGATCACGGCGCCACTGCCGAATACCGCCGTTCGCGAGGCGAAGGTGCCGAACCCATAGGGCGCCATGGCGGTATCGTTGTTGACGCATGTGATGTCGTCGAGCGCGATGCCGAGCTCGTCACAGGCCACCTGGCGCATCGCTGTCATGATGCGCTGGCCCTGGGACGGCAGCGCCGCGGCGATCGAGAGCACGCCCGTCGTCTCCATTCGCAGCGTCACCGCATCGCGCCCGGGCTGCAGCAGCGTGCCAGGACCGACCGCCGTGCTGGTGCCGAGCCCGGTCAATTCCGCGTAGCAGGCAACGCCGATGCCGCGCAATTTGCCGTCGACGCCGTTTTGGCGCTGCTCGGCGCGCAGCCGCTCATACTGCACTTTGGCGGCGGCGAGCTTGAGGCAGGGCAGGTAGTTGACGTTGTCGTGCACCAGATTGTTGGCGTTGCGGTAGGGCATCGCCTCGACCGGAATCAAATTGCGCGCGCGCAACTCCACGGGATCGATCTCGAGCCGCCGCGCGACTTCGTCCAGCAAGAGTTCGAGCGACGCCGACGCCGACGGCCGGCCGACGGCACGGTAGGGACCGACCGGGGTCTTGTTGGTGGCGACGCCGCGCGTCCGGTAGCGCATGGCCGGCACCTTGTAAGGACCGGGCATCAGACCCGCGGTCTGCAGCGGCTCCATTCCCGCCGACCACAAATAGGTCGAATAGGCGCCGACATCGACCCAAACGTCCGAGCTCAGCGCCAGGATCTGGCCATCGCGGTCCACCGCCACCGCCACCTCGATCGACTGGTCGCGGGCATGCGTGGAAGCGACCATGTTTTCAAGCCGGTCTTCGACCCATTTCACCGCGCGCCGCAGCTGCAGCGCCAGATAGGCGCAGACGAATTCCTCCGGATAGATCGAGGCCTTCTGGCCGAAGCCGCCGCCGGTATGCGGGACCACGACGCGAATGTCGTTCTCAGCCAGTTGCAGATGGCGGGCAAGGTAATGCCGCACGACATAGGGCAACTGGTGGCTGATCCACATCGTCAGGCCGAATGTACTCTCCCGATAGCCGGCGACGCAGCCGCGGCTTTCCAGACACAGCGCCTGCTTGCGGCCTATTTTGAACTGGCGCTTGACCACGAGATGCGCGTCGCGAAACGCCTCATCGACATTGCCGCGTTCGTATTCGCGCTTGATCAGGTAATTGTTGGGGCAGCTGTCGTGGACGAGGGGCGCGTCGTCGCGCTCGCCGGACCGCGGATCGGTCACCACCGGCAATGGCTCGTAATCCACTTCGATGAGCTCGGCGGCATCTTCCGCGGTGGCGCGATCCTCCGCCACTACGGCGCAAACGGCTTCGCCGCAGAACCGGACCTTGTCGAGCGCGAGCCAATGTTGCACCGACTCGCCGCCGGAAAAACGGTTCGGCATGCTGCGGAACGGCTCGACCTTTCCAAGGAGCTCCCTGCCGGTCAGCACCACGATCACGCCGGGCAGGGCGCATGCCTTCGCGGTGTCGATGGAGCGGATGCGGGCGTGCGCGTGCTGGCTGCGCAGGAAGGCCACGTGATACATGCCCGGCAGCCGGATGTCGTTGAGGAAGCGGCCGTCCCCTTCGACCAGCGGGATCGCTTCGCTGGGCACCACCGGCGAACCGACCGCCTTCTGATTGACGAAGCGCGCGTCCGACATCAGGCAGTCTCTTTCTTTTTCTTGTCCGAGGCACGCGCCTCGCGCGCCACGGCCAGCACGGAATCGACGATCGCCTGGTAACCGGTGCAGCGGCAGATATTGCCCGAAAGGGCCTCGCGCACGTCTTGCTCGGAGGGCTGCGGGTTTTCCCGCAACAGCTCGATCGCGGTGATCAGCATTCCCGGCGTGCAATAGCCGCATTGCAGGCCGAAATTCTCCAGAAAAGCCTGCTGCAGCGGATCCCGCGTGCCATCCGCCGCCCGCAGTCCCTCGATGGTGACGATTTCGGCGCCGTCCGCTTGCACCGCCAGCGTCAGGCACGAGCGCGCGCTGCGTCCGTTCATCGACACCGAGCAGGCTCCGCAGACGCCATGCTCGCAACCGAGATGCGTGCCGGTGAGATGCAGATGATCGCGCAGGAAATCCGCCAGCGACAGGCGCACCGGCACCGTGCGTTCATAAGCCTTGCCGTTCACGGTCAGCCGGATGTTCTGCTCTCGCGGCATGACTAATGTGCTCCCGCCCGTGCCAGCGCCGTCGCAAGCGCCCGTTTGGCCATGACGCCCGCCAGATGCCGGCGATAGGCTGCGGAGGCGTGGACGTCGTCCGCCGGCTCGACCGCAGCCTTCGCCTTTTCCGCAGCGTCCGCAAAAGCCTCGTCGCCTTCGTCACCGAGGCGCCGTCCGGTGAGTGCGTCTTCCGCGGTGCGTGCACGGACCGGGCCTTGGCCCATACCGACAATGGTCAAGCGAGCGCGTTCGCAGACGCCGTCGCGTACGGTCAACGTCGCCGCGGCTCCCGCGATGGCGAAATCGCCGAGGCGGCGGGCAAATTCCACAAACCCGGCGCCGGTCCCCGCCGGCGATCGCGGATAGCGCACCGCCACGACCATCTCGCCGGGCTGCAGCGCGTTCGACAGGATGCCGGTAAAGAATTGTTCGGCCGGAAGCTCACGACGTCCGGCAGCGCCGGCAATGACCACTGTGCCACCCAGCGTTACCAGCACGCTCGGATGTTCGGCCGCCGGATCGTTATGAGCGATACTGCCGCACACCGTGCCGCGGTTCCTGATGGCCGGATGGGCGACTTGCTTGGTCGCCTCGAACAACAGCGGCCAGCTCTCCCGCACGCGATGATCGTGCAGCAGATCCGCGTGGCGGACCAGTGCGCCGACTGTCAGGCCGTCTTGCGTGTCATCAAGCCGATTAAGCCCGTCGATGCGATTGATGTCGACCAGGACGTCGGGATTGAGGAGACGGCAGTTGAGCATCGGCATCAGGCTCTGGCCGCCCGCCAATACCCGGCCATTGGCCCCGGCGTCGGCCAAGATGCGCAGCGCCTCGTCCAGGCTGCGCGGCGCATAATAATCGAACCATGCCGGCTTCACGCGTGTCGCAGCCTCTTGCGGCGGAAGCCAAGCGCGCCCGGCCAGCTCCCATAGGTCAGGACTTTCATAGGTAAGTACTTTACTATATGAGGCCGCCGCCGCTAGGGTGTCAACGCAAGAGGACGGGCATAGGGCGCAGCTATGGATATGCATTTGAAGGGGCGCGTGGCGCTGGTCACCGGGGGCACGCGCGACGTGGGCCGGGAAATCGCACTCACGCTTGCGGCCGAAGGCGCTGCGGTCGCTGTTCATTATCGGGATGCGGCCGACGAAGCGGCGGCTGTCGTCGGCGAAATAAAAGGACAAGGCGGCAAGGCGAACTCTTATCGGGCCGATCTCGCCGACTACGGCTCCGTCCAGGCGATGATTGCGCAGATCGTCGGCGATCTCGGCGGCCTCAATATCCTGGTGAACAATGCCGGGCTTGCGATCCGCAAGCCGTTCAAGGACACCACGCCCGCGGAATGGCGCAGCCAGATCGACGTCAATCTCCTGGGCGCCATCCAGCTCTGCCACGCGGCGGCCCCGCATCTGGAAAAAGGCGGTGACGGGCGGATCGTCGCTATTGTCGGCGACTCTTCGCGCGTCGGTGAATCGGGCCTGTCCATCGTCGGGGCCGCACGCGCCGGCGTCATCGTCTTGATGAAATCGCTGGCGCGCGAATTGGGCCGCGCCGGCGTCACCGCCAACACCGTCTCGCTTGGTCTCGTCGAGACCGGTCACGATCCCGAATGGCTCAATGCCAATCGCGACAAGCTCACGCGGCTCTATCCGGTGCGGCGCCTTGGCCGGCCGGAGGACATCGCGCCCACCGTCGCGTTGCTGGCCTCGCCGCGCAGCGGCTGGATCACCGGCCAGGTGATCAGCGTCAGCGGCGGCTATTGCATGGTGTGAGGCCGGTCATGGCCAATTGTTTCGCCATCGAAGACCTGGTCCCGGTGATCGATCCGACCGCCTACGTGCATCCCACGGCGGTGCTGATCGGTGACGTCATCGTCGGCCCGCGCTGCTATGTCGGGCCTGCCGCGAGCCTGCGCGGCGATTTCGGCCGCATCACGTTGCGCGAGGGCTCGAACGTCCAGGACACTTGCGTCATCCACGGCTTTCCCGATACCGACACCGTTGTCGAGATTGACGGTCACATCGGCCACGGCGCGGTCATTCACGGCGCCCATATCGGGCGCAACGTCATGGTCGGCATGAACGCCGTGGTCATGGATCGGTCCGACATCGGCGAGTCGGCGATCATCGGCGCCATGGCATTCGTACGCGAGGGCACGATCGTGCCATCGCGCTCGCTGGTGCTCGGCATTCCCGCGCGCGTGGTGCGGGAATTGACCGATCAGGAAATCACCTGGAAGCGTGCCGGCACGCGGCAATATCAGGAACTCACCATGCGCAGCCTGGCGAGCCAGCGGCCGGTCGAGGCATTGCGCGCGCCGCAATCCGATCGCCCGCGTTACAAGGGCGACGGGTCGAACGTGACGCTTGGAACGTTAAAGACGCAGGTCTAGGCACAAGCCATGAAGATGCATCTTCTGCCCTGCGGCCGGCTGCGCATGCGCAAGAGCATTTTCCTCCCCGCGGCCGAACGCAACGAGACCATCGAGCTTCCGGTTTCGAGCGCGCTGCTCCGGCACGCCCAGGGCAATGTCTTGTTCGATACCGGTTGTCATCCCGCGGTGCCTGAAAACCCCGAAGCCCGCTGGGGCGGCCTCGCCAAGCTGATGATCCCGATCATGCAGCCCGGCGAACACGTCTTGACCGGCCTTGCCACGCTCGGGCTCGGGCCGGACGACATCGATGTGGTGATCAATTCGCATCTGCATCCCGACCATTGCGGCTGCAATGCGTTTTTCCGCAAGGCGACGTTTCTCATCCATGCCGATGAGCTCGCCGCCGCCCGCGCGCCGGGCAGCGAGGCCGCCGGCTATCTCGCCGCCGACTGGGATCAGCCGATGCCGATCGATGCAGTGGCGGGCCAGCGCGACGTCTTTGCCGACGGCCGCATCGTGCTCGTGCCGCTGCCGGGCCATACGCCCGGTTCGCTCGGCGCCTTGGCGCGGCTCGATCGCAGCGGCGCGTTTCTACTGGCCGGCGATACCGTGAGTCTGCGTGAGACGCTCGATACCGGCATCATCCCGCGCAACACCTGGAACGCCGAGGCGTTGGCGAAATCGCTGGCTGAAGTGCGCCACATCGAATCCGCCGGCGCGACCGTCCTATGCAGCCACGACGCCCGCCAATGGGATCGCCTGCGCAAAGGTGCCGATGCCTATGACTAAGAGACATAACGCAGTGCCGGCGGAGCGCCGCTGACATGTCGCTTCGCTTCGCGCTTCTCGGCTTGCTCGCGGTCGAGCCGGCGTCGGGTTACGATCTCAAGCGCGCCATCAATCGCTCGACTTATTTCATCTGGAACGCCACCGGACCGCAAATCTACAACACGCTGCACAAGCTGCAGGAGGAGGGCTGCGTCACCAGCCAATTGCTGCCGCAGGACGGCAAGCCGGACAAGCAGATCCACACCATCACGGCGCGCGGCCAGGCTCGGCTCAAGGAATTCATGAGCGAACCGATCCGCGCCGCAGTGACTCGCGACGAGATATTGCTGCGCATCTTTTTCGGCAATTTTGCCAACAAGAAGATCATCGAGCGCGAGCTTGATTCCTATCTGCGGCGCATTCGCGACGAGCGCAGCTATTTGGAGGCGACCGAAGCGCGCATCAACGCCCACCCGGGCCGCAAGCACGAGGCGCGGCGCTTCCAGCTCCTTTCGCTGCGCATCAAGGTCGCCCAATACCGGGCCATGGAGCAGGAACTGGTCCGCTTCCTCGGCGAAGATGGCGGCAACATGCGACTGGAGAAAAAAGGCGCGCCGTCCCTCCGCACGCCGGGAAAGAATGCGGCGCGCAACGCAAAATCGACGCGGGCTTCGCGCAGGCCCGATCAGGGCCGGATGTAGCTCCAGCCCTGCTCCTCGAGCTCGGTGAGCCGCACGATCCCCGCCGGCACGATTTTGGCCTGCGGAATGATCGCGATGGCGTGGCCCTCGCGCTTTTCCATGCCCTGCAAAGTATTGTTGCAGGCCGAGAAAGCGATCTTCGCCGGGAAGCTCGCGTCGGCATTGGCGATCTGCGCGATGCGCGCTTTCACCGGCGAGGTGTCGGCTCGCAGCATATTGAGGCCGGGCCCGTAGGCGACGATCTCTATTTCCACGTCCTCGCCCTTGCCGCGATAATATTCCATGACGTTTTCGGCATTGTTGAGGGCCAGGTTCATCACGGCTGGATCGTTCTGGTCGACCTGGATGGCGATGCGGTGCGGCTTGCCGGTTTGCGCGTGTGCCCCGCCGAGCGCCAGAAGCCCGACGACGGCGGCAGCGGCGATGGCTCGAATGATCTTGCACATGATTGTCTCGCTGGTTGGAGTTCGATGATTGCTTAGTCCCTTGCCGCAATTCCCGGATTGTTGGCGACTCCTTTGAGCGCAACGCGATTGGGACGTTTGATCTTCACGTGTTTTTCCGTCCGCAGATAGCCGGCGACGACGTCGCTGACCGGCTTGCCGCTTTGCGGATTGACGGAGGCCCAGCCGGCGACGCGATAGCTTTTATCGGCATCGATCGCCGTGCCGTCATCGAGCGTCATGTCGGAAATGCGATTGCCCGCGCTTTCGTTCGGCGCACAGGCGTAGTCCAGGCCGCCGGTGCGCGCCATGTCGCCGCCCTGCTGATAATACGGATCGGGATTGAAAAGGTTATCGACGACGTCCTCCATCACGGCCTTGATCTGGCTTCCGGTCATGTCCGTCACATACACCTCGGGATAGGTGATGGCGGTTTCCGCGAGCACGTCCTCCATGGTGATCGGCTGACCGGCCAATACCGTGGCGCCCCAGCGAAAGCCCGGCGACAGCGCGATTTGCGCATCGAGCTCCTGGCGCAGCGCGTCGCAAATGACCTGATCCATCGGTCCGATGAAATTACCGCGCCGGTACAACAGCTCATCGGCGGTGGCGAGTTGCTCGCCGAATTTTGCCGCATAAGGCGCGCGCAAACGATCGATCAGCGCCCGCATGTCAGGATCGGGCTTGATGAGGCTCGCGTAGATCGGCAGCAAATGATAGCGCACATCCTTGACGGCGCCCTTGGCGATATCGAGATCGAGCACGGCGAGAAATTTTCCGCTCGATCCGGCATTGCTGACCAGCGTCTTTCCGGCGGCATTGGCGACCAGGGTAGGTTGCGGCACCGCGTCGTGGGTATGGCCGCCAAGAATGACGTCGATGCCGGTTACGCGGCTCGCCAGTTTGAGATCGACGTCCATGCCGTTGTGGGACAGCAGGATGACGGCATCGACCTTGTCGCGCTGCCGCAGTCCATCGACGACTTTCTGCAGCTCCGCATCGCGGATGCCGAAAGTCCAATCCGGCGTGAAGCGCTTAGGGTGGGCGATCGGCACATAGGGCATGGCCTGGCCGACGATGCCGATGCGGTGTCCGCCCACTTCTTTGATCGTGGCGGGCTTGAAGACGCGTCCGGACGCGGAATCGAAGGCCGGCGCATTGTTGAAGGAAGCCTCGTCGGTCAAGAAGACGTTCTGCGCCAAGAACTCGCCTTTGAAGCGTCCGATATTCCGCCGCACCACCTCTTCGCCATAGGTGAACTCCCAATGGCCGGTCATTACCTCGATGCCGAGCAGATTGCCGATCTCGACCATGTCCGCGCCGGTCATCGCATCGGCGAGGCCGCTGCCCTGCCAGAGGTCGCCGCTATCCAGCAAAATCGAATTTCCGGCGCCGACTTCGCCGCGCAGCCGGTCGATCAAGGTCTTCAGTTGCGCGAAGCCGCCCATATGACCGTAGCGATGCGCGGCCTCCTGATAATCGAGGGCGGTGAAAGCGTAGGCCGGCCGGCTGCCCGGCGCGATGCCGAAATGGTTGAGAAATGCTTCTCCGACCAGATGCGGCGGTCGGCCGGCCATCGTGCCGACGCCGATATTGACGCTGGGCTCCCGGTAATAGACCGGCAAAAGCTGCGCATGGCTGTCGGTCATGTGCAGCACGCGGGCATTGCCGAAGCGGCCGACATCGTAGGGGTCGTCGTCGTCGGCGAGCCCGATACGCGGCACGACGCCTGAGAGCGACGCCGCGGCGAGTACTTTCAATACGTCGCGGCGACGCATCGCAACACTCCTCGCGGCTCTGTCAAATCAACGGACGACCGCGTTCTTCCAGGCCGTCGCCTGTTCCTTGGCCTGCGCGACGGACGCATTGGCCAGCGCTTCGGCCTCCTCGGCGTGCTTGACCGCCTCGCCGAAATTGCCGGCATCGGCGGCCTTTTTCGCCGCCTTAAGCGCCCCTTCGGTGGTGCTCCACTGGTTCTTGAGTGCGCCGGCCTGATTTTCCGCGGCCTCGGCTTTGGCGTAGGCCGCCTTGAAATCATCGGCCGACGCGGCCAATGCCGCCGTCGTCAGACCCATGACCGAGATAACGACGGCGAGCCTGATCGAAGAATGTCTGTGCATGGCAATTCCTCGCGGTGCGATCATGGGCGTGCGCCTGGTCCGGAGATCGGCAGGCCGTTGCTCATATAGGACAGATAATATTCGACATCGCGATAAAGCTCGTCCTCGGCTTTGAGCGGCACGGCACGCACTTGGGCGTTGCACGTGATGAAACGGCGGCTGGTCGTGCCCATGCCGCCCCACTCCGAGCGATAGATCGGCAATGCTGCGACAATGCCCATTGCCGGCGCCAGGACCTCGGTGCGGATGTGGTCTCCCGGACTCTGCACGTGGCAACTGGCGCAGGAGAAATTCAATTGGCCGCGGCGAGTGTAAAAATATTCTTCGCCCTTCTGATAGGCGGCGAGCGCTCGCGGGTCGTTGGGGATCTTGATGTCGAACGGCTTGCCGCGCGACGTGTAGGCCATATAGGCGGTCAGCGCCGCCATATCGTCCTTGGTGTAGTCGAGCGGCTCTTCGCCGTTGGCCTGGCGGCATTGGTTGAGCGCGACGTCCAGCGTGATCACCTCGCCGGATTTGGCGTCGAAATAAGGATAGTTCTGACGGACGCCGATGCCTTTGTTGGGAAAGCAATCGCCGTATGTCTTGCCGTTCTTGAACGGCGTCGTGAACATCTGCTTGCCCTTGTCGAGCGCGAACTGATAGGGCGGGAACGCGTCGATCGCCACCCATTGCTTGCGCAGGTCGGCATTCATCGAATAAGGCCCGTTGACGAAATCCTTCAGCGGCACCTTGGGGAATCGCTTGGTGAAGTAATTTCGGAACGCCTTGAAGTCGGCCTTCGGATTGGCGGAATCGGCCGCCGAGACCGGCGGCGCAGCCAGACAGATCAGCGCAAGTGCCAGTAAGACTGCGCGGCGCATAGACGTCCTCCCTCCGTGCAACGGCGCGGTTCCTGTTTTATTGGATTTTGCCGACCAGCGAGTCGGTTGCGCCCTTGTTATCGATCCAGCTGACAGTCAGGTCGTCGCCTTTCTGCGCGCCCTTGAAGCTGAATTTGATGTAGGGATCTTTGGATACTGCAGGACCCCAATAGGCGGTGAACACCGGCTTGCCGGCGTGCTCGAATTCCACCACTTCGATGTAATGCGGCGGAATGAGATTGCCTTGCGCGCTTTTGACAAACCCGGAATCCATCGGGTGCTGGACCAGCGCCTGCACTTCCGTGGTGTCGCCGCTTGCCACCGCCCGTAAACGAATTGTCGATGCCATCGCACTTTGCCTCTTGTCGTTTTCTTCGGTCAGCCGCCGCAGCCGCCGACCGTGACTTTGACTTCTTTGGTCGCGCTGAACACCTTGTCGCCGGATGCGACCAGCGCGACCACGTTGCTGGTCTTCGCCATCTTCAGCCGGTTGGCCACCATCGGCGACGTGCCGGCCGGTATCGGATAGTTGGCCGCCAGCGGGAACGGATTTTGCGAAACCAGGATAGCGATCGAGGTGACCCCGGGAAGCGTCGTTGAGACCGAGATCGGGACCACGGCGCCATTCTCGGCGATTTCCGGCGCGTCGAGATGAACCTTGTCGGAGGGCTCCGGAGTTTTGCCGGCGTAAAGCGCCTTGATCGCGTCGGCCTCGGTCTTTTGACCGAAGGCGTCTTTTGGCCATTTCGATGCGTCGGGCGCCGCGCGCACCGGGCTCAGCGGCGCAATGCCGGTCAGGCCCAAACCGGCCAGGCCTCCGGCAATCGCGCCTTGCACGATCACGCGCCGTGTCGGCCCGCGTCGCGCGCTCAAGAGTTTACTCGAACGATTCTTGTTCATTTCGCCGCGGCGCTCCTATCGCGTGTAGAGAAAGTCGACAACCTGTTCGATTTCCTGCTTGGTCAGAATGAGGTTTCGCCCGAACGGCGGCATCACCGTGAGCGGGTTGCGCTTGGTCTCGTCGAAGATGATCGCGGCGAGCTCCTTGCGATCGGGAAATCGGCTCTTCATGTCGTCCAGCGGCGGGCCGACATTGCCAGGCGCGTCGCCGCCTTTGATGTCGTGGCAGGTCAGGCAGTTGCCTTTGCTGCGGTCGAAGGCCAGCGCCTCGCCAGGCATGGCGGTCTGCGCCGCCGGCGGCTGCGCCGGCTGGGCGGTCGCCGCCTTGGCAAAAACCGATACTGCGCTCAACGCGGCGGCGGCGACCATCGCCAAAATTCGCGCGAACCTTATTTGCGGACACTTTATGGACGGAGACTTTATGGGCGAAGACTTGATCGGCGAAAACTTGCGTCCGCCTTGCATCGCACCCTCCTGCGAGGCTTTTACTGTCATTGGGCTAGTTTCCCACCCTGCCGTCGAGCGGACCGATCATTCCACGTATCGGGTCCTTGCCCTCTGCGGACGAAATAGTTTTCACAGCTTTGGGATCGATGCAACGTTTCCGGCGCTCCCCGGCTGCGGTTTCAGGACGCGGGCGCTTGCACATGAAATTGTCGCGGCTCGGCGATCTATATGTGCAAACTGACGGGATAGGCGACAAAATTGGCGGCCACACCCGCCGCGGCGCAACCACCATCGCCGGAGCATGAGTGGCATGCGGAAGGCGGCACGGCCGGCAATCCGTTTCGCCGGACGGCATTGACGGTCACGGCTTATACCGGCGGACTTGCCGTAACGGCGCGGACATTGTTATTCCTCCCCGGAATACCGCAGCGAAATCGTGGCGGCGCTTTGCGTCCGCTTTCTGTTGCCGCGGCTTGGCAAACGGCATATATTGTATTAACAAGTGCTAAATTAGTCAATTGTAAACGAAAGTGTCCGAGTCTTGTCTGCTGAGAATCTGCTCATTACAAGACGCCAGATG
>Ga0335081_10003551_pt1 | contig 24552 bp, 18 predicted proteins | sample Lox_Sample_35_FD_206713 | JGI IMG/M metagenome (GOLD analysis project Ga0335081, IMG submission 206713) | Soil microbial communities from Loxahatchee National Wildlife Refuge, Florida, United States - Lox_Sample_3.5 | ecosystem: Environmental > Terrestrial > Soil > Wetlands | place: USA...
TCTTCGTCCGGATATCATATCCAGCCGCAAAACCGTGGCAGGTGTCGTAACAGACGCCGATGTTCCTTTCATCTTCGAGATGCGTAATTACTTCTTGAACCTGCTCAAGCTCGTAACCGACATCACCTTTTTCGCCTGCTGTGTTTTCCAGGAGAATCGTTGCTTTCGGTGGATGAAGCCTCATAGCCATATTCAATGCCGACGACACGCGCTCGATCATCCATGCAGCATCTTTGCCGCTTGCAGAGCCGAGATGCGTGACTAGGTATTCTGCACCCAGCTGCTCTGTGCGTTCTAGGTCAATCACCAGCTGCTCAATTGATTTTTCAAATAAATCGGGTTTTTGAGAGGCGAGGTTAATGAGGTAGTTCGCGTGCACGAAGACCGGCCCGATGTTCCATTGCTCCCGAAGTTTCTTAAACTCCGCAATATCGTTCTGATCAAGGGGCTTGACAGTCCAACCGCGGGGATTGCGGCTGAATATCTGCATGCAAGTGCAGCCGAGTTCGAAAGCACGCTGGACCGAAAGAGAGAAACCGCCAGAGATGGAAACATGGAATCCGAGTTTCATGTAAACCTTTTTTAACCGTTCGTTTGAGGATCGCACAGAGCGGAGATCTTTATTGTTCGGTGAATTTATTGAATTCCTTCTCATTGATAATTCTGATACCGAGTTTCTTCGCCTTTTCCAGTTTACTGCCAGCTTCTTGGCCGGCAAGGACATAGTTTGTTTTTTTCGAAACTGAACCTGCGGCGTGGCCTCCAAGGCGTTCGATGAGTTTCTCAATCTCGATTCTTGGACGCGATAGCGTCCCAGTTACGACAATGGTGAGCCCATCAAGCGGTCTCTTCTCTTTCAAACGGTTTGCCTCGTAATCGGGATTCGAGATGGAAATACCAAGTTCTTTCAGCGCATTAAACGTTCGAAGATTTTCCTTTTCGCTGAAAAATCCGGAAATAGATTTAGCAAGCTTTTCCCCCATCTGCTTGATCTCCATAATGCACTCCGGGGAGACCTTATACAATTCTTCGAGGTTCTTAAAGTTTTTTGCCAGCTGTTTGGCCGCGTACTCTCCGACGTGAGGAATTCCGAGAGCATAAAGAAATCGGGAAAGTGTGGTCTTTTTGCTCTTTTCGATGGATCCTATCAGGTTCTGGGCGGATTTTTCGGCAAAACGCGGGAGATTTAGCAATTGCGCCTTGTCGAGTTTGTATAGATCAACAAAATGTTCGATGAGACCGTGATTAAACAGGAGTTCAACATTTTTTTCACCAAGCCCTTCGATGTCCATTGCACCGCGGGATGCATAATGCACGATCCGCTCCAAGACCTGCGCCTCGCAGTTTAAATTGATGCATCGATATGCGACCTCGCCTGTCTCCCGCATGATCTGTGAACCGCACACCGGACATTGTCGTGGGGGTGCGTATTTTGATTCCGTGCCTTTTCGCTTTTCCCTGATGACCATAACGACATGAGGGATTACGTCACCTTTTATTTTGTATCAATATTTTGTTCACTAGAAAGTGAACGCTATCTGGCTCCTCATATTTATTTTAAACCTCCTTTTTGTTCACCTGTCATGTAACTTTCACTGAGGTCGCAAGATCTGTTTTTGTTTAACGACCAACTGATTCCGGAGCGTTCATTTTCCTGAGCGAGCGCCTCGGTCTTTTTCATACGCTGATAATAGCATGGAGGCTTGAAACGGGCAAGGAGAAAGGGTAGTGGCGAGAAGATAGACGGTGCGATAATGAGGCGTAAAAAAGGGTATTGTGGTTCTCTAGGTGTGAGACCAATCCTTTGAAGTACATCTGCAAACATCTTCTCATCGTTAAAGCATCGTACTTCAACCGTAAAATGGGTTTTATGGGCAGTCGCCGCAGAATTTTAAATTTGTGATTTGCAATAAATAACAACTTTAACAAAAACAGGAAGTTATATTGTTTTTACTGCAAAAGTGATTTAAGTACTGAATACTTAAAACTATTTAACTATTTGATAATAAAGGTTAATTATGCTTGACTTAATATCTTGTTTTCCTCTATGATTGTTTCGCGAACCGCCTTTTTTAGAATAATAAAGAAAAGGGTATTGCTCATCTAAAGACGAATCATGACTAGACAAAGGCATAAGAAACTCATTATCTCAAAATCCGAAGTAACAGCTATAAACAAGACAATCTCATTCGATATAACGCGCCCTATACCTACCAGAATCATTCGATGGTCTGATCGCGATGGAAATCATCACGAAATTTATCTCTTTTCCGATAATTATCCTGGAATTCCTTCTCAGCGCAAAAAAAATATGTCAGCTACCACTGAACGATGGATAAATGTACATATCGAGACAGATTCATATTGGTTTAATCGATATCCGAATTTAATACCCCTCTTGGAAAGCGTATCGGGAGTATTAAATCTGATCGCAAATATATCAAAGAATGGCTACAAAAATATCCGTAAGCAAGTTGTATCAAATTCTATCTTTTATGATTGGCTGTCTTCTGTTAATACCAAATTTTCCCCCTCTTCCATTTCTGACATTTCCTTAGATCTACTACTACGTTTTCGCGATCATTTATATTATGAATATGATAAGAGTCGATTATTAAAAGGTGGCAACAATCAACATGTATGGCAAACTTCAATACCATATATCTTACGTTTTTTTTTAAATAGGCCTGGATATGATTTAGTTCACCCATCTCTCAACCTTTCTAATTTCCCTAAATTCTCTAATCCGTCGAACAATTGTAGTTCTGTCAAACCATATAGCGATATCGAATCTTTTGCAATTATCTCTTCTGCAGATAGTTACTGCAAAAATTATATGCACAATTGGTTTGTTATGCGTAGTATTGAATCAATTAAAATTGGTTCCTGGAATAATCTTAATGATATATGTTGGGAACTTTATTACATCGAATGTGATTCGACTCAGAATATTCGTGCCTCACTACATGGAATTGCATTCATATACTTAAAACGATATTTTAATATGACATGGAACGATTTCTATTCAAAATATTCTTTTGATGAAATTCAGCAAATGGCCGAAAAGGGTTGTTGCCCTTATCATTACTATAAGATTGATATGTTAGATGGCTTATCTGATAAAGCTCGGCTGAAATTAGCTCATAGTTGCATACGTTATAAATTGAAAGATTTCTTTGACGCTAGAACATTATTATTAGCAAGTTCCCTAGAGCCCAATTGGGAGCAATTTGTGAAGCGTTTAGCTCGCAAAGCTAACAATATAAATAGTACATTAGAGAATCGGTTCCAGGTATGGTGGGAAACTGCCGGCTTTAAAAAGGTAATTACAGATTCCAAATGGTGGCTGCTCACGTTATTTATCCCAACAACAAACTCCATTTATCCTTTTCATTTATTCGTTTTGTCGACCTCTGGAGCTAATTTAGAAGTTGTTAACTCTATCGATCGTTTTGACGTTTATCCAGATTTAAACCCTAGCAATCTTATTTATCCTAGTGTTAAGAAACGAACTGGAGATTACGATTATCGCTTTGAGGAAATTGTTGTACCACGCGATGAAGAGGATGGGATACATCAACGCATCGAATTTATAAAAGATATTACCTACAGCTTGTATCGTTTTCGTGAAACAACTGCAATTCGAAAACACCTTTGGGTGAGTCTCCATATAAGTTCCCCTAAAATTGTATCATTTTCTGGCAAAAAAGGTTACCCATTTTTTAACAATGCAAGCCGCCATTTTGCTCGAAGTGTTAATTTACAACAAATTAATCATATTGATAGTAATGGATGTCCGAACATTACCCCGATACATAAAGTGGATACACGTCGAATGCGTAAAACGAATGTATTTAATGATATGAATAATCAAGTACCATATCATCTGATTCAGGCCGCGCTTGCCGATGGTTCATTCGAAACCGTTTTCCGTTGGTATATAGATACTTCTGTTCAGCGTCGTGAGAATTTTAAAATAATTGCTGCTCTTCAAGATATCTTAATAGAAGATTTTATGAAATATAGCCGCGAGAGTTCTTTCGTTGGAGAAATAGTTTATGATATTGAAATATCCGATGCAAAGGATATTAACAACAATTTCCTCAATGCATGCACCGACCCCGATCATGCTAGAGTAATTGGAATTGCAACAGGCTGCAAATGTTCTATACAACAGTTCGATATTTGTCTGGGCTGTTTAAATTCTAGAGTTTTCCGCGAACACCTTGCAAGCATCTGTTTCCGAATTATCCAATATGACAATAAAAAAAAGATTATGCCGAATCATGATTGGACAGCCTCTTATGGCATTTACCATAGTCGTGCTGTTGACTGTTTGTCAAAGTATGCTAACCACGGCGATATCTACCGTTCCCACGTTGACGATGCGTGGCTTTTAGCTAAAACAGACGGGGGTGTTTATCTTCCCCCTCTATTTTGAGAGGTAGTCGAGATGGATAATATTAACAAAATAGGTATGTCTGCCTCGGATATACCCCCTCTACACGAGAATCAATATTTGGAATCGCTTGACATAATTGCCCGTGAGTATGATGGACTTATCGTGCCTCGGACTAATGGGCAATTTTTTCAGGATAACACTTGGCATATATCTAATGGCATCGATAAACCAATAGCATTAGATTTTTGCCGATATCGATTTTATGACAATACGAAACTTGGCGACAACATTAACTATGGACATCTTCTCTTTTTAAAGATTCGCACTTTTCATTTATTAAATTCAGAAAGTAAAAATACAGCCCAGCCTTATTCGTCTAAAACAATTAAACGCAATCTATCTCATGCTAGAGCGTTCTTAATTCCTTTATTCAAGAAACACGGCGTATTAGAAGTAAACAAACAGCTTCGCTCACCCAGTCATCTTACTTTGTCTATGTTTGATACCTTCATCGATCAAATCATTGAGTCTAAAAGTGCTAAAAACAGCAAGATTGGGATATTGGACGCTTGTTTTAAGTATTTAAGTGAAGATTTAGCTGTGCCATCACAATTTCGTTCACCGCTCACTCTCTTTCGCACTTCATCAGCTGTTTATTTTACAGACTCCTTAGCTAATGATGAAAAAGGTTATGAACCTATTCCAGATAATGACTTATTTTGGATTGGTAAGTCAGCACTTGAATTTATACATAATTACGCTGAAGATATCATTAAGTTACACGATATCGCGGTCGCTGTTTGGAAAACAGTTCCACCAGATGATATTCAATCTCGCTATAACAATTCAATAAATAAGAAATACTGTAAACAAAACTATTACATAAACGAGTTATGGCGGATGCCTGAATTGCTTCGTCGCATGTACAACTGCGGGGTGAAACTACCTGTTTTTACTGATGAGCATAAAAAATATTGGGATATTGAATGCATCTCTCTTCCACCTGAAGACTCATCTACTAACGAAATTGTCCAGTCAGGATTTACAACGTCATATTTATTTTATCTCTTCAAACTGCTTTTCGGGGCATTAAATACCATTATTTTTGCCCCTACTGGTATGAGAATCGGAGAAGTTAGGTTACTAGATAAAACAAGAATCAGCGACGGTCCGAATGAGGATGGGATATATAGTTACATCAATGGCATTGTGAAAATAAAACCCAGTGGTTCTTTTATAGATCCTAATGAAATACCAATTCCTGTCGAAACGTGGAAGGCAATGAAGTTTCTGGACAGATTAACAGCTCCCCTCAGGCTATCTAATTCCTCATTAATCTGCATCCCGACTCTTAATGTTCTATCTGCTAAATCGTGCAAAGCAGATAAATTTGGTACGATTATAGATCTTAACCATAGAATTATTAGGCATGATTTCATCAGTACAGCCATAGCTTTATTTTGCAATTTAATACGTTCGGCAACTATCCCTACAACACATCGCTTTCGAAAGTCTATAGCTGAATTCATGCTCAGAAAAACACATTTGGCACCTATTCTGATATGCCAACTTTTTGGCCATCGAGATATCCGGATGACAATGAAATACTTGAGAAAAAATAAATTAATTCGCAGAGAAATGCGAAAATATAATGCTGAGCGTTTTCGTGATGGTGCTGTGGCTTTAGCTGTAGCATTATCAAATGGCGCAGCTGGTGGTCGGATGGTTGAGCGAATTCACAACTCGGTTATTGCAAGAGATGAATTCAAAGGCCTTACCCAATCTGAAATGGGTCTCATGCTTGCAGATTATTTAATGAGTCGTATTAATCATGGTGATCTTATCATCCTTCATACTCCCCTCAGCTTGTGTTGTCGCTTATCTACTGCTAAAGACAGACCACCATGCATGGCCAACATTGCAGATCAATTTGATAGTGGCTTGCCCGATCCCAGCAATTGCACAGGGGTTAAGTGTGATTGGAGTGTCGTCACTTTTGAACGTGCTGAAAACCTGAACGTTTCTTTATTATTTTATAAAAATACTCTTAACTCTCTAGATAAATCACGCATTAGAAACGGTCTGATGATATCTCATGCATCGGATATGATCGAGACGTATGATCCTATACTCAATTGTATAAAACAAATTCCAAGTGATGTTCTCCTTAAACAGGTTGGCAATCTAAAGAATAAAATGCTGGACTGCGCAAAATGACCAAACTAGAACTTGCTAGACAGGCATTCGAATCCCTTAAATCACAGGGCTTAAAAGTTTCAAAAGCCTCCGTAGCGAAGCTAGCTAATGTTTCAAGATCTTTGCTCACTCCAGGACCGGGCGGGAAATACAAATCAGGATGGGGAACACTAGCTATTGACATTGATGCGTACCAATTAATAAACAAGCCTTCCAATAAATCAGATCGCTATCGGTGCAAATTACAAGAACTCCGTAAGGCACGTGATGAGATTGAGCGTAAATATCATGCTCAAGTTCAACAGGTAACTGAGTTACATGCCGAGATAGTTGAACTAAGAAATGAGTCTATAAACTATAAAAAGGCCTATGATAATTTAATTGCTGAGAATGATAAGCTGAAAAAATATCGATCGACAACCTCATTAGTCAATAAACCTGGACAACTAAAACAAGATAATATATCGCCAATATCAGCACAAGTAACAATTTCTCCTGATGATGAACTAGTTCAGATAAAAGGTGGCAAATACGAGTGGGATCAACTTGCGGCCCGACAAGCGCATACGTTCGCCCGTCAACGTCTCCTAAATGTTTTAAGTAGGCCTATCAAGAAACGCCTATTTGTACCAATCGGTCGTCCCGGATCAGGCAAGACCCACTGGTGCAACTCTGGCAAACCGCCACAGGGTGGTAGACTGTCGGTCTTCTATGATGCGACAAATTCCACAATTGCAGATCGTTGGGAATTACTAAATATAGCAAAAAATAGCGCTGACACTATTGTCTGTTATGTGTATTTCGATATTAAATTACAAACATGTATTGAAAACATTCGAAAAAGAAAGGACCGAGCGGTTCCAGACCATGTAGTATCCAACATGTCAGTTGATCCGCCAGAACTTTCCGAGGGTTTTGATGAACTCATCATTGTCAGAAATTAAGTTAACGCATTTCATTCATAATACGTGAGCGGCTAGGGACTTAATTGACGCATTTAGACTAAGGAGATTGAATGTCGATCGAAATCGTGTCCTCATCATATCGCGGTGTTCCGATTTACTCAGGAGTTGATGATGTATCCGGATTCACTCATGGGCCTTTTACACAATTTATAATTTGGATTTCACTTGGGAAATCTATTCGCAAAGCAATGACCCGTGCACGACGTGCAGCAACATTGACCGTTCGAGAATATGCCTTTAGGCTGAAAAGATGGTTCGACTTTATTGATGATTGGAATGCTAATGCTGACAATGCAGATAAAATTGAATGGAATACCGCTCAGAAGAAACACATGGATTATTTTTTAGACCAGCTTACAAGAGGCGACATCGCTGTAGAATCGCCTAGGAGAAATGGCCTTCGTCTAGTATGGGAAATGTTCTATGAAGATTTTTGTCCATTCATGGGATATTCACACCGTATGTTTGGTTTAACTGAATTAGTGGAAATATCTCCACGTTGGACGTCACAGACGGGCAATCTGCAACGTAGAGGTAGTCGGAAAGTTGGTAATGTCATCCGCCGTTCTCTTGGCAAAGATCCTGAAAACGAATCTAAGACATTCAAAGTTCTCAATCCAGAAGACGTATCTCTATTACTTGTAACCTTCGACGATGCAGTTTTTTCCTGCATGTCATATTTGATGTATGGTACCGGCCTCAGGATTGGAGGCGCCTTACAAGTCCCCTACAAGGATACAGATGTTAATAACAAGTACATAACATCTCCCTTATTGATTGTAAGAGACTACGGCATTACTGATGGTTATTTCCCGTATAGTTACATCCCAAAAGGTCATGAACATCTCGGTGACCGATATGAATGCGACATCCCAATTTATGTTTGGGAAGACATCTGGAATATCTATTATCCCTTATTAGAAAAGCGCTTAGAATTATGGCGAATAAACATGATACAGACTTCAGGAGATGCGTCTTATGCTAAGCGTTATCCAAAAACATTTTGGTTGAACAAAAAGGGTAAAGAGGTTAAAGCATTTGACGTGTGGAAAGCGTTTCGAGATGCTCGCAACAAGATTAAAAAAGATCACAGATCCAATTTCCCAACAGTTGTACCACAAATGTTTCGCCATACATATGCAACACGGTTGGTCCTTGACTTTACTGAAAAAGGCAATGTCGAACTTGATCCAAATAATAGAGCTAGCGTTGAATTTGTACATCAATATCTTCAAGAACAGCTGGGACATCAAGATAGGACCACGACCGTTAAGTACATGAGAACTGCACTTCGAGTCGTTAAAAGACGTTGGATACCCAAAGTTCTGTTATCTTCTAAAGATATAATGCCAAACGGTAAAAAGAACGCCACTACTGACCATGCAGTTAACTTTAAAGGATTAATGGGTAGTTTTTTTAATAAAAGCACATAAAACCAATGATAATAATTGGTTTGGCTATATACGAAAACAGGATAAATTCTATATTAGCATCCTCACTAAATACTGTAAAACACTCGTATGTAGTGTAATTATTGTCCTCGGAACTCACGACACTTTTCTATACGATATTTCGAAGTTGAAGTGAAATTGCATTAAGGAAGGTCGGCGCTTGGATAAGAAGTGCGAGACGTTAATCTTTTATCCTTGAGTACTCGAGCTTAAATGCGGGACATTCCCTCATTTCTAATTGGAATGCCCAAGATAATTTAAGATCAATCAATCCTTTTTTATCTACATGCTCCTCAAAGGTCACCCCTACATAAACATTGTCATCAAATTCAGTAAATTTAACTTCTTCGAGAGCTTCTTTCCCAAGAAGATATGAAGCACCTAGCGATAATGGGGCATAAAAAACTGCTATACCATTGAAATTTCCCAAATAGTTATTTATTTGCTTATAAGCCTCATCTCGTGATAATTGCATATCGTCAGGACGTTTTGTTTTTTCATATTCTTCAGCCGTTGTCCAATCCCATATCCAGTCAGGAATTGAAGGATTTTCGACAAGAAGAATGGGAGTAAATCCTGCTTCTCGAATTTTCGACGCTACCTTTTTCATCTGCACCCAATAACTTATTGCAGTTGACGTATCGACAGCAAAAGGTTTGCTCTTTTGAATAATATCTGCCATGATATGTGCATTGACATAATCTTCAACAGTTTTGGCAAACCATTCGTCTTGATTAATTGGCATCTGCGCCTTCAAGGGATCTGTAAATTCACCCTTATTCATCTCTTTGATAATCAAGCTTCGAGTGGCGAACACAACCCGTGAATAAGTAACGTTATTAAAAAGAGTCAATGGTACACTGCCGCTGTCCCTTGAAAAACCGCGAGAGGATGCCCATTTAGCTACATCCGCAAGTCGATTCGGACTAACCACTGCCTGTGACAATTGTTCTTGGTGAAGATCTTTGACAAAGGATATTAGATTTGCAAACGTGTCTTTTACTGTTTCAATTGACGCTTCGAAATTATCATTTTGTTCGTCCTTTTTAATAACACACAAATAGAATTCTTTATAATACGAAAATTCTGGGCTAGATAGCCGTATGACCCATTTTTTCATATCTTCCTGCATTGAACGCAAAGCATCGTCATTAATTGCAGCCAACAGTCTTATAATTCGCTCCAGCTGGTTAATAGGATTCCATGACGCTTTTGCCAGAATGCATAGCAGTAATAACTGACCATCTATGACAGAATTCAAATCATCTCGTCCCCAACTCGAATAAATTCTACTTGATACCATACTTGTCTTACGAAGACCTGCGATACGTTCAACTGTTCCATCCAGCCGACTTCGATATAGGCTGTTCGCATAATGCTGTCTAAGTATCATTATGAGCACGTCGGTAGCGTTTTGGAACAATTTATATTTGGCAAGCCCTTCGCTGCCGTGTTTTACTGGGGTTCCATGTAGAAGTAAATTTACTAAGTTTGCAGGAAGCGATTTCTCACAGTTACATTCAATGCCCCATTTAATTAAAGTGTAAATTGTGATACTGTTTATGTCGATCCAAAGATTTTTTAAACAGATTGAAAATATTTCTTTAGGAGCTTCGAATGTTCTGACACCAGCACTATCTATATCTATAGATTTTTTAACAACATCCCAGTCCTCAGCGAGTTGCTCAATTGTGAACATTTTTGCGTGACGTAGTAAATTATAACTTTCACTAAATCTATATTGGTGACCTGATTGCCATTTCATTAGTACATCTAACAACCATAACGCCCCCTCCCAATCTCCCTTGGATACGCTTCTAAAAAGATTAATAGCACTTTCAGAAAGATGCGTTTCATAAAAAGGAAGCAACACACGCAGGTCATCCCATCCAGGATTCCCGGCTGTTGACTGCGGTATAAAGTAATAATTCTTCAGTGATTCCCAAGTACTGACGAATACTGTTAAAGCGGATTCGTAGATAGAATAAAATGGTGGATTCAATAATATAGGTGAGCAGATATTATGCTCTAATTTACCCTGCTCTTCCACAGTCCTTGCCCACCAGGACTCTAAATAATAATACAACACTGATTGCAACTGAATAATATTCGTCAATATTTTTGGACTTTTTACTTCATACATCCCGCTAAAAAGGCTACCTGGTATATACGAGATCCTTTCAAAATAAGATTTATTCCTGCTTAGTTCGGATGTCACTACACTAAATAGGTTGTGATAATAGCGAGTCCATTCTTGATGAACCTCGAGATTAAACAAGCTACTTCCAGCAGGAATAAGAGCATAGTTGTCGACTTGCCCCTGAGGGTTAATAAACATGCCTGCCTTTATAAGTGTTATATGAAAATTAACGAGGTTGCCGATTGCTTCTTCATAGACGACCTCCTCTCCGGCACTAATTGCAGCATGCGCTTCAGAGATAAGGTCTGCAAGCATTTCTTTTATTGTCAATTTATCTTGCTTCATGGATGTTTTTGTAAAGAAAAAGACACTTTAATCAATAATTTTTCCAATCGAGACAAGTGGACATTACCTTCTATCCGACATATGGGTGTATGGCCTCGATACTCTTCGCCCGGATGTAATGGAAAAATTAGCAAAGGTATTTGTTGTCTATCAAGAAATGAGCCTGTTCTCGTTTGGTTAGCGTATGCGCTATTGGCTCGTCCGAGCCATCGCTTGATAGCTATTTTCAAAATCTGAAAATATACATCGACAAAATATCTTTTGCCTTTAATATTAATGACGACTTCCTCTTTACTTGTACCAGTGAAGAAGTCGCCAAATACGACTGAAGGTTCTCTCTCCATACTCAATCGATTCAAATTTAACCCTGGAAGCAAACCCTGCTCTGGCGCATTTGAGTAAAGATATTCTCGGAGATATTCTTTTACTTCTCTGGGCAACACAATGTTAATCGCATATCTGGTGTAAATCTGGGACCTCACAGCTGGACGCAAATATTCAAAAGTGCGAGTTAAGAACCATATTGTTCCACCCAAATTGACAACAAACCATAGAATGTCTATCTTCACCGATATCGTCACAATCTGATGGGCTGCCTTTGACAACAGCAAATGCTGAATTGCCATGACTAAAATAAGAGATAACCCACTTACACCTGATAGGATTGCTAATGTGTCATTGAGATATACATCAAGACTGGCTTTTGCAGAGTGCCGCCGTTGTAATAAAAATGTCACGAAGCTTATCACAATGGGGTATATTAAGCCCGAAATGGCTGCCTGAACTGTCCATAAAGCCGAGAAATATGATGCGAGATTAGCAATGTCCAAGTCTGGTCGCACAATATTGTGTGTACCATTTGATCCGAGCAATAATCCAAACGTTATCCCCAAAACCAGAATGGCAATAAAGCTATTAATAATAAGAGGGATTTCACTAGCAGAGATAAGAAAACGTTGGAGCAAAGAATATCCAAGTTCGCGGCGATAGATATTTTTTATACGCCACTCGCGTTCTTCTTTAGTTAAATGATAGCTTAATGAATCGAACAATTTACCTTTAATATTAAGCATATAGGACCCAATGACATAAATGTTTCGAACTGGCGGATCATTGTGCTATCACTGAAGAGAGCGCAGCATAATACCAAACTTAGCGTTGGCGCGCAGTTGTTCGATCTCGTCAGGATCACCTGAAATCTGGTATTTGAAGAGCAGTGCTATATCATTTCGTTTTCCAAGCTCCATAATCGCCTGTGTGAACAGACGAAATCTCTCGACGGTTGGGCTGCGAGAAAGCCATTCGCCCAAGATCCGCTGCCAGCGTGCATGATCATCTTGGCGCCGTTCGAAATCCTCTGACCAATCGAAGAGGCGTCCGGAGTAGATTTTTCCTTGCTGTTCGATCCAATCAAGTTTTTCCAAAAGGTCGTTGTCTGACGGGAAGTAGTGCACAGCATTTCGCACGATGTGTTCACGATTGTCCTTGTCAGACTGCGGCAACTGCGCCCTCCGTCGATCAAACTCGGGCTTCAAATGACTAAGGCTCCAATCGCGCATGTTACGTCGCTCGCAGAACTCTGCCATGTTAGAAAGAGTGGTATCGCCAATCTTCATCAAATATGGTAGCAGCACCTCAAGATGCCGAGGCTCCAAGCGATCAGTTAGTCCGGAGACAAAAAAACCAAAGAAATGGTCAAGGTGTAAAAAGGGATCGGTGGTGCTGGGATAGTCACTTATAGACTTGGTAGCCAGAGCAATGCATTCAGGTGAGCCAATGTAAAGTGCTACCTGTATAAACAGCGGGCTAAACCTCAGATGATCCCAATGCTTAACGAGAAGCCGTTGAGACTCGTAAATTGGAATATCGCGAAGCAATTGTGCCAACATATAATGTGCATTAGTCATACTCCCAGTGTAGTCAGAAGGCGTCTGGCTCTTTAGGTTCAGAAGTGCGTCATCCAACGCATCCATGAACTGCCCAGTCCATATCTTACCGATAATGCGGAACCAACGCTGGTTTCCTGCAAGTAGTGGTTTGATCAGTGGTATCGTTGAGAGATCGCCTAACATGGCCCGTCGCCAAAGCAAGCTATTAAACTGCGGATGGTCAATTGGTATGGTGCGGAGTATGTCAAGATCGTCAACAGCACTCACCCAGAACTTGAAGGCGGTTTCGCGCAATTGAGAGTCTACCGATTCGGACTCCCAGCTGGATCGAATAGTCTGAATGGTCTCGTGAGGTAATCGCCTGCCTGTGGTTTCATTGGTTGGATCCCACTGGTTACTTAAATTCATTATCCAAGGCGAAATACGTTCTGTTCCCTTGATTTGCCGCTCGATATCCGCTGCTTCTTCAATCAAAAACCTCACCACAAGCGGATGATCGAGACGTTCCAACACGAATATGATTGACCAGCGAAGGTGCTCGTTAGCTTTTGCCGTTACAATTAGGTAGCGCAGTACTGGCTCGGGTATACCCCGTCGTACGGCAAACTGAAGTTCCTGTGCGAGTAATGATTGCTCCGACAATCCCTTGTTATCGTCATTGTTAGGCAACGCTGCCCACGCCGCTATCATCCCGTCCAAAATACTTGCTGGGTCGGAGGCAGCGCATTTCAAACCAGCCCATAAGGCAGGCAGCAGGGAGCTTGACGTCTTATTTGACAGATCCCAAGCGGTTCGTATAGGAGCGACAAGTGCTTCATCAGCGATAAATCCTGCAAGCACAAGAGCACCTCGTCTGTTGGCCTCTGTGAGATCCAACCTCTGCAACATTTCTACGCATGCTGTAGTCAAACTTTGTTTGTGCCGATGTATCGCCCGACTCAAAACTGCGTCGAGCCCACGGTCATTCACCGATGGAGCAAACCATTGAGAGTCAGAGAACTCGACGACTCCAGCAGCGGCATCCCCATTCGCCAGTCTCGCGCGTGCCAAAAGACGATGTCGAGAAAGAGACTGTGTTACATCAAGTAGATACGGCGTATCCGTCTCTTCAAGACGCCAGTACGCTTCGTAAAGTACAACAGGAGGTGTGCACCTGTTCATCGATACCGCTTCTAGCCAATGCTTTGCTGCCGCTGCGAGACGATCCGCAGTATGATTCGGCAGAGCCGATAAAAAGCGGAGAGACGAAATAAGCGCAAGTGGGTTATGCTTCTGGATCCATCCTAGTAGCTCATCAGATGGTTGGCTCAAGGCCACTGCTCGCCCAATGAACGATGCATAAAACGGGTCGGTAAGGACATTCGCATTCGATTCTACATTTGAAAGTAGCGCTTGCAGCGCGCGAACAAGGAAGTGCTCAAGAATGCGATCATGACGGAACTCGAAACGATTCTGACCTCCTCGGCCGGTCACCTGACAGATTTTTCCTAGTCGGGCTAATTCCCTTATTGCATGTACCTCGTCCGCTGGTAGCAACTCTTGGACAGCATCCCAGCGAGGATAAAGATCACGCTGATTGAGCATTCGCGCTGCCAAATGAGATAGAGCCAAGTCATATTCGTCTTGGAGATACCCATCCATGGTCGCTGCTTCTGCCTCTGTCGTCTGCACGTATCGGTCAATGACTTCAATCGCCAATCCAGTCGAGTGAAGCTGCTCATGATCTGCCACAGAAGAGGCATACAGGGCAATTAATATCGGGTCGTGTCCCAGCGCCTCAACAATCTTCCGCCGGTCAGCCTCAGAGAATCGCAGCAGGCGCGGTCCCAATGCAGCGTCGAGGCACGCTAACGACTCAACCTCTTCCATCTTATTAATGGGTATCCTTGCAAGCCAGCTTGCTGAACTAAACTGCTTGTCCAAAGGTGACCAGAAAAGATCCCACGCGGGCACAAGAATCGCAAATGATGAAACGCTATTACCCCTGTTGTTTGAAATGTGGCCCCAAGCCAGAATTTTTCGCAGAGATTCTGCGGGTCTACCACCTCTGTTGATGTCATCGACCACCACGACTAGACGCTGCGATGCGCTTACTAGACCCAGTGTCACTGTTGCAGATGCGGGTTCTAGCGTTGGGTGAAGCGAACGAAGGGTGAGATCTATTGCCTCCTCAAAAGAGGTTGCGCGTGCAGCTAATTCACCCGGAATCCAAAGACCTACACCTCCTTGATCCAGGTGGCGACGTAGAACCTGATAGCAGGAGACGCTTTTGCCACTGCCGGATGTGCCTGTCATTATATAAATTGACCTTGATGGCACAATTGATTTCGCGAGAGCACGTTCTGAGGTTGTGGTCACAAAGACACCAGGTGGTGTAATTAGAAATTCTCTTCCATACTGATATAGGCTTTTGGCAGACAGTTCACGGAGCAACGGAGATGATAGACGCTCCGCCTGAATACCTAAGTGCTCTTTCCGAAGCCACTGTCCATCAGGGCTTACGTCGAGTAAATCCCTTAGACGTGATCTGGTGAGAAATCGGACATCGAGACCCAATTCTTGACCCTTCTTAATAACCGTCATCATCACCTGATCATCGGGTTGCTTGTTAGTACATAGATGGACGACAAAAAGCGCACCGGGATGATCGTTGCGCAATAAATCTGCTCGACGGTTCGCCTTAATCAGATCGCCATCGTCTGCTGCCGTAGCTTTCTTAGCGTGTGGTGCAGCGGAATGATCAAATATCCACTTACGCTCGAGGGATTCAGCCTTGTCCGTCGTGAATGCCGCCATGACGAATCGAGGTGGATCCGTACCAGGGACTCTACAAAAACTGTCGATTGGATTTGCAATGGTCTTTCCCAGCGCGTTGACCCCCATGTGATCGAGAAGTCGACAGTCTTCATCAGAAATTCGGAGCGCGCGAGTTGCAAGAATCTCGAATTTTCCCGCGTCTGCAATGCCTTCAATGGCCTCTGCCGTAGTCATTCCTGAACCTCTATTAAACTGTAGCCATGGTTCCTAAGTATTATGTATACTCTTCATAACAACGGATTTGCGATATTATCAAGTCCAGTAATGAATATGCTAGACTGGGTTTCAGAAATCGGGCGAAATAAACGCTCAGAATTCATCAACAGCCATTATGTTCCTATTGACCTTATTAATTATATGTATGTTAACGGACAATGGCTCGAAGAATCTTGAGAATGATTTTTAATTCATTATCATTTGCCTCTTGGATAATCTTATTAACATCACTCTTTACCTGTTTGCTCGTTGACTCATGTGCGAATTCAAATAAATCTTTAATTTCTACATCTAACGCCTTAGCAATATTGTCCAATGTATCAAGGGAAGGATAACTATTTCCTACCTCTATTCGGCTCAGATGCTTAGAATCAATATTTAATTTTTCAGATAGTTGTTCTTGCGATAATCGCCTTGACTTCCTCATTTCCTTTATTCTCGCTCCAAGCAATTTCTTTATTGATGTTTTCATCGTGCCTCCTTACAACAGATAATCTGCTTTCAGGAGGCTTTTTAAAACTACTTTAAAGAATGATAACTATTGACATATTCTATATTTAATGTAGATTATTGTACATTATATATTGGTAATGTGGTTTTTAATCTACATTATTTGTTGATTTAGGACATATCGCAGTGTCAAATAGGTAAGTAGGCCTAAATATTTTCAAAGATTGTAAGAGGAGTATCGAAATGAATAATGAAATTTCTATTTTTGATGTACTCAGTCAAATCGTGCAGCATTGTTACATAACTGAATATATTATTGAACGCGATACGCTTGAAGAAATCAAAACAATTAATGAGCCAGTTGTTAAGAGATTAGCGATCAACATAAATAAATATTCCAAAGCTATCGCACATGAGAGGACTTGTCTGGTCTGTGGCATGAGCGCTAGCATATTCGGCTTTACTAGATTTGAAGACGTTCGCGATGGCAGTATTTTGCGCGTTGCGTTTTTTCTATGTAAGAAACACTATAAAAAGTTAAAATCCCAAAATAATAATAAATTTAATAATAAAATTAATAGTCTTATTTTAGCTAATAATTTCAATACACCATCAAAATCAGTAATTTATTCTCGGAAACAATACGATGATGTAGAGGAACTATCTTTTAGCATCCGAAAAGACGAGTTAAAGTCATTTGCGATATCAAAGAATTGGAATGGCTATATGATTAGCGATGAAATAGCGGAGCGAATTTTATATTCAAACAGTAAGCGTTCACTGTTAATGTTTTACACAGGATTTGATGAGTTTGGCACCTCCATTCGATATATTAAGCATACACCTGATGAAGAAGTTTCATTTGGAAGTCCTGGATATTGGGAAATCACTAATTTATTTACATTTGATGACCATGGTCTATACAAATACTTAAATCCTTTATTCACCCTAGATAAAATCGAAGAGGTATACTGGGAATGGGTTATGGACGACATCAACCAACGCAATGGCTCTTTTATAGATATTAACGACAAAATAAAATTTAATCGATTTATGACTCAAAGGCGAATTGAAAGATAAACGTCGTGTGTTGGGATGACCTTACACGATTCAAAGGCTATTATTTGTCGGATCGAGTTGATTTTAAAGGTCGACCACTCGTACCCCAAGCGAACGCCCGATAGCCATCTATTTGATTTTATTTGATTTAGAATGCTCAATTTTACTCGTTTTTCCGTATTTTGCGTTATCTTTCGCGACATTTTCGCGACATATTTCATTGCTTACTTTTCTCCAGCATCGAAGCCACTATTAGTGTCAGCGAAAGAAATATACAACCTGGGAGAGCATAATGCTACACCTATTGATAATTTGGCGTTTCCGTACAGAATGTATCTGCTAATCATGAACTACTTTATTTAATATAAAAGGCTACTCAATAAAGCTGATTTGCCCTAAATAGTTAGGGACATCTTTTCGGAATGCAGCTGCGTATTGTGACGGGAAAAACACTCGCGAAACATCAGAAAGACAAAAATTTACATGGTTGCCGATCCGCCACTCTCGTTCCATGTAATAGTTTTTCGGATCATCAAAAGTGCATTTTGCATCAAAACATTTAATAAATGAAAATACTTCGGCGATGAGAAAGTCTTGAAAAATGGCTAAGCTGCGTTTGGCCTGTTCGTTACCCTTCAAGGCGTCTTGGACTGCTAAAATTTGGGCATCAGTCAAACCAAGCAGTCGGCCAAATCGCGTTTTGCATTCTGCAACTGTCAATACCCCTCCCTTAAAAAATCTTCGATCTTCATCATTGCATAAAGCATCAAGTGCCGCAAAAATATCAAGTAACGCTCTTACTGACGTGCTGAAGTATAGAGCTCTATCCATAAAACCTCGATTTTTGGCCGCTTCTACCAGTTCCAACGCGAATTCACGAGGGGAAAAGTGTGATTGTGCAGAAACCCGGCTTTCATTTGCGACATAGAACACCGGGCATGCACCTTTAGCTATCAAAAAGTCCTTATTAAAAGCCAAACCAAACTTACTGTATTTACTCACATGAATTGCAAGATCGGAATCTGGTATGTCACAAAAACACACCACTTCGTATTTAAGCGCCTTGTCTTCGCTAATTGGACTCGAAAAATCGAGACTAAGACCGCGAGGTCGTGTGATGTCATGCGGTGGGTAAGTTAACCAACCGGTTTTCAGAATTTTGTTTACCAGAATATCGTATTGTTCACTTTCTAGTTTTCCTTTCCCAACAAAATGACTCAGTTCATCTGAAATATAACGTTGTGATTTAGTCATCTGATGTCCAATAACAAGTCCATAAATAGTATTATATTATAAAAGCGTCTAAATCTTCCGCAGTGCGTCGTAGATTATTTTCGCACGTGTCGCACACATGGTTACAGCGCCAGCAGAGGCTTCACCCCATGCACCTCCGATATACTACGCCTGCTCAAATTCTTCAACGACCCTGTGTAGTTTCGTAGGACACTTCGGGATAAAAAAGAAAATTTGAGAGTACATGGTTTCTACGGACATCCTTATAATTCAGTAACTTAATGTGTGCTATTTTATAAAAGTTCTTAAAAATAACGCCAAAAATAACCTGTGTCATTTCGTGTGACATCATTGAATTAAAAAGCGATTTTTTACTTTCCCCAAGATCGCGTCCTTCGCTGCCTTCGCAACGCGGAACTTTACAACCTTTTTCGCCGGGATCTTGATTGCCTCCCCTGTCGCTGGGTTGCGGCCCATGCGGTTTGCGGTTGATCTTAATAATGATATCGTAATTGGGCAATAAGGACGGCATCTTCTGACATCCGATAAACTATCCGGTGCTCGTCGTTGATGCGGCGTGACCAGTAGCCGGAAAGTCCATGTTTGAGAGGTTCAGGCTTGCCAGCTCCAGAAAAGGGATCACGTGTAATCTCATTGATTAGGCGGTTTATGCGTCGGAGCATCTGCCGGTCACTCTCCAACCAATATTGGTAGTCTTCCCAAGCATGCTCTGAAAAAATAAGTTTCACTTGGCAAGTTTGTGTTTCGTACCACCGCCCTGCTCGAGTTCCGCGATTGATTCGATAAGCCGTCGGGCATTTTTCGGTACGCGCAGAAGGTATGAAGTTTCCTCAAGCGCCTTGAAATCATCGAGCGAGATCATCACCACGGAAGATTCTTTCTGCCTGGTGATGATGATGGGTTCGTGGTCTTCACACACCGCTTTCATGGTAGACGCCAATCGAGTGCGGGCGGCTGAATAAGTAATGCTGTCCATAGAACACCTCCGATTTCACATTGTACAACTTACAGTACAATATAAATCGTGACTTGTCAATGGAAAAACTGGGCGAGCCCGATCAGCCCGGAATAGCAAGGGCCTTCCAACCATGACGGACAGAAGGCCCTTGTGTGCGTATAGTTTAAAATGGAAGTGCTTTTTTACTTTCCACCCAGAATCGCATCCTTCGCTGCCTTCGCAACGCGGAATTTAACAACCTTCTTCGCCTTGATCTTGATCGCCTCCCCTGTTGCTGGGTTGCGGCCCATGCGAGCTTTACGGTTAACCAGGACGAGCTTGCCAAGGCCCGGCAATGTGAATGAGTTCTTTGCTTCTTTGTAGGCTGTCTCAGCAATGAACTGCATGATATCGTGTGCTGCCTTCTTGGTGATACCGGCCTTCTCTGCGACCTTTGCTATGAGCTGTGCTTTTGTGAGTGGTTTTGCCATAATGATCCCCCTTTTTATAGTTTCCGTCTTCTTCTTTTCTGAACCTCAGGCACCGGTAATAAACTCGTATATTTATGGTATAACTCAAAAAGATAAGCAACACGCTCAGCGTCGGACGTAAAATTCCTTCTGCCATAAGCGGCATCAACCACTTTATCAAGTATCTGATGCGCTTTTCGTAAATCTGGCGGCATTGCAACTGGGTCGTATAGATCCGCAAGAGATGCTTCAGGATGTGCTCCACGGGCATCAAGTACTGCCTGAGCTGCCTGTTCGATGGTTAGACGCTGCTTTTCGGTAGGATCACTCGGCCATGGGAATGTATTATAAATAAGTTGGCTGGAATAGCGATAACGGCTTTCGAGTCTCCCCGCTACAGCGCGCACCCAAGCCATGTGCATATTTGAACTGATCATGCCAAATACAAACAGCGTTGCATCAGGAATAGTATAGTTGAGATTGCTTGATATGATAGCTTTTGATACGAAGCCGACAGGAAGGTATTGTCGTCGTTCAGAAGATACTTCCGGCACAATAATATAATCTCGATTGGGCTGTCTGTCTTCAGCGAATAAAGTCGGATAAGCCGCCATTTGACGCGTTGGCGCCTTCTTGCTTGCGAGCCTCATACTTCTAACAGCATCCACGCGTTTCAATATAGCTGGCATTGCCTTTAATTCGGCAGGAGATATATCTTTAAGCCATAAGCACCACCGGTCAATATTATATAGGAACTCATCTGCCCCAAGAAAGCGTCTGATATACTTTTTTGCGTTCGGTTCAGCCTCCAGAAGCTCTGCTTTTGCCTCGTTAGTTAAGAGAAGATAACCACCGTCTACGGGCTTGCTGCCGTACCTCATATGTGAAACATTTGACAGGGGCTCATCCCTTTTTGGCAAAAGCACATCTGGCGCATCAACAAGATACGGGTTAATATTGTTTGCTGCATACGCATGTGGCTCGCCTTTCAAATCAGGATAATCATAGATTGTCTTTATACTGGTATCGTGTAAAGCAAAACCAATTATCACACAATGCACGGCCGCCATCCCTCGTGCTTCATTGCTCCACTGGAATGTGCGGTGTGAAAAATGTATTTTTACTCCTTGCCTGAGCAGTTCTGCCCATAGCACGCCAACTTGCTCACCTTGCGTAATTGAATTAGTGGATACAAACGCAATCTTAACTTTATTGAGAGCTACATCGGTCCGATCACTTCTGATATACTGTACAGCCTTTAAATACCAAGCCGTAACATAATCCAGAACCCCAGCACCATTGACACCAGCAAACACAAGACTCATGTCTGCCTTCTGCTGATCATTCTGGTATTGTTTCCCTCCAAACGGCGGATTACCCAAGATAAAGTTGACCTGGTTAACTGGTATCACTGTATTCCAGTCCATCTTTAATGCATTACCGCAATAAACCGTCGCTGTGTGGGTAAGCGGCAGCCGCCTAAAATACTGTCCAAATTCCTCTGACACGATCATATTCATTTGGTGATCTGTAAGCCAAAGGGCCACTTGAGCAATCTGTGCCGGGAATTCCTCAATTTCAATACCATAGAACTGATCGACATTGATTTGTACTTCCCTCCACAGAGAATCAAGCTGTAATTGGCTGGACTTTCGAGCGGCCAGGAGTATTTCCAATTCCAAGAGGCGTAACTCTCTGTAAGCAATAACCAAGAAGTTTCCACATCCACAAGCAGGGTCAAAAAATCTGAGAGAGGATAACTTTTTATGTAACTCCTGCAGTCTGTTATGGTTCCCTTTTGCAGCGCGGAATTCAGCCCATAAATCATCAAGAAACAGCGGTCTAATAAGTTTGAGGATATTTTCTTCACTGGTATAGTGCGCGCCAAGGTTACGCCGCCTGGCTGAGCCCTCTTCGTCCATTACGCATTGAAAAAGAGCTCCAAATATGGCTGGTGAGATACGCCCCCAGTCGAGTGCACAGCAATCAAGAAGTAGTGTGCGCATAGTGCTGTTACAGACTGAAATCGACAGTTTCTCTTCGAAAAGCCGACCATTCACATAGGGAAATGCGGCAAATGTTTCGTTGAGCCCCATTTGACGGCTGCTTTCTGCTGTATCGAGGACCTGGAATAACATTGTTAATTGAGATCCAAGATCAGAGCCATCTTCACGGGTATTATTCTCAATAAACTCGCGGAATGATCCCCGCGGTTCGAATAAGGTCGTATCCTCGGCAAAAAGACAAAAAAGCAGCCGCACAAGAAATACCTCGAGATCGTGCCCGGAGTAACCCGATGCGCGGAGACGATCATGGAGTTTCCCCATGCGTTCGGCAGCCTTGATATTTACCGGGTCCTGTGCGGTAATCCTCTGTGTAGTATAGCCAGCGATGAAACCGAACAGCTTTACGTGTTTATAGAGTTCTTTGAGCAGAACTTCAGTGTGGGTATCGGTATCGAGGTCATAAAGACGAATGCGCGCAAAATCAGATACAATGACATAGCGGGGTAGATCGCGTTCGAGAATCCCCTCGAAATATTCAAGCGCCTGTTTGTACGCTGTGTCGAGATCGCGGCCAAGAGATTTATGCTCGGCGATAAGCGTGCCGCGCCAGAATAGGTCGATAAAACCGCCTGTACCGCCCTTCTCCTTAAAGCGAGTTCGTGCATATTTTACGGGTTCTTCGAAGCTTGCCAGTCTCCTACGGGATACGCCAAAGACGTTAAAGAATTCATTCCAGAACGTTTGAGCCTCTGCATGTTCCGACTTTTCACCCTCCCATTCTCGGGAGAATGCCAGGGCACGTTCTTTTATCTCATTTAAAGATAATGGCATGGTTGGCATAGCTTTGGGTAGTTTAATTAATTCACGGTTTAAGTCAAGATTTATTATGGATTAATAGCTATTTTACATAGGATATACCTCTAATAGCACTGTTACCTCTCTACCGTAAATTTATACTACCGCTGCTCTATTTTACCGCTGTCATAGCTTCGGTAAACACTTTTGGTCTATTTTACCGTTTGTCTATTTTACCGCCATACCGCCATACCAATCACAGTACCGCTTTTAGCGTGATTTATTGACATTATCCACAATATCTATATAATAAAAATATGTCCATTATTTCCATAGCCAACCAAAAAGGCGGCGTTGGGAAGACCACAACAGCTGTAAATGTGGCCGCGTGCCTGGTTGACGCCGGTATGCGAGTTCTCCTGATTGACCTGGATCCCCAGGCAAACGCAACCTATTCCCTCGGCCTAGCCCTGTCCGATGATTCTCACGCCATGACGATCTATAACGTACTTAAGACCCCTCGCCTCCTGAAAGAAGCGATCGTATCCCGGGATGGTCTTAACGTTCTGCCGGCTACAATAGATATCTCCGGTGCTGAAATAGAGCTGGCGTCAGAGGCTGGCCGCGAACACATCCTTAAACGCGCGCTGAAGCCTGTTAAAGACGATTATAATTATATCCTGATCGATTGCCCTCCCTCTCTCGGGCTACTTACGCTAAATGCCCTCACAGCAGCTGACAGGGTATGGATCACCGTCCAGACCGAGGCACTGCCGTTACATGGGTTAGCAAAGCTGCTCCAGACAATAGAGATCGTCCGGGATCGGCTTAACCCTGATCTGCAAATAGCCGGGGTCCTCTGTACGAGGTTTAACGCTCAGCGCAATCTGGATGGTGATGTCGTTGAGAAGATTGAGGCCAAGTTCAAGGGTAAGGTCTTCCGTACACGGATCCGCCAGAATGTCTCCCTGGCTGAAGCGCCTAGCCATGGGAAAACGATTTTTGAGTATGCGCCCTCGAGCACGGGGGCTGAGGACTACCAGGCTTTAGTGTTGGAAATTATCAAAAGGAGATAGACGATGACGACGAAAAAGGCACTGGGGGATAATCCATTAAACTGGATCGGGGACAAAAAGGCTGGTAAAAAAAAGACGACTGAA
>Ga0335081_10003552_pt1 | contig 24537 bp, 20 predicted proteins | sample Lox_Sample_35_FD_206713 | JGI IMG/M metagenome (GOLD analysis project Ga0335081, IMG submission 206713) | Soil microbial communities from Loxahatchee National Wildlife Refuge, Florida, United States - Lox_Sample_3.5 | ecosystem: Environmental > Terrestrial > Soil > Wetlands | place: USA...
TCCTCTGATTAAATGAAGTGGAGTACCCCCGCGTTGCTCCTCAGTAGCTCAATGGTAGAGCATTCGGCTGTTAACCGAAGGGTTGTAGGTTCGAGTCCTACCTGAGGAGCCAATTCCTTTCCCTCCATTGACTTGCATGCCCGTTTGTTAACGCCATCCTCTCGCGCAGCCGCGTAGTCTTTGGAAGGACTTCACCTCTCCATTCGTCTCTCCGTTCGTTCCCGCCACAGTTGGCCCGCCAATTCCGCACCGGTTCCACTCCGTCTCCGCGTCCCGTCTCTGCGTCTCAAGTTCCGTCTTTGGGAGTTCGTTAACGCCAGCTCTAAAACCCAGACGCCGAGTGAGACATCTTCCACGTTCGTTGCGTATATAGTGAACGGACGCGGAAACGACCCGCGTCGATAATCCCACCAGACGGCGCGTCGACCGCAAAGCGGACATCGTCGTGGGTGGCCTCCAAGGAGACCGCTCATGAAGGAACGCGATGCCGATCGCGCCGAGGCCGTGCGCCAAATCGCCGCAGTGCTAGCGGCGGCGTACTTGCGCCTGCGCTTCCCCGAAGCGCCCCAGCCTCAAGTTGACTGTGCCGAGAATTCCCGCCCTCATGTGACTGCTGGTTAACACTATGAGAACAGAGACCAACAGATCCACTGCCCTGCGCGAACAGATTGAGGCTTTGCGCCACATGACCGTCGGGCAGCTCAAAGAAAAGTACCGTGAGGCGTTCGGCGAAACGAGCCGGTCAAATCACAAACAGTTCCTCTTCCGGCGCGTCGCCTGGCGATTGCAGGCGAACGCCCATGGCGGCCTCTCGGAACGCGCGCGTCGACGCGCCCTGGAGATCGCCAACGACGCCGACCTCAGGATTCGCGCGCCCAAGAACTTCTTGAAGGAGGACTTGGACGAGACACGCGCAATCGAAGCGCACGTCGCGCCGACCCAGGACCCACGACTCCCGATGGCCGGGTCCGAACTGGTGCGGCGATACCGGGGGAAGGACATCGTCGTGCGCGTCCGCGAGGACGGATTCGAGTACGACGGCCACATCCACCGTTCCTTGAGTTCCGCCGTGCGACAGGCCACCGGCACACCCTGGAACGGGTTTGCGTTTTTCGGGCTGGGCGGAAAGCCAGGGAGGAAGCATGGCAGCCGCGACTAACCTCACTCCCTTGCCGAAGCCCATCCGATGTGCGATCTACACGCGCAAGTCAACGGACGAGGGCCTGAACCAAGACTTCAATTCCCTCGACGCGCAGCGCGAGGCGGCCGAGGCATACATCCTTAGCCAAAAGCACGACGGCTGGACGTTGGTGCCCACGCAGTACAGCGACGGCGGGTACACCGGCGCGAATATCGAACGGCCCGGCGTGCGTCAGCTACTCGCCGACATCGAAGCCGGCAAGATCGACTGCGTGGTCGTCTACAAGGTTGATCGTCTGAGCCGGTCCCTGATCGACTTCGCCCGGATGATGGGTTTGTTCGAGAAGCACGGCGTGTGCTTCGTCTCCGTCACGCAGCAGTTCAATACGAACACGCCCCTCGGACGCCTGACCCTGAACATCCTCCTCTCCTTCGCGCAGTTCGAACGCGAGATCATCTCCGACCGCACGCGCGACAAGCAGGTCGCCGCGCGCAAGAAAGGTAAGTGGACCGGCGGCCACATCCTATTGGGCTACGACCTCGACCAGCAGAGCAAGAAGCTGGTGATCAACCCCGAGGAGGCTAGCCGCATCCGGGAGATGTTCAACCTCTACCTGGAAGGCACGTCGGTAATAGAGATCGTTCAACTATTCGACAGGCGTGGCTGGCGAAACAAGCAGTGGACCACCCAGGACGGCAAGCTGTACGGCGGCAGCCCACTGCGCCGGTGCCACATCTACAATCTGCTGGGCAACATCCTCTACACCGGACAGGTGAAGGTCGGGGACGAAGTCTACCCCGGCGAGCACGAGGCCATCATCGACCAGCGGACCTTCGAACTCGCACGGGTCAAGCTTCAGGAAAATACGTGGAAGGCCGGGAATCCGCATCGTGTGAAGTTCGATGCCTTGCTGCGCGGACTGATCTACTGCTCGTGCTGCGGGTCGGGCATGTATTCGACGTACTCGGCCAACAAGCAGCGTCGCTACCGCTACTACGTCTGCTACCGGTCGCAGCAGAAGGTTGACGGCTACTGCAACTCCCGGTCGGTGTCCGCTCCGTCCGTTGAGGAGGCCGTCGTCGAAAGCATCCGGCGCGTTGGCGTTCATCCCGACGTGCTTGCCGAGACGGCGCACACGGCCCGCCAGCGCCTCGGGGAAATTCTCAGCGGCCTCCGCGACGAACTGAATACGGTGAACGGTCGCGTAAAGAACCTGAAGTCCCAGGTTGCTCGACTCCGAAACCCGGAACTGGCGCGGCTGGCCGAGATCCGGGAGCAGATCGCAATGGGCGAAGCCCGCGCGGAGGAACTCCGCAAGGAGATTCTGCGACGCGAGAAGCAACGGATCGACGAGAAGGATTTGCGCCGGACGATGGACTCGTTCGAGGAAGTGTGGAAGGCGATGAACCTGGAAGAGCAGCGCACGCTTCTGAGGCAGCTTGTCGAGAAGGTCGGCTACGACGGCCGCACCGGCAAGGTGACCGTGAGCTTCAAGTCTGCTGGCGTCAAGGAACTGGTTCAGAAGGAGGCGGTCCGATGAAGAACACCAGCGATACCCTTCAGATCGAAATCACCGTTGCCCAACCAAATGGCCGCAGCAGGTCTTGCCGGACCAAGGCACCCAACGCGCCGGAGCCGCCGCGCATCCCACGAATCGCTCGGCTCATGGCTCTTGCCATTAAGTTCCAGGACATCGTCGACCGCGGCGAAGTCCGCGACTATGCCGACCTCGCTCGTCTCGGGTACGTTTCGCGTGCAAGGATTACCCAGATCATGAACATGCTGAACCTCGCGCCAGACATTCAGGAGCGTCTGCTAACGTCCCCAATTGCATTGAACGAATCAAGAATCAGAGCAGTGGTTCGGCACGTCCTTTGGGAGCAGCAACGTTCGGCTTTTTCTCCGCTGCATTAGATGCAGAGGAACCCGTACAGGTGCGCGCGCCCTTTGGGATGCGCGACAATACACTCTATTGTGGTTTTGCCAAACTGAGAATTGAAGATGTCGGCGGTACATAACCCCCTACCGATAATCCAACCTGGTCCGCATCAGGACTCGCGTGGCCTTGTACTGAGCCATGCCGCCAACGAACACGTATTCGGGGTTGTTGGGCACGTCGGCTCCGGCACTTCGGAGATCGCAAAGGCCCTGCGCGATATCCTGAACGATCCCACACTGCCAGGCGGCGCATTCGATTGCGAGATCCTTAAGGCGCGCGACGCCATTTTGGGCTGGGCGGGCCGGAATGGAAAGGCCGTGCCAGCGGGCGGTGATCGGTCCTTAACGGCAACTGAGCAACTCCAAGATCTCGGCGACGAGATGCGCTCCCAGCAAACCAGTGCTGGTGAATTGGACTGTCCAGCGGTTGCAAGATCTCTGATCCTAACGATCCGCACAACTCGCGCAACCAAGTTGGGCGTACCCTCGAACGACGCCGTGCCCGTGGTGCCAGACGGAAGGCGTCGTGCGTACATCCTCGATTCGCTGAGACATCCGGCAGAGGTCGAGCTGCTGCGCCACGTTTACCAAGAGGCATTTGTTCTCATTGGCGTGGTCTGCGAGGAGAAGAAGAGACTTGATCGGATAGTGCACAAGTACGCGGATGCCGGTCATGAGCGGGCCAAGGCTTTCATGAAGAGGGACGCCGAGGCCAAGGAGAAGCACGGCCAGCACGTCGCCGACACGTTTCACTTGTCGGATTTTTTTGTCGATAATACGGTTGATCGTCTCCAACCAAACGGTGACGCCAATCCGGCCTGGGACATCAATGAAAGGCTCGCCAGACTGGTCAACATCTTGACGCATTCCGACGTGGTTCGACCCGACATGGCTGAGACGGCCATGCACCATGCCCACGGCGCGATGATGCAGAGCGCGTGTATGTCACGGCAGGTTGGAGCCGCTTTGGTCGACCGGGCGGGCAATATCATCTCAACGGGAACGAATGAAGTCCCCAAAGCCGGGGGCGGCGTCTACGGCGAGACCTTCGGGCGATCCGAGATCGATGATCGATGCGCCCTCAGGCGGACGGCGGACAAACGCTATTGCAGCAATACTCGCGAGCAGAATCGAATCATCGAAGATCTGATTTCCGAGATTCCTGAACTCGCCGCACTCGACGCCGACCGGAAGCGGGCTCTGGCCGTTGACCTACGGCGCACACGGATCGGGGGCCTGCTTGAGTTCAGTAGGGCGGTGCACGCCGAGATGGATGCACTGCTTTCTGCAGCTCGTGAGGGATTCTCCCTCGTCGGGACACGTCTCTTCGTGACGACTTTCCCGTGCCATTACTGTGCGCGACATCTTGTGACAGCGGGTGTGGATGAAGTTCAATACATCGAACCATATCCGAAGAGCCAAGCTCTCGATTTACACGAAGACGCGATTCAGGTCGAAGGGTCTGGCTGGAAGCAGCCCAGCGAAGGCGGCACGAAGGTTCTCTTCCGTCCCTTTTCTGGCGTCGCCCCAAGGATGTACAAACGGTCCTTTATGAAGGATCGTGATCTCAAGAATAAGGACACAGGGCTTCGCGAGTTTGGAGATCCGACATGGGGAAGCCCGTGGCACCTGCGCCGCGTTAGCTATGTGGAATTGGAAGCAGACTTAGCGAGGACAGCGCCATGAATCAGCAAGAGCAACGTCCGCGCCTTCGCCTTGTGCGAAAGCCAACACGGATTCAAGTTAATCAGGACGATTTCGTCGAACCGGGGCCACAGGCACTGTTGTTCCCCCTGCCGAAGAAAGATCTTCTCCTGTTCCTTCTCTTCCCTGGAGTGACAGAGGAAGAATTTACGGCCGCACTCGACTATGCAAGGCCGGTGATCATCCTCGAACTACGGAGGGCCCCCCGATTTGACATTGGAAGCCTGAACCGCCAAGTTGCGTTTGAGTGGTTCGAGCGCAGTCACTCAAAGTACTACGATCTGGCGCCTCAGAGTTCCGCACCGGACGATGACACTCATTGGGACCCGTTAGCGTTGGTCGAACTATTTCTCAAGCGAGTAGGGTCGAAGGTTGAAGGTCCGATCATGCTGCTGATTAACGATCGCCAGCCCGAAGACCTGGCCCCGCAGATTGCCCAGAGATTTGCCACTGCATCAAAGTCAGCGTGGAATACTTTCGAGATCCCCCAGTACGCTTGAGCGGGCACTGGACTTTGTCATTTGCCTCAAAGCTGCTCCCGTGAATGCGAAGCCCCGGTCCGGGCTACTTGACCAGTTCCATCAACTTGGAATAGCTATCGACCACATCGTACTTCACCTGGTCCGACGTAATCTTGGCGAAGAAGCGCCGGGCGCACTCGATCTTGCTTTCCTCGATCCTTCGCAAATCCATCGATGACAGGCTGCCTTTGGTTTCCGCAATGAAGTAGATGTGCTTGACGGAGCCCTGCTTGAACGCGATCGCCCAGTCCGGGTTGTAGTTGCCGACGGGCGTGGGGATCAGGAAGGCGCGAGGCAGTTTCGCATACACCTCCACCTCCGTGCCGGTGTCCAACTCGCGGACGAACTTCCGCTCCGTCTCCGCGTCCGTGAAGACGTAGTCGTATATGTGGCGGTTGGCTTTGACGGCCTTGCTGAAATTCTCCCTTGGCTTCTCCCTGGTGAAAATGTCAACATCGTGTGCGTCGTCAACGGGGTTGTACGCGAGGTGCTCGACAATCACGGTCGCCTTCTGCTCGTTGATCAGTTGCGCGGCCTTTCGAATGAAGTCTTCGGGGTTCGCGCGGTACTGGCTGAAGACCGCCGGACTGATCCTCTGAAGGATGGCTCCAATCGTGGCGCGCGTTAGTTTCGTCTCCTCGGTCAACTTGCCAATGAGATCGTACCGAACCGCGGAATGAACCGAGGTCTTCAAGTGGGCGGTCTCGGTTGCCTGGATACGGAAAGCATCACCTTTCTTCACGGCTTCATAGCTGGCGTCATCGGTTTGCTCGCCGCGTTGGATGGTGTACTGCAACGGCGTGACCTTCAGTTCCTTGTCCAATACCGCGATGCTCTTCGTCACCAATTCCTCGGTTTCGAAGTGAACCGTGTAGGCGGCCTTACGGTTAATCCGGCCCCAAAGCTCCTGGAACTCCTTCTTATGGAAGTTGGCATTCAGCGGGTTCGCTTTCATCATGCGCTCGTCCTCGATCGCCGGAAGCTGCGCGTCGCTGAACACCGTGTCGATCAACTGAAAGACCTGCGGGGCGAACGGAGCCAGATCCGCCGGCAGTGGCGCGAGCGTTCCCTCGCGTTTGGCGTCGTGATACGCGGAGGCGATCCGGTCGCCGTCATCGGTGTAGTCGTTCTTGAGCAAGTACTTGTAAATGGCTTTCGCCATCGGAGCAGTGATCTTCACCTCGCCGGTATCCGTTTTGAGGACCTTGCCGGTGAAGTACGCCTCATCTGCTTTGAGCGGCCGCGCGGAGAGCGTGGCGCTGATATCGCGTTGCAGGCCAGTCACGAAGTCCTTGTAGCTTTCGCTGGCAATGACCGTCAACACGTTGACCTGATGTACCGTCGCTGGATCGTCCATGCGATCACCCTGCTGATTCACGGCCAGGCGCAATCCGCGTCCGACTTCCTGCCGGCGGGAGACCGTGCTGTCGCTGTGCTTGAGCGTACCGATAACGAAGACGTTCGGGTTGTCCCACCCTTCGCGCAGAGCCGAGTGCGAAAAGATGAAGCGGACCGGCTCCTCGAACGACAAGAGCCGTTCTTTGTCCTTCAAAATGAGGTCGTAGGCGTCAACATCGTCGGCTTCGGTCGAACGCGCGCCGGTGCTTGGATTGACCAAACGTTTGCTCTTCTTGTCGATTGAGAAATAGCCGTTATGCGTCTCGGTTGTCGGGATGCCCTTCAGGTACCGGTTGTATGGCGAATCCTCAAGCGTGAGCACTTCGCTCAATTGGAGGTTGTACTCTTCCTCGAAGATCCGGGCATATTCGCCCGGGTTCTCGACTCCTCCGTCGTAGGAGCGGTATTTGGCGACTTCATCGATGAAGAAAAGCGTGAGGACCTTCAGCCCCTGCGCAAACAGTGCCTGCTCCTTTTCGAAGTGCGCCTTGATGGCCTCGCGGATCTGAATGCGCCGTAACGCGCCCTCCGTCACATCGCCAGTTGCCTCTCCGGCCTGGAGGATTACGCCGTTGGTGAAGTTCAGCGTGTTGTCGATGGCGTTGATGTCCGAGACAACGAATCCTTTGTATTGGTCGAGGCCGTCCGACAAATCATACAGATTGTCTTTCTTGCCGACTCTCCGCAAAACCCGTTTGATCCCTGCGGCGTGGCGGATTTCGATTTCGAGCCGCGCCTCAGGTGCTTTGGTCGTCGAGACTTGGATCGATTCGAGGTACAAGTAGGCGTTCGTCCCGGCCAGGCCCTTCACAGAAATCCCACGAACCGCAATCTTCTTCACGAGCTTCTGGTTGTAGGCGTCCAGCGCGTCCAGGCGATAGACCTTATTGTGCTCCTGCTTGTGCGTCGCGGAATACCGCAGGATCATCAGCGGATTGAACTCCTTCAGAGACTCGATCGTCTTGGCGCCCTCCATCCTCTGAGGCTCGTCCAGAATCAGGATCGGCCGATTTCGCGAGATCACGTCGATCGGGCGGCGGGACTGGAAGTCATCCAGCTCCTCGTAAATCCTGCGGGCATCCTGGCCGCGCGCATTGAACGCCTGGACGTTGATCACCATGACGTTGATTCCGGCGTCTGACGAGAAGCTTTCCAGGTTGTGAAGCTGCTTCGAGTTGTAAATGAAAAAGCGAGCACGCCTGCCGTATTGCTCCAGGAAGTGCTCAGCCGTGATTTCGAGCGATTTGAACACGCCCTCCCGAATGGCGATGCTGGGGACGACGACGATGAACTTGCTCCAACCATAACGCTGGTTAAGCTCGAACATCGTCTTGATGTAGCAGTACGTTTTGCCGGTGCCGGTCTCCATCTCAACATCGAGGTTGATGTCGCAGACCGGTGTTCGTTTGAGCGCCTCCGAGAGCGTAAGGTTCCGGCTTTGCTGGACCGTCTGAATATTCTTCAGCACTTGGCTCAATGGGATCGCCAGATCGGTGTTCTTGAAACCCGTGAACTCAAGGTTCGCGAGGAATGGAGAGTTGGGATCGATTTCGCGACCGGGATCGATCCGATAGACCACGCCGCCATTCAAAGACTGGCCCTGGAAGCTATCGACGACAGCGGCAACGGCATCATCTTGGAAGCCCTGCTGTTTGAACTTCAGCTTCATGGCTAGATCGACCGGAGCTCTGTGGATGGCGACAGGAGCTTGAAAATCTGCTCCACATTGATCTTTACGCTGTCGCTTCCATAGCTACTGTCGCGGAAGACGGCACGGAGCGGTTTCCGCTTGGCGATTTCTTTTACGAAGTCGTCACTGATGCCGGAGTCAAAGCAAGCGGCCAGGGCATTTCCGTCGACAAAGAAGACGGTCTTTTCGTGGATGGTCTCCTGTGCGATCGGCAGAGCGAGGTCAACACCCCAGTCCACCAGCACCTGAAACAACAGGTCCTCCGGCGTACGGTCACTCTTGATGTTGTCTACTTGTGCAAGCAGATCACGCTGCTTAGACTCGTCTGGCGAGTAGTAAACGTCCTTCATATTGGAACTGTCAATCTTTAGGACTCGGTAGCCGACATCTAGACCTGGTGCCGTTAGGGCGGTCTCCGTCCGCAGCTTGCTGCCAGCGCGACGTATCCTCTCTTTGGTGAGTTCCGCGATTGTGGAGTACTCGCTTTCAGGTGTTGGCTCAGGGAGCTGAATGATTATGAAACGGCGGGTGCCTTTGTCTTCGGCATTCAGTCGCATAACAGCGTGCGCAGTTGTGCCGGAACCTGCGAAGAAGTCCAAAACGATACCGCTAGAATCAGGTGTGGCTTGGGACACCAATTCGTGCAGCAACGACAGCGGCTTGGCGAACGGAAAGACCTTGTCACCAAATAGTTCCTGTATGGTCCGTGTCCCTTCCGTGGTGTACCCAACCTCCGATAGCCAAGAGGAAACCCCAGTGAATCGGTTCTTGGCGTCACGCAGGAACTTTTTCAGGCGAGGGCGGCCGTCTGGCTTCTTAGGCCAGAGGATTCGTTCCTCGGCGATAAGCTGTGCCATGCTGTCCGGCGCGTAGCCCCACCCTCTCGATGGCGAAGGCGGGTATGAGGCGCCCGTCTTCGGGTCGATGAGATCATAGTGCAGGTTCGGGCGCTCCTTCCGATTCGCGACACCTGTTAGATTGTCGCTGAACCACGGGCCGCGGGGATCGTTGTCGGGGTTGGAATACTTTTCTTCATCAATAGGAACCCCCTTAAGCGCGGCTCCCGGCTTTCGATAACACACGACATATTCGTGATCGAGCGACGCCCGATCGTCATTTCGGCTGTCAGCGACTTGGCGGCGCTGCCAGACAAACGTCGTCATGAAAGATGTCGCTCCGAAGACCTCGTCGCACAATCGACGGAGATTGGCAATCTCGTTATCATCTATCGAGACGAGAACCAGCCCATCCTCCGCCAGTAGGTTCCATGCGAGCTTGAGGCGGGGGTACAACATGCTGAGCCAGTCAGAATGGAATCTGCCGTTGCTGTCGGTGTTGAGCTGCAATCGGTTGCCACGCTCGTCGACTTGAATCGAGCGACGGAGGTACTCGTCCGAATCCGCAGCGAAGTCGTCGTCGTACAGAAAATCGTTGCCCGTGTTGTACGGCGGATCGATGTATATAACCTTCACTTGGTTCAAGTATGTTTCTTGAAGCAGTTTCAACGCATCTAGGTTGTCGCCCTCGATGAACAGATTCCGTGTGGTGTCGAAATCAATGCTCTCGCCGCGACAAGGCCGTAGGGTCTTCGCGACTGGAGCATTGGCAGCCAGCATCGCGTCGCGCTTCCCCGGCCAGTCGAGGTGATACCGTTCCCGCAGGCCGTCCACGACATGATCAGAAAGTTCTTGGCGCAGTTGATCAAAGTCCACCGAGAGAACTACCTTGCCGTGGTCATCGCGCGCTTCGGTAACGCAGTTCGGAAACAGAGCGGCGAGCTGCTGGATATTCCCTGAAACACGGTCGGGCGTGTGGAGCTTGAGCTTTTCCATCATTAGCATTCCTGGATTGCGATTTCCTCACTATTGTTGCTGAAGTCGCGCCACATCCGAGCGGCAAGCTCGAAGTGCCGAGTTCAGCTCGACCTTCCGATTGAATTGGATCTCCTTCTGGATGCGTGCCTCGAGCTTCCGGCATTCATGCTCCTTGGCGCGGATCAGGCTCGCGCGGTCGGCCATGGATTGCAGCGATTCTCCCGGCCTCGGACTCAGAGCCATAGGGCAGGCGAGCATGTGACGGTGAAGCATTTGCTCATAGAGTCCAGCGAGGTCCAGGGCAACCGGCAGCGGCGGGCGCGGTACGTTCGTGGACTGCCATGGAGTTTCAAAGTACGCTTCCACCACATTCTTTCGGCGGCTGGCTTCGCTCGGGCGTTTGTAGGCAGCGGCAAACCTTACCCTGCCATCGAAGACCAGTTCAAAGAACAGGAACGACGGAATCGCTTTGTCGAGTGTCCGCAGGACATCCTCCGCAACGTCGGCGGACTTCAGCGTGACCTCGAACACCTGGATTTCCTGCACGGGCGATTTCGATGGGAGGTTGACCGTTTCGGGCGCGAGCTTGTACTTCCAGACGATTTCACTCACCTGGGACACAAAACGATTTCGAATGGCCCGGCTCGGTTTGGCGTGGCCGTAAACTTTGGTCTTCGGGACGGGCCGATTCACTTCAGCCTGCTTGGGGTAGTCAAACATGCCGTTCAAGCGCCTCGTCTGCTTGGGGTTGTCCCCTCGTGCTCTGACCAACCACGTCGGCTTGTAGTGGCTCTTGGACCACCAGAAAGGCGATCAACTCGAAATCGTCGAGGCCGGCAACAGGATTCACCAGCGCCGTGGTCCGTGGTCCAGTGAAGAGCGTATCGAGGTCCTTCTGGTCTTTGAAGTCCGCAATCGAACGAATGGCGCGCGAGAGGAGGTCTGAATACGGCTGCATGTCGCGGCCATCCTGGGTCTTCAGATTGAATGGTTGGTACGCCTCGGGCATTGGATCGCCGCAGCCTTTGCAGGCGGATCGAACCATGTCCAGCAAACGCTTAACCTCGTTGTGGGTGACCACAACGTCGCCGTCGTCTCCGACATACACCAGGTAATACGGGTGAAGGCGATTGAGTTGATTCAAATTGATGCCCGGGTGCCGGTTCCGCAACGCGAAAATCGCACCAGGCACGAGGCCGCGTTCGCGATCCGGCGGAACGACCGCGTGCATGCCGGTCGGCACGCCGTCGAGGTCACCGTTTGCCTTAACGTAGTTGAGCAGATCCATGCGGAAATCGTTGAGGCCCAGATCGGTGATTGAGACGCCGGTTTTCAGATCCTCCAGTTCGATTACTTCTTCCTGGAGGCGCCGGAGTTGCTCCTTTCGGTAGGAGATGTCGTTGGCACGGCCGTCGAGCGGATTGTCGTCGCCGGTCGCCGTTACGTCGGCGATCACCATGCGGCTCTCCACGCGCTCTTTCAGATTGATGTATTCGTCCAGGCTGATATCCGGCCAGTAGTTGACGAGCTGGATGCATGCGTTCCGGGAGCCGATGCGGTCGATTCGTCCAAAGCGCTGGATGATTCTTACTGGGTTCCAGTGGATGTCGTAGTTGATCAGGTAGTCGCAGTCCTGAAGGTTCTGGCCTTCGGAAATACAATCCGTGGCGATGAGGAGGTCGATCTCATTTCTCTCCTCAGGAAACAGTGTGGCCTTCTCTTTGGACAGCGGGGAAAAGAGCGTCAGGATGGATTGGAAGTCGTACCCCCGCCCAATGGTCGACTTGGGCGTCTCGGTGCCGGTCACGCGTGCGGTGTGGATTCGCTGTTGCTTTAGAAGCGGGGCGGCCAGTTGATCGTACAGATAGTTGGCCGTGTCCGCGAAGGCCGTGAAGACGATTTGTTTGCGATTACCGGCGTTGATCGGGGACCGGAGCTTGGCGAGGATTTGACCTTTCAGATGCTGTAGCTTCGCGTCGTCGGCCGGCGTTATCTTGCGCATTTCGGTCAGGAGAGCCTGGATGATCGTAAGGTCCGCGCGCAGGTCATGATCCCACGCCGGGAGGTCCATGTCGGCAAGGTTGATCCGAACCTTTCCGCCGATTTCCTCGCTCGGGCCCTCGTCGAGAAGATCCGAGAACCCTTCTTCGTCATCCGGCTCCGCGTTCTCAAAAGCCGGTGAGTAATCCGTGAAATCGGCGTCGCGCCCGGTGTTCCTGAAATCCTCGATCTTGACAAGCGTCGCCAGGTGGAGAGCTTCAAGCCGCTGGAGCGTCAGGCGGAACGCCTGGACCGAACTCTCCAACCGCTTGAGGAGGTTCACCGTCATGAGTGTTTGAAGGCTTCGTTCCCGGTCCTCTTGCTTGAGCGTTCCGCCACCGCCGCGGACGTCCGTGTCGTACAGCGCCTCGTACTTGGCCCGTCTGCTTGGAAGAATGTAGCCGATTGGTGCGTATACGCCAAGCTTCATCAAAGAGAGCTGGTTAAAGATTTCGTTGAAACCGATCACGTCGGTCCGATTGGTGAGCGGGCAATGGAACGAGAGGGGTTTCAGCCGCTCTGGGAACGGGCCGATGTCCTGCGTGTTGTAGAACGTCTGGATGTGCCGGCGGGATCGCGCGATGGTAACCGAATCCAGGAGTTCAAAAAAGTCGAAATCGAGGGCTTCCAGGATCGCCGCCGGAGTCCGGGCCTCTGGAGGCAGTTTTGACCACGCGTTAAACGCCGTCTGAGCACGCCGGAAGATCTCCTCGATATTCTTCTCCGTTCGCAACTGACCCTTGAGGTGCTCGGGATCGCCTTCATGGGCCAACGCAAGTTGGTTCTTCAGATCGTTGAACCGGTTATTGACGGGGGTCGCAGAGAGCATCAGGACCTTTGTCTTGACACCCTCCTTGATCACTCGATTCATCAGCCGCTGATAACGCGTCTCGCGATCCTTGAATGCATCGTTGTTGCGGAAGTTGTGCGACTCGTCAATGACGACGAGATCATAGTTGCCCCAGTTGACCCGGTTCAAGGGCATGCCCAGGGAATACCCGCTGGTCCGAAGGAGGTCCGTGTGGCAAAGGACGTCGTAGCTGAAGCGATCCTTGGCGAACGGATTCGTCTTCAGGTTCCCCTTGTAGTTGCTCCAGTTATCCGACAACTTCTTCGGGCACAGCACCAGCACGGACCGGTTCCGCAGCTCGTAGTACTTCATCACCGCCAGCGCCGTGAAGGTCTTGCCGAGGCCGACGCTATCCGCAAGAATGCAGCCGTTATACGTCTCCAGCTTGTTGATGATCCCGGTCGCCGCGTCGCGCTGAAAGTTGAACAGCTTTTGCCAGACGAGGCTGTCCTGATAGCCGGTCAAGTCGTTTGGTAAGACGTCTTCGGTGATGTCCTCCAGGAACTCGTTGAAGATGTTGTAGAGCATCAGGAAGTAGATCCGCTGCGGCGAGTTTTCCTGATACACCGAGGCGATGTGCTCACAGATGACGGCCGTGACATCCCTGAGCTTCTCCGGATCGTTCCAGATTTGGTCGAACAGGCTGATGTAGGTTGCGGTCACCGATGGCTCATCCATCCTGTTGACCATGTTCGAGACAGCATTGCCTTGTTGGTAGCCAAGATCGACGGCGGTGAAGCCGTGCAGGGGCATGTAGACGGCGTCTGATCCATTCCCCTCCAGGCACGCGAACTGCTGCATGGGTGCTTTGCCGTGATTGGAACGGAAGGCTGTCTTGCGCCGCATCCATTCGGCGCACTCCCTGGCGATCGCCCGCTGCGTGAGTTTGTTCTTCAGCCGAAGCTCAAATTCGCTGCCATAAAAGCCACGCTCACGCTCCAGCTTCGGGATGTGGAACTCCCGATGTTCCTTTCGGACTTTGTCCGTCACCTCACCGGGAACGAAGGTAGGCGACGTGAAGATGAATTGCAGGCAATCGATGGCTTCGAACTCGGCCTTGAGGGCCTCATAGGCGTAGATCGAAAAGCAAGAAGCCGCGATTCGAAGTTTCGCGCCTGAGCCGATGGAGCGCTTGAGATCGTCGCCCAGCAAACGGTTGATGTTGTCGATAATCTCCATGCGTTGTCGATTCGGGCAATGCTGCGCAACGGATCTGCACAAAGCGCTAGCAAGATTGACCAGTCTTTAGAGATACCAAATGGCACATTCGCCGGGGGAATCGCTGCCGGGAACGCCGAACCCGGTCACGAAAACTGCTGGGTACTGAAGTCCGACGCTGTGGAGTTCGAGTGACGCTGCGGCCCCTAAAAGGGCACGTCGTCGTCCTCTGTGGTGGGCGGCGCTTTCGCCTCGTCCGGGGGTAGCGACCCGAAGTTTTCAGGCAACTCGTCTTCTGGCATCTCACTGTGGTTGAGTTCCACCAGTCCGAATGTGTTCGGTGCCGGTCGCGTGAAAATCTGTCCGCGCTTCGCGTAGCTACTCAACGATCCGCTTAACGAAACGCGGCTGTTCTTGTCGGTCGGGCGGCCAATCGCCTTCAATATTTCGTTCACGTGGAGTGGCTTGTTGACCTTCAGAATCGCTTCGCGTGCTTTGGCCACCGCGCTTCCAGGACGTAGGACCTGCTCCGCCGTCAGCTTTTGAGCCATCGGCTCCTTGGGGAGGAGGCGCAACGAGTCCTCCAGCGCCTGGAGATACGCCTTCGCCTGGGCCAACTGAAGTTCCAGAGACCTGATCTCCTCCTGTTTCCTCTCGATGCGCTTTTGAAGTTCTTGTCGGATTCGCATGTGCAGGGCCAGAATCGAGTATAGGGGCTATGGGGCTAACCAGTCAAGTGACAGGATAAAACGACAAAGACGGAAAACCTGATGTTGCGAACCGCATCATGCTCTGTTAACCTACCGGTTGGAGGTCGATTGTGGATCGCCTGAGTGAACTTCTTATCAATAAGTTGGAGAAAAACAAGCGCGTCTCTGGACGCGGCGCGGAGTACTGGATGGCTAGGGACCTCCAGCCCCTCCTAGGCTACAGCCGATGGGAGGGGTTCTTGAACGTGATAGAAAAGGCTCGAATGGCGTGCACGAGTTCCGGAGTGGATGCATCGGATCAGTTTCGTCAAACGACGAAAGGGATCACGGCTGGGAAGGGTGCGCAGGTCGTCCGACAGGATTTCTATCTTTCCCGGTACGCTTGCTACCTCGTTGCCATGAACGGTGACACCAGCAAGCCCGAGGTCGGCTTGGCGCAGACGTACTTCGCCGTACAAACACGCCGCCAGGAGATTCGCGACCAGGAGGACGTTACCACGAGGGTCGAACTCCGCGAACGGGTGAAGGAGGCGAATCGCGCGCTTGGAAGCGCAGCGAAGAACGCCGGTGTGCAGAAGTATGCGCTCTTCCATGATGCGGGCTACAAGGGCCTGTACGGCATGGGTCTTTCGGACCTCAAGGCCCACAAGCGAATCGACCCCAACGATGATCTGCTGGATCGCGCAGGCCGCGTCGAGCTTGCGGCCAACGAGTTCAGGATCACCCAGACTGAGGATAAGTTGCGGCGCGATCGCGTGAAGGGCGAGGTACCCGCAATTCAAACACACCTCGACGTCGGCGAAGCAGTTCGTCGCACGATCCGGCAACTCGGCGGCACGATGCCCGAGGACTTGCCGGCCGAAGCATCGATCAAGCGATTGACCTCAAAGCGGCACCGCGCATCCAAGCCGGAGCCTCAACAACAGTTGCTAATGCCATCCCCCGAGGCAGGAGCCGAACACACGGAGCGATAGCGACCGTGCAGATCCACCACAACGAAAGAGGAGGGGTTCATGGCCTCAGTCAAACTGCTCGGGCCGCCTGACTATAGCGCCGAGGAGCGGCAGGCGCTGATCGATTTCGTGCTGGCCCTAAGGAAGTCGCATATTCGGGATTTCCTGTCACAGGTCGAGTTGCCGCTGTCCGGCACAAAGGAGGACCTTCGCGAAAGACTTCAGGAAGCCCTCGATGGAGGTGACCTCACCTACGAGCGGCTCGTGGATTTGCTCGACTCCGTCGCCCCGTGGGGAAAGCAGCACGTTTTCCTGTACCACGGGCCGCAAGGCGACATGCAGGCATGGAAAGACCCGGAACATATCCAACGTCTCCTGAAGCAACACCGCCTGGGAAAACTCTTCAATGCCAAACTCCCGCTGATCCTCCCGGAGAAGCTGACGCTTTCCTCGATTACGCACGGGGACGGAAGACTGCGGGTAACAGCCGTCGAGAAGCGGGAATACAGGGAGCGGACGCCTCAACACGACGAAGAGAAGGTGACGAAGGACGGCGAACGAGTCATCCTGAAGGCATACATGCATCACGTGGCTCGCACGATTGCGGCCTTCGAGTGGGACTTGAATGCGAACGTTGCGACGCTCCAGATCACCCAGCTTCAGGAAGATGGAGACTACGAGAACCTCGCCGGGGACTTTTCGCGGCTGGTGACGTCCTGGCTCGATGTCAAGCAGTTCGGTGCCGTCGATCTACGGCCGACCATCGCCAAGCTTCACGCGATGGGACAGAACGGTCAGGGCGAGGCTCGCCCGCATGGAGTCAACTATCTGACGCCTCAAGGTAGGCAAGTTTCGGCTCGCAGTCCGAGTCCACGGCATTCAGTTCTGGGTGAAGCTGTGCTCGACGAAGCGATGGAAACCATTCGAAAAAACACCGTGGGTAACTTGGGCAACTTCTACTGGCTCCCCAGCGTCAAAGCGGGGCCGGTCGCCAACCCACTGGACGTCGACATTCACCTGATCATTGTGGGCGCGAAGTCGCGTGTTAATTTTCCCACCCCGAACAGCGAAGAGGTCGTGAGGTATGTTCTTCACAGAGTGCGAGCGCTTAGCTGAGCAGCATCCCAACCTCGCAGGTGTCTTCGAAAAGCTCGATTCCCAATTGAAAGCGATGGGAACGGCGGAGGTCCTTCGCTCGGAGGACCTGGCGAGCTTTCTGCGCATCGAGCCGAACCAGATGCGGTCGGCCCTTGATCTTGTCGCACGCGCCGGAGTTCTCCGTCGCATGGAAATGATCGAGTGTTCGTACTGTCAAATGGCAGCGCTTCATTCTGATTACCAGGAGGCACTGGACGACGACGGCGAATACCGGTGTACAAGCTGCGACCGCGAGCTGACGGCCAGAACGATCCGGTTCATCACGACCTACGAAAACGGCGAAAAGTGGAGGACATTCGCGAAGTCCACGGACGGCTCTGGCGATCCTAGCCGCGGCGACCTTGCTCCTGGCGGTACTCCTGCAAACACCGTGCCCGACGAACAAGCATTTTATTCTCACGGGCGGCTCGCTGCAATTTTCAACGTAGGCGAGGAGGCGCTCCGAAAAAGGCTCGATCGCTACCGAAAACGGAACATGAACGGCTGGAAGCCAAACGAGGATCGCCGCACCAGAGAGCCGAAATACCTTTACCAACTCCAGGCAGTCAGGACCATCGTCGAGGAACTTCGATCGTCCGGTCAGCGTCCGGCGAAATAATTCTTCGGCCTGCAAACCCCGCATCGAGTGGGGCGATTCAGCGCGTCCGCCGTCCGGTGACCGTCCGCTGACAACACAACTTTCGAATCCCCGACTATTCTGCAATCAAATTCTCCAGCGAGGAGGTTTGATGAAGCAGATAGCCAGCACGCGAGACTTACAGCCTCATGAACGCGCGTTTGTGGACTCAATGCGGCGGCTTCAGTTCGGCCGCGTCGAGTCTCTGCGTATAACGCGAGGCGCGCTGGTGCTCGATCCATGGCCCACGATGGTGCAGAGCGTCAAGTTTGCCACGGGGGAATCGACCGACCAGCAACCCGTGGCCGACGAATTCGAACTGAAGCGGCAAGTCATCGAGCTATTCGAGTACGTGCGTGCCGTCGAAGCCGGGGAGATCCACTGTCTCGAGGTGCGGCATGGACTTCCATTTTGCATGGAGATTCAGCATCGGCCCGCCGAGGATGGAGGCAACCGTGGTTGACGGCATCTTCGAGCAGTCCTCTTCCGCCACCCACCGGCTCGCCGCCGTGCGTGCAGCCGCCACGACAGTTTCATATCAGTTGCCCTCGGACGTCCGCCAGGATCTGGAACAAGAAGCTTTGCTTGAACTCTGGCGAAAGCGCCCCGCGTATGATCCGCGGCGTGGGAGTTGGCGCACATTCTGCGAACGGGTGGTTGCCAACAAGATGACTTCCATCGTGCGTCGAATGCGCTCGGAACGATCCGGCCAATTCCGGGAAGATCCGCTCGACAAAGTGGTCGGCATAGCAGCGCCAGACCGCAGCTTGGATTTGCGTTCGGATGTTTCGCGTGTATTGACCGGCGTATCGAGATTCGACCGGCGCGTAGCCCTCTGCTTGATCTGCTTCACTGCCATCGAAACCAGCCACAACCTTGGAGTCTCCCGCGCGACCGTCTACCGGGCAATCGAGCGGTTACGGACCGCGTTTGTAGACGCGGGACTCGCAAATGACCGTCAACGGGCTAGCGCTCTCCTCCCCGGCCACGCCGACCAGATCGAGGCGAAAGCATGACTCCGACTATGCCGGCAACGATCACCAGTTTCGTTGTGCCGGACGGTCTCATCGAGCACGACCAGTGGGTGCTGTGGCGCTACGAAGCTCGCCAGGGAAAACGCACCAAGGTCCCGTATCAGATAACCGGAAAGCCTGCCGACAGCACCGACCCTACGACATGGACCACGTTTGAGGAGGCATCGGGCGCCTGGAGCCAAAATCGTCAGCGCTACGCCGGTCTCGGTTTTGTCTTCTCCAACGAAGATGGTCTCGCCGGTATCGACCTGGATGACTCGCTCGATGAGCAAGGCGACGTCAAGGTTTGGGCGCGCGGAATCGTCGAGCGGTTCAGCGACACCTACATCGAGATCTCCCCTAGCGGTCAGGGTCTCAAAATCTGGGCGCGCGGGTCGTTGCCCGCCAACCTGCCGGGGGTGAAGGTAGGAGACGGCGCTGTTGAATTGTACGACCACGCGCGGTACTTCACGGTCACCGGGCGCGCCTATCGCGGTGCACCGCTTGCGGTCGAGAACCATGCGGATGACCTGCTCATGTTGTACGACCGGCTTACCGCAGGTCGAAAGGCGTGGCCCCTCCAACCACTCCCCGGCGGGCAGATTCCGCATGGCCGCCAGCACAACACGCTCGTAAGCATCTGCGGAACTCTTCGTACAAGAGGTGTCTGCGAGGAGGCGATCGAGGCTTGTCTCCAGATCGTCAATCAGAAGCAGTGTGAGAAGCCGGGGCCGCCCGATCATATTTCGCGGATTGTCCGCAGCTCGCGCCGGTGGGGGACGAAATGAAACCGAATACGCCCCCGGATTGGCTGCCCGCCGTTGATCCACTCGAAGGAGAGTGGCCAGATCCCCAGCCGCTCGAGTGCGAGTTGCCGCCCGTCGAACCAATCACGGAAAACCTGCTTCCGAGTTCTTTTCGTCCCTTGGTTAGCGACGTGGCTGAGAGAATGCAGACGCCTGCGGATTACCCAGCAGTCGCAGTCATACTCGGTCTTGCGGGGGTGGTCAATCGGCGGGCCGTCATCCAACCGAAGGCCAACGACACCAGTTGGATCGTCGTGCCGAATTTGTGGGGCGGGATAATCGCGCCTCCCGGATTCATGAAGTCTCCGGTGATCACGGCCACGACCCGCCCGCTTGTCCAAATTCAGACTGACTGGCGACGGGAGTCCGAGGAAGCGGCAAAGGAGTTTGCCCAGGCGAAAGAGGAGTATGACCTTCGGCGATCGGCGTGGAAGGATCAGTTCAAGTCCAGCGCGAAGAGCGGCAAGCCAGCGCCCGAGCGACCGAACGATCCCCCGGAAGAGCCGACGTCGCGACGTCTGATCGTGAATGACGCCACGTTCGAAGCGCTGCATCAGACCATGAGCGAGAACCCTGCGGGTATCTTCGTGATTCGCGACGAGCTGACTGGATGGTGGAGCACGTTGGATCGGGCCGGGCGCGAAGGGGAGCGGGCGTTCTGCCTTCAGGCGTGGAACGGCGATACCGGCCACACCATCGACCGGATCGGCCGCGGAACGATCCATGTGGAAGCGTGCTGCATGTCCATGTTGGGCGGCATCCAGCCAGGCCGGCTCCGCTCCTATTTGGTTGATGCACTCGAAGACGGGCCGAGCAACGACGGGCTGATCCAACGCTTCCAATTGCTCGTGTGGCCCGATACGCCCGCCGCTTGGCAGTACGTGGACCGGAAGCCGGATGCGGCGTGTGAGGAGATTGCATCGCAAGTATTCCGCAGGTTGGCGCAGCTCGATTGCAACAACCCCTTGCGGTTTCGGTTCGGCACCGAGGCGCAACAGCTTTTTGTCGAGTGGCTGGCAGACCTCGAATCGAAGCTGCGGGGCGGCGAACTCCATGCCGCTCTGGTCTCGCACCTGTCGAAGTACCGTAAACTCATGCCCGCGCTGGCGCTCCTGTTTGAACTGGCGGATCGCGCCGCAGGGGGTTTTGAAGGTTTTGTAGGTGCCAACCAGGGCGAACCGCCAAACTTTTGGGTGTCCCTTGAGCACACCCGCCAAGCTGCGGCCTGGTGCGATTACCTGGAATCTCACGCGCGGCGCGTCTACTCCTGCGTAACAACGTCTCGGATGCGGGCGGCGCGAGAGTTGGCCGACAAGATCAAACGGCGGAAGGTCGGGGCCAATGGATCATTCACGTGCCGCGACGTCTATTTAAAAGGATGGAGTGGCCTGGCCGATCCCGAGGCAGTCAAGCTGTCGCTGGATGTGCTGCTAGACGCCGGCTGGGTCCGAGAACTGGGCGGCGAACCCGGACCGACCGGCGGGCGTCCGTCGGCCCGCTATGCAATCAATCCAAAGGTCTGGCGATGAACATGAGCCGGTGGTTGAACTGGAAACCCAAGGAGCCAATCTTGCGCGACTCGACTGGAGGCGACCCTACAAAACCTACAGAACCAGGTATTGATGGTTTTGAAGGCACGGCTTTTCAAGAAACGTCCGAGATGCGTCCACTTGAGGAAACGCTCCGGGGCTTGGCGGTCGAGCTCTATCTATCCGATGGGGACTGCCTCTTCATCGTCGCGGATGAAGAAGACGCGGCAAAGTTGGGGGAACCGAGGGGCACGATCTACACAGCAGCGGAGGTGCGAAGGGTAATCAAGATTGCCGATCCGTCCGTGGTCAAAGAGGTACACCGCTGGAAGCGGCAGTTCAATGCAACAGTGCGCGACTGTGAGCGGCCCAGCGGTGGACGAAGATGATGCATCAGAATTTGGTAGGCAAACGCGAACGTTGATGTTAAGATGATGGGCAGAGGCCGGTTCGACAGGCCAGCGCAAAGCGCACCCTCCGAAGGAACCCTCCACAAGACAATTAGTGCCGAGCGATGGGACGCTCGTAAATCCCTTCCCTCCTTGCTGTACCCGACGTGTCTCGAAACGACATCCCGATCTACGCCGCCGACGGAACACCGTTGGGCTATCGCACTCCCGAAGCTGCGCGGCGATTGCTCGCCAACGGATACGTGAAACCGTCGTACGGGCGAAAGAAGCAGCTCAGGGCGCTATGGCTTCTTAAGCAGGACGGCAGTAGTCCGGTTGAACCACAGTTCCGGGCCGGGACGAGGTACAGCTTTCCTGAACGTCTCGACAGCGGAAAGCGTTGCTGGAAGCTTCGCCGAGTCGATGGACGAGACGACGACGGCACGCCCGTGGATACGCGTGGCGTTTTCCTCCAGGTGCTCAGAGACTGCTTGACGTTGTGAAGAGCCGAGGGCAAATTGGCGGGCGGTACATTGCTCGCGCTCGTGGTGCTTTCGTTCGAAAAGGACGGCAGCAGCCCGTTAGAGGCATAGGTACTTCCCGGCGCGGAGCGGCGGCGCGTTGAAGAGTAGCGCAAGTTCGCTAGCGTCTGCCGAAAAAAGAGGTGGTCGGTGGTCACCCCCGGCGCGCCCCGTGGGCGGCCGCCCGCCAGCCTGGTAGGACAAGCCAAGACGCCGCGACCGGGCGCAACGTGGGCCAACTGTGCGCGAACGGGCGGCCAACGACGGCCAGGGCAAAGTAGTTCATCCGTGACTCCAGTGCTCCAAGAACCGGTTCCCATTACGCCCGCGCTGGCCCGGCGCATCGAGATCTGGCCCGTGGACCGCCTCGTGCCGTACGCCCGAAACGCCCGAACCCATTCGGACGCCCAGGTCGCCCAGATCGCGGCGTCGATAGTGGAGTTCGGCTTCAATGCGCCGATCTTGGTGGACAGCGACGCGGGAATCGTCGCCGGTCATGGGCGTTTGCTCGCCGCGCGTAAGTTGCGCCTTGTCGAAGTTCCCGTCGTCGTGTTGGACCACCTCAGCGAAACGCAAAGACGGGCGTACATCATCGCCGACAACAAGCTTTCCGAGAACGCGGGTTGGGACGAGGAGATATTGGCGGCGGAACTCGCTGACCTCGAGCACGAGGGCCTCGACCTCCGGTTGGTGGGCTTTTCGGATGCGGAGTTGGAGGCGCTGCTGGCAAACGAAAACGAGAGCGCCGAGCCGAATGAGGAAGAGCCGCTCACCGAGCCGCCTAGTCAGCCAATCACTCAGCCCGGCGACGTGTGGCTGATCGGAAATCACCGGCTCATCTGCGGCGACTGCCGTGAAGTCGCCGTGATCGAGAAGTTGCTGGATGGGAAGCGCGCCAACATCGTGATCACTTCCCCGCCGTACGCCACGCAGCGCGAGTACGACCCAGCGAGCGGCTTCAAGCCGGTGCCTCCTGACGAGTACTGCGATTGGTTCCGTGAAGTCGCGGCGAATATCCAGACGATTCTGACGCCCGATGGATCGTACTTCCTCAACATCAAGGAACACGCCGAAGACGGCGAGCGCAGCCTGTACGTTAAGGATCTGGTCCTGGCGCACAAGCGGCAGTGGGGCTGGCGCTTCGTCGATGAGTTCTGCTGGCGCAAGACCGATAACGGAGTGCCGGGCGGCTGGGGTAATCGCTTCAAGAACGCCTGGGAGCCGGTCTTTCACTTTGCGCGGCAGCCCGAGATCAAGTTCCGGCCCGATGCCGTCAGCCACAAGTCGGAAGACTGCTTCGATTACTCACCGAATAACCCGAGGTCGACTTCCGGCAGCGGGTTGCTGGGGACTGGACCGCGCGGCGCGGCAGCCGACGGCGGGAAGAATCAGGACGCCTGGAAGCGGAGCCGCAGCAGCCTGTCTGATACCAATGGCCGGTACGCGGGCCTAGCGCGTCCGAGCAACGTCATCGAAGCACGCACGGAGTCGAGCCAAGGATCACACTCGGCCCCGTTCCCTCGCGGGCTGGTTGAGTTTTTCGTCAAAGCGTTTACCGACGTCGAGGACTCCGTGTTCGATCCATTCCTCGGAAGCGGAACCACCATGGCGGCAGCTCATGTACTGGGACGCGCCGGGTACGGCTGCGAAATCTCACCAGCGTATTGCGACGTGATTCTACAGAGGATGAAGGCGCTGATGGATCAAGAGCCGATCTTGGAGGCGACTAGAAAACCGTTCAGCGAGGTCGCAGGCAGGCGCGCACAGCTTCAGGACCTCCCGAGGCGGAAGGCATCATGACTGGTCTCGCCAACTTGGTTGTCCAGATCTGGACAATCGACCGGTTGCTTCCGTACGCCCGCAACGCCCGTACGCACTCTGAAGAGCAGGTCGCACAGGTCGCCGCCAGCATCGTAGAGTTCGGTTGGACGAATCCGATCCTGGTCGGTGCGGACGGAGTAATCATCGCCGGCCACGCGCGCCTGGCGGCCGCGAGGAAGCTGAAGATGACCGAGGTTCCGGTTATCGTCCTTGACCATCTGACTCCCACACAGCGCCGGGCGCTGGTGCTCGCGGACAACCGGTTGGCGCTGAACGCCGGGTGGGATGAGGAAATGCTGCGCGTGGAGTTGGAGTCGCTCGAGGAGGACGGCTTCGACCTCGACTTGGTCGGTTTCACGGACGAGGAGGTTGAGGAACTCCTGCGCGATCCAGAGGAGTCCAATGTTGGACTGACCGAAGACGATGCGATTCCCGAAGAAGAGGAGCACGCAGTTACCCTGCGTGGAGACATTTGGTTGATGGGCGAGCACCGACTGCTATGCGGCGATGCCACCAGCACGGATGCGATCCAAGCCATTCTCTCTGGTGGCTTGGCTGACATGGTGTTTACGGACCCGCCGTACAACGTCGATTACGAGGGCAAGACCGCGAAGAAGCTCAAGATCGGCAACGACACGCTCGGCGGCAAGTTCTATGAGTTCCTGCGCGATGCGTGCGCGAACGTGCTGACGGTAACGAAGGGCGCCATCTACATCTGCATGTCGTCGTCGGAGTTGCACACGCTCCACCAGGCATTCACCGATGCC
>Ga0335081_10003553_pt1 | contig 24533 bp, 13 predicted proteins | sample Lox_Sample_35_FD_206713 | JGI IMG/M metagenome (GOLD analysis project Ga0335081, IMG submission 206713) | Soil microbial communities from Loxahatchee National Wildlife Refuge, Florida, United States - Lox_Sample_3.5 | ecosystem: Environmental > Terrestrial > Soil > Wetlands | place: USA...
TCCAGATGCCGAAGATGCTCAGATACATCGGCTTATCTGTGTCGATGAATTCATCGCGCGGATTCAGTTTGACGTACCGGTGCCGGACCTGGTCGGTGGCGCCGTCGGTCAGCTTCGTAAAGTGCGCTCCGTCGGGAGTGACCTGCCAGAGATCGAATTTGTCGTAGAGAATGACGGAGGCGTCGTCTTTGGTCCATCCGGCCAGGCCGAAAGCCGGCTTTTGCTTGATGGTGAAGTCCGATTCGCGATCAACAAACGCGGTGGGAATACCCTTGGTGATGTTCACGACCGCATGCGTTGCGGTGTTCACCGTCCAATAGTTGTCGTCGTGGAAGTACAGCAGGTACTTGCCGGCTGGGCTGGCGTCCAGATAGTAGTCGTCGCTGAGCCGTTCCTGGATTTTGGTGCGATTGCCAGTCGCGAGATCCACGAGATAAATATCCGCGGCGGGACGGCCGATGCTGCGCTCCATGGCATAGGCTGACCAGTTGTCCGCCACGGCGACCGGCTGGTGCTTTAGCGGCTCGATATGCTCGTCCAGATCTTTGCTGAGTGGGACAAATTCGCCGCTTTGCACGTGCCAGGCGGCCAGCATGTTCTTGTGGCGGTCGTTTTTGGCGTTCAGTCGCTGCTTGGGCATGACTTCCACATCGCGAGCATTCCAGATGGACACTTCTGCAGGTTCATCTACTTCTTTTTCTTTGCCAGCAGTCTTGCCATCTTTGCTGTTGGCAGTGGATTTGCCTTCGGCGGAGTCGCTCTTTGCTGCCTCTTCTTTCTTAGGAGTCTCGATCTTGTCTTCCCATTTGGCTACGCCTAGAAAAACGATGTCGCCGTCAGCCGCCCAGGATGGCTTCTGAAAACCTACCGTACGCATGCCTTTCACGAATTTTCCATCGGCAATTGGATCGTACACGTGGCTGCTTTCCGAACTTTCGCCGAGATGCGTCCACGCCAAGGCACATTGCGTTGAACCGTCGCGGTGCTCATCAGACTTCGAGCGAAAAACGGCAAGATCGTTGCTATCGCGCCGCCAAGCCAGCCCACTGTACACCGCTGCAGAGGAATCCAGAACACGAACAGAGGATGTTTCGGTGTTGAAAATCTGAATGCCATTGCCGGTCTTGTCCTCGGAGTTGATCGCCATCGCGAGGAGCGTGCCGGTCTTGGGCAAGTCTTGCCAGGCAAATTCGGAGACGTTGCCAAAGGAAGTATCGCGGGCGCTGGAGAGCTGGCGAAGAATCAGCTCCGCTCCCGGTGTATCGTCGCCGTCCGCATTGGATGCGGCATCGGAAGAATCCTTCTTGTCCGCCTTCTCCGGCGCGTATTTGCGCAGAGCGAGGTAGGCACCGTTCGGGCTGAAGGCGAACGACTCGACCGACTCGATCACGATTTGCTCTCCGGAGGAAAGGTTCATGAGCCCAAGTTTGCGGCGAATGGGCTTTTTGTCCTTGCGCATCTTTTCTTCCTGCGCTTCGGAGTAGCCGATCCCGTAGGCGACCCAGCGCGAGTCGGAGGAAAAGACCGGTTGCGTGGCAAATCCAGCCGTTTTTGTCGTGCCGTCAGCGACGTTCGTGATGCGCAGCTCGTTGTTGCGATTCGAACGATTAATCCCATAGGCCAGCCATTTGCCGTCGGGCGAGAGACCGCCAAAATCGCGCGACATAAACAGCGACTCGAATTGGCCGTAATCGGTGGGCTGCGCAGGCGCCTTGGTTTGTGCTTTCGTTAAAAAGCTCAGAGCCAAGACTGCGATCAGCAAAGTTAATGGTTTTCGCATGGAGGGCCTCCTGCTGCTATTTACCGGAGCACGTGATTGTGCCCGCGAGAGAACTCTGGGCGCAAGGGGAAAGCAGGGTTACGCGCGAGGTCCGGGGATAGCGAGCTCTGTTATTTGCCATGTATCTATTCTGGAGTACACTACCGAGAATTGCCGGTCCCCGGAGGCACCCACGCCCAACCTTCTCCAGCGGCTCGTGCTGATTTGCACGGTTGGACTTTTCTCCGTACTGGCCGCTGCCGCACAAGACATCTCGCTGCGCGTCGAAGCATTTCGTCTGATGGAGCACGCCAACAGCGTCAGCCGCCCAAGCCACAGAACACGAAGCCACAGGGAAATCGTCACATTTCGGGCTTATCGGTTAGACGGATCAACCGTGGAAGGCCAGGCGAACAACATCATCGCCGGCGACATCGAGCGTTACGAAACGACACTTGGCGACTATCACGCCATCAGTCTTCACTTTCCGGATCGCATCGTGCAGAACGATTACCAGCCGCCTCCGCCGGAAATGCTGGAACTGGAAGAACTCACGCCGATTCTGCTCGGCCACTTCGACAAGTCGGACACGATCAATTCCATCACTCCAGCAACGCTGGTCGGCCGGCCGGCGCACTGCGTACATTTCGAAACCACCAACGGCAGAACGCATCAGCCGGCCAACGAGATTTGCTTCGACGATGAGTCGGGAACGCTCCTGCGGTGGAATGTCGGCGAAGAACTGATTGAAGACACGGACTATGCCCCGTTCGAAAGCGTTTTGATGCCCCGGACCATCCGCCACTACATCAATAACAAGCTGCGCATGGAGGTTCGCCAGGAGTTCAGCGTCATTGAAGATCCGATTGACTGGAACGCCCTCACGCCGGAGCGCGCGCACACCTTACACACGTGCTACGACTATAAGCAGCCAGTGATCCAGTCTATGCCGCAGCCGGCCGGAGCCGGGCCGGGTCCCTGGTACAACGTAAAAGTGCATGGTGCTCTGGGCGGGGACGGTCGCGTGCATCAAGCCACAGTTCTGCCCGTGGGCAGGCCAGATCTCGAGAAGCAGGCCCTGGATTTGGTGGCGACGTGGGTTTTCACCCCGGCCATGTGCAACGGCAAACCCACGACAATCGCAGTCGATTTCGTGGTGCACTTCCCTCCTCAGTAGGTGAGTAGGCGGATAGCAAGAAGAGATTAACGACGTGCGGCCGCCCAAAGGGGTCCCGCCGCAAGGCGTGTCGGCTGGCGAGCGTCGTCGGGCGCTTAGTCGGCTTGGGAGTCGCTGACGGAGCTGCGGGAGCGCGTGAAGATACGACGCGCAGCAGTGGCCCACGGCACCGCTTCGAATTCCGCAAGATAGGAGTAAGCGACGGGAACAACAAGCAATGTCAGAAGCAAACAGAGTGTCTGCCCACCAATGATGGTGACGGCGATCGAAGCCCGCTGCTCGGAGCCGGCACCGATACCGATCGCCACAGGAATGAGCCCTGCGACGATGGAAAGCGTGGTCATAAGAATGGGGCGAAGGCGAACGCGATTGGCTTCAAGGATCGCATCACGTACTGGCATGCCCTCAGCGCGTAGGCGATTCGTGTAGTCCACCTGCAAGATGCCGTTCTTTTTCACAATCCCGAGCAGCAAAAAGACTCCGAGCGCACTCCAGAGACTCAAAGCGCGGCCGGTGATCCACAACGAGAGCAACGCGAACGGAATGCTCAGCGGCAGAGTAAGCATGATGATGAATGGGTGCGAGAAGCTCTCAAACTGCGCGGCGAGCACCATGTACATGAAAATCGAAGCCAGTAGCATGGCCAGAACGAGATTCCACGTCGTCTCTTCGAGGACTTTCACCTGACCGGTAAAGCGATAAGAGTAGCCGGCCGGCAAGCCAATCTGCTGGATGGATTGCACGGTGTGCGTGGCCCCGAGGTCCAAGGGATAGCCGCTGGCGATGTTAGCGTAAACGGTTACTTCAAATTCGCGGTTGTAGCGCCACAGCGTAGCGGGGCCGGCGCCGCGTACGATGGTGGCCACGTTTTCGAGGCGCACTTGGCCGAGCTTCGTGGAAGGCACCATCATCTGCGCGAGCACGTCAGGATTGTCACGTTGGCGTTCCAGAAGCTGCATGATGACGGGATACTGCTCCGAGCCTTCCTTAAAGCGCGTGATTTCGTCTTCCCCGGAATAGAACAGCCGTACCGCGTCACTGATGTCGGTCATGCGCACGCCAATATCCGCGGCGCGCTGACGGTCAACTTTCACCTGCAATTCCGGCGTATTGAGGTTCAGGCTGGGATTGACGTCCACCAGTTCGGGATACTTCATCATCAAATCGGCAACGTGCTTGCTGATGTCCGCGAGCTTGGCAAGCTCGGGACCGCGAATCACCGCGCCGATCGGAAAATACGTTTCGCCGCCGAACACCGAAGGCAAGCGCACGTTTGACACCATGTTGCGATAGCCGCCGAGGAAGCCGCGAACTTCCGTGGCAATTTGTTCATGAGAGCGTTTGCGTTCACTGCGCGGAACCAAGCCAACAAAGAGATGCGCGTGATTGGTCGGGCCGTGCGTGAAGGACTGCACGAAAGCCACTTCGGGCAGAGAGGCAACGTGTTCCGCGATCTCGGAAGCGCGCGCAACCGTTTTAGAGAGCGCCGTGCCTTCGGGTAGGGTGAAGGAACTGATCAATTCCGATTGGTCGTCCGAGGGAATCCAGTCGCGGCCCACGAGATGGTACAAGCCGAAAGTCGAAGCAAACGTGCCGACGCATATCAGAATGATGACCCAGCGGTGCGCGAGTGACCAGTTCAATAGGCCGACGTAGCCTTGCTCAATCCGGTGCAGCAGCCCACTGGCATGAACTTTCTTTTCGTGCTCACTGACGCGCAGGATGCGCGAGCTCATCATCGGCGTGAGCGTGAAGGCCACCAGCAGCGAAACCATGATGGCCATCGCCATGGTCCAGCCGAAGGAGTTGACGTACTTGCGGGCGTAGCCATTCATGAAGGCAATTGGCAAGAAAATGATGACCAGGGACAGGGTGGTCGCCATAACCGCGAGGCCGATTTCGCGGGTCGCTTTGATGGCGGCGTTCTTGCGGTCTTCGCCCTTTTCTTCCATGAAGCGAAAAATATTCTCGAGAACGATGATTGCGTCGTCGATCACGATTCCAACCGCGAGCGTCAGCGCCAGCAGCGTCATGTTGTTCAGCGAAAAATCCATGCCGCGCATCAGCGTGAAGGTCGCGACGATCGATGCGGGAATGGCGACAGCGGCAATCAAAACCGCCCGCAGGTTGCGCATAAAGAGAAACACGATCGCGCTCGCGAGAATGCTGCCAAGAATCAGATGTTCCAGCAGCGAATGCACCGAAGCTTTGATGAAATCCGAGATGTCGTGAATGACAGTAAGCTGCACACCGGGCGGCAGTTGCGCGCGCAATTCATCGAGTTTTGCTTTCACATTGTCGGCAACTTGCACGGTGTTCGTGCCCGACTGCCGCAGCACCTGAATGCTGACCACATCCTGTCCCGGTATTCCTTTGCGGAACAGCGCCGACCAGGTACGCAACTCCTGCGCGCCATCTTCCACCGTCGCAACATCGCGAACCCGCACTTGCGCGCCGCCGCGCGTCCCGACCACAATCTCGCCAAACTGATCTGCGGAAGTCACGCGGCCGAGTGTGCGCAAGCCGAGTTCCTGCGGCCCGGTGATCATGCGGCCGCCAGGAGCTTCGATGTTTTCGCGCTGTAGCGCGTCGCGCACGTCCAAGACGGTGAAATTGTGGGCAGTGAGTTTCTGCGCGTCGAGCAGGACGCGCACCTGGCGCGCCTGGCCGCCGTTGAGGTCGACGCTGCCGACGCCGTCCACGGTTTGAATCGCGCGGCGAATTTGTTTATCGGCAATTTCGGTGAGCTCGCGGCGACTCAGCGGCCCGCTGACAAGGAGTGTGAGAATCGGATCGGATTGCGGATCCTGTTTGGTGATTACGGGAGGCAAAGTATCGCGTGGCAGGCGATTTATTGCGGCGGAAACTTTTTCGCGAATATCCTGCGCGGCGCCTTCAATATCGCGCTCGAGGACGAATGTGCAAGTAATGTCCGCAAAGCCCTCGCTGGAGTAAACGGTGATTTCATCAATGCCGCTGACGGAAGAAATGGCATCTTCGAGAGGTAAAACCACGCCGGTGACGACTTCTTCGGGCGTGGCGCCGGGCAATTGCACGTCCACGTTTACGGTGGCTGGATCAGCTTTCGGAAAAAGGTCAACGGCCAAGCCGCGGTAGGAAAAAGCGCCAAGAGTGACGAGAAAAGCGATCAGCATCACCGTGAAGACCGGGTACTTGACGCAGGTTTCGGCGAGCTTCATCGGTGTGGGCGCAAGCCTTCTTCGAAAATTATCTCAGTGCCGGAGTACTGGTTTCGGGTTGCGGCTGGACGGTCGCACCGTCGTGCAAATCGCCGCTGACCGCAACCGCGACGCGATCACCAGGTTTGAGGCCTTCGGCAACTTCAAAACGATGGCCGCGATCATCTTCGGTCTGACCCGCGGGACGAATCTGGTGTTCCGAAACGTGGTTGCCGTTCAGCAGAAACACCTTGTAAACACCATAGCGATAGTTGACTGCGGCTTCCGGCAAAAAAATCGTCGTCTCCTGCTTTTCGCTGGGGATGGAGGCTTGTACGAAAAAGCCGGGCTTGAGGCGGCCGCTGGCGTTCGGAAGCAAGGCTTCGGCTTCAAAGGTGCGCGAATCCTGGGCGACGGCGGGATTGATCCGCGAAACTTGCCCGTGAAATGCTTCGTTGGGAAAGGCTTCGACGTGGAGTTCCACAGTGGCACCGTCGCGCACCCAGCCGGCCCAGCGCTCCGGAACCCGCAAGCGCGCGCGCAGCGTGTCCGTTCGAACGATGACCATCACCGGACTCTGTAGGCGCAGGTATTCGCCGGGATGCACGTTGCGCGTTTCGATGGAGCCGGGAAAAGGTGCGCGAATCGTAGCGTCACCGAGTTTCTTTTCCGCAAGTTTTTCGCTGGCCTCGCTTGAAACGAGCAGGGCCTTGAGGCGATCCACTTCTTGTAAGGCAACGGTATATGCGGCTTTCGAGCCCTGGTAGCGGCTGGCAGCTTCGTCGAGCTGCTGCTGGGAGATCAAAGTGTCCTTAAACATTTCCTCCGCGCGGGTGTATTTCCGCTCCGCGTCAAAAAGGTCGGCGGCAGCGCGTTGCACGGAAGCGATCTTTTGCGGATCGGTGGGAGGAGGATCATTCGGACCGATGCCGAGCTGGGCGCGAACCTGAGTAACGACGCCGCGCTGGCGATCCACTTCATATTGCAGTTCTTCCCGATCGAGAACAATCAGCGGCTGGCCCGCGAGCACGTTGTCGCCAACGTCAGCGAGCACCTGCGAGACCGGGCCTTCTACTTGCGCGCTAAGCGTGCTCTCTTCCAGTGCAAACAACGAGCCCGAGGCTTGCACGCGGCGCTGCGTGGTTTCTTCTTTGACCGTGTAAAGATGCACGGGCGTGGGGTGCGCCGCGTCGCCCAGCACGCTGCTGGACATGGATTTCGAACAGCCGCACGCGACCGCAGCGATCAAGAGGGCGCAGCTGAAGATACGAAGCTTCGTTATGTAGTCGCGACCAATCATTTTTTTCCACGAGCCAGCCTGGAGGCACGCATAGGCCTAGGGACACAAACCCGTTGGCTCGGCCTTCCGTTGTGACGCAAAAACGGCGCGAACGTTTCCGAGCGCGAACACCCACAGGGCAAGAAACATTCGTTGCAATTATGGCCCGGACACGTCCAGGAATCCAGCGGAAGAAGTTTCGGCAGCACAAGGCGCAGCTTGGCCGAAAAGTGGTGCGCCGCGTAGGAATCGAACCTACAACCTATGGATTTCTCCAGAAACTCTAAGTAGCTGGCTTTTCTTGCGTTTCCTTGCGCGCTCGACAACCTATTTGCACTGTGTTTGGCTGGGTTTCGTTCCTAAAGTTGTTCCCAACCCAGAGGTGCCCCCCTCAGATGTCACAAAAACTTTGGGCACACTTTCCGAATTCGTTCTTAGATCTTTTCATCTATTAGCAAGGCTTGGGTTTGGGGAAGGGGGCGGGCGTTCGAGTCCCCTTCCACACATAGCCCTATAGAAGCCTGTTCTCCGTTCTCAACGTTCCCATCGGCGTTCACACCTGACTGGCGACGAGTGGGAGACGGCAAAGGATCAGCCTCGGACGAGAGGAGTGTCAGCTCTTGAGCCGAGTGCTTTTAACAGCCCAAGGCTGGGTGCAATAAGCAGAATCAACGACCACAGCAACCAAAGGCTTTGATGGATGAGGTCGCCTACAAAGTTGGAGCTGCCGCCATTTCCATTTCTAGGAGCCGTGAATAGCACGTTGTGAAAGGCAAGAAACAGCAACATATATAGGCCATAAAGCGCCGTCAAAAGGCTGCCGATAATCCTCACCGCGGATCGTTTCTGGAGAGCAGCGGGTTCGGGCGACCGCAAGGAATCAATTTTCTTTCCAACCAGGTACCAAAGAACTGCAACAAGCGTGACATAGACCAAGTCGGCCAAGAGGGCGCCCATCTGGTATGACGAGAGCGCATAGATCATCACACTTATTTGATCCGCCGGGGCATTAAGTCCAGCGCAGGCTAGGTCAAACGTCGATCTCCAGTAAATGTCACCGCGAACGGGTTGATGCGGGTGCCGCTGTGCCTGTAGCGAGGTTTCGGCCAAAACTACAAAAACGAGCGGAAGAATCCAGGCTAGCTTTACTCGGTTCATCACAGTCCTCCTACGATCACTGAGTCCAGGTCAGACAAGTACCGTTGGACGTCTGCTTATTCGTGGGTGCGGAGCCAACACCAAACACGTAAAAACTGATGTACTCAGATATTGAAAAGCTGGTGTCATCGAGACAGATTCCGAACGTGCCTTGCAGAGACGTCGTTCCGATTGCGGTATCGATGATTCCGGTCTCGCCGTGGAGACCTTCGTGGAAAATCGCGGACTGATTTCCGACGGCTTGAACAGTATTTCCGAGCGCCAGGTTTACTTGCGAAGGATCCCAGAATGTTATGAGCCCCTCACCTTTCGCGCTTGGAGTTTTCGTTATAGCCGCCGGGTTTCCGCTAAGATCCCAGAATTTGACGATTTCCAGACTCTGCTGGCCCGGGCTGACGTTGCATGCTGGCGCAAATATATTGAAGACGCTGTGTTTAGTGCACAAAACCTCTCCGGCCTTGGCGTGGGAGCGGGTGGCGTCGTAGAACTGATGGGTCAGGCCTAGATAACCACCAAAAACTGACTGTGTTAGTCCGAGTTGCGATTTGCTGAAAACGAATGTTTGGCACTTTGGGCAGCTGCCGGATATTACCGTTTGAAGTGAGCTGAATGCATTCTCTAACGCGTCTCCAGCGCATGGCTTTGGTGCTCCTTGACAGCTCGGTAACGGTGCTTTAGCGAGAGGAGCCTCGTATGGCAAAGGCTGCGCGTGTCCGTTCTGAACAGGACCTCCGCCTTGAACGGGGCCTCCGGTTTGAACTTGGCTCCCCCCGCCTTGGAGGTCCCAAGAGCCATCGGCAAAGTCAAAAAGGGGAGCAGCGAGCATCTGGACGATGCCCGAGGAAGAGATGCCGTCAACCTGGCCAAGCAAGGAGAGTTGGACGGACTGAGGCGAGCCGAGAGAAATTGGAGTTGAAGCGTTGCCCTGCGGGTCGATGGAGATTTGATTCTGTCCACCATCAAATACAGTCACTCCGCCGCCGTGGGTCGCAACCAGTGTGGCCACGCCAGCAGCGGGTTGATAAGTCCACTGAACTTGTCCAGAAACGGAGTTGAGTGCCGCTACGGTGGTCCCGTCCGATTCCACCAGTGTATTGTTTTCACCCAGCACCACAAGTGGGAAGAAGCTGCCAATGAGCGGACTCGGGTAGTTGCTGCCGGTAGTGCTATTGGTGATGAAGTTGGGGTTATCTATACCCTCGTCATTCGATCCGGCAGGGGTCTGATTCCAAACTACAAATGCACCGCCTTGCCCATCGGGGATAATCCCCCCGAAGTTGTCTGATGCACCCGAAGCCACCGGATTGGAGAAAACATTGAACGTGGAGCCTGAGCCGTCTGGGGCAATCTTGAGTAAGACACCAATCATGGATCCGGTCCCGACCTGCATGCCCTGACAGTTGAGGGTGTCGCTCCCATTGAGGGCGAAATATGTCACGAAGACATTGCCCTGGTTGTCCACGATTGGTGACAAGCCTTCCGGGGGGTTAGAGCTTATAACAAAGGTGAAGCCGTTGCATGAGGAGATCACGTTCAGATACGGTATGGCCGCGAGAGTTGTAGACTGGCCCGACTGCGGGTCAAGCTTGACCAGTACGCCCCCGGCGAAGTTCGGGTCTATCGCCCAGGTGTAAATTCCACCATCTGGACCCACGGCCGGGCTAGTGCCACCGGGAACGATAATGTTGGCTTGCCAGGCTTGTGCGCCGGATTGTCCATCGATATCCGCAACCGCGACGACGTCGGCGTTGTCGCTGAGCATAAGAAGGCCGCCGGAACCGTCAGCGAGAAACTGATATGTCGAAGAACTTTGAAAAGGGAAGGCCGAAGACTGCCATAACATCTGGCCGTCGCCGGTAAATCCACTCGTCACGAAATTAGAGTTGCTGTCCTGGTAGATGGCAAGCAGGTTCGGTGTGTCAGCGCTTGTCGGGCTAGCCTGAAGAATTCGCTGGAGACTAAGTGCTGGGCTAGGCGGTCCGGACCAAACGGGGGTGCCGAAGGTGAGCGAGGTACCACGAGCACCGGGCGCGGCAGTTGCGAATAAAATTCCCGCACCTGGTTGCCTTCGTGAAGCAGCGTCTGGTTCACGACTTCTCCCGTCGTGGTGTCGAGCATCGCCAGCGTCTGCTGGCGAGCGTGCAAATCACAGCCTATAATTCGCATTCGGCCTCCTTCGCTCCGAGCGCTGTAGGGTGAACACCGAACAGTCTACTCGGCCCGTCGCGAGGCCGACCTCGTTATGACATCACCCGTCCAAGTTCGTACTAGGCTCCGATGGGCACAGACTGACCTTTGTTGTCGAAAGGACTAGTGTTGAGGTCGTGAGCGAAGGAATTTCCGCTAACTCTCTGAAAACAAATGGTGCGCCGCGTAGGAATCGAACCTACAACCTATGGATTTCTCCAGAAACTCTAAGTAGTTGGCTTTTCTTGCGTTTCCTTGCGCGCTCTACGATGAATTTTCACGGTGTTTGGCACGGTTTTGTTCCTAAAGTTGTTCCCAAATCTTTGGCATGAACCCCTGTAGTGAGACGAATATGTTAACCGCAGCGCAGACAAAGAAGCTGCAAAGTCTCCAATCAAAGCAGCCTCAACTCAGAGTGTAATCCATCGCTCTTCGCGCATCTCAACCAAGTTTAGCGTGACGGCCAAAGGGCAAAACCAAGCGCAGGGCTTGCCGCCGAGAAAGCGACGCAGATTGCACCCCCTCCTTGCGCTTCCATTACCTCACCTTGTATGTCGGCAGGCGGTTTCCCCCGTTATATAGGAGTAGTGCGCTGATATTTCGCGATCAGCTAATTGGCGATGCGCTTCCCTCCATGCGCTCGGCATGATCTGACACGCTGAGGTGCACCCAACGAAGCTGGACATGCAAGACAAATCGAAATCAAAGATGGCCATATGCTCCTCGTTGCCGGCTCGTGGCGTGATGGCACCGACAAGGTCGATCTCTTGTGCATCCGGCAAGATTGGCGTGGGATGCAGGTAATAGCCGACGGTGTAGTCCCTGGGTGGCTCAGGAGTTGCGTCTTGGTGAACGCGGGCCTCGGCAACAAGCTCCGTTATCGCGCCATCTGTGCCTCTGACAGGGGACATGAGACTGTAACTCAAATAAACTAGCTTTTCGTTGCGGTACCGCATGACTACCGCGACATTCGATGGTCTAAATCCGAGTGACCATAGTCCGGGATGCTCAAGGCGCTCCGCTTTGAGAAAATCGCTCCCTACAGAAATTGCGAAGGTCTGCTCAGGGTCGGCGCCTGTTACGAGTCCGCCCTGGGCCCTGGTCGCGCTGTAAGCGCTTCTTACAGGCTCAGTTTCTGAAAGAGTGGTCTCGTTTAGATGCCAGACACGAACGGTTCTGAGGAGGGCTTCAGCACGATGCCGTGCTCGTAAGTTGCCGCTGTACACCAGCAGCTCGATCGCGCCTACCAATACGATCAGCCCCGCAGCAACCGTGAATAAATACCAGTGAAATCTCACTTGGAACACTTTACGGATTTCCTCCATTCGGAGCCCTTAGAGAGCATCCGCTCGGGCAACTCGCACCTCCTGTAAACAGGGGTTTTAGCTGGGTGATGAAGGCCGCAACGGGAAAGGGGATGTTCACTCTGTCTACGGCAGCGGTTTGTGAAGCCGCACCGTACCAAGTAATGATTGAAAACCCCTGGCTGTTGAAACCGCCCTCCGGCCAGAAAACGCCAGTTTCATACCGGTTCAAAAAAAACTGTTGCCGAACAGAGTTAGGCCCGGTATTGCCAGCGGAATAGACGTCCGTATAAAACCCAGCACTATCCACTGAATTTGGGCTTTGGCATCCACCTCCCGCTATCGTCGAATAGTCGCAGATCTTGGTGTTGGGATTATTCGACATATCTTCATACACGATCAGCTTAATCTGCGCGGCTTGGGAAAAGGTAAGCGGTTGGAGTACCCCATCTTGGAGCGAGAAGACTTCGTATTGGATTGTTCTCGACGGAGCGCCGCCGGTAAAAGGATCGGATGGCAACGAGGTATCATTGTGCGGCGCAATCGCACAGTGAAGGGTGCGGCACACTGGAGGCCTCCCCTGGTTTTGTGGATCCCCACCGGATGTTGGAGAATCACTGTTGGCCAATGTGTTCAGGATGCCTTGCGAACCATTCGGGCTCCAGATTATAGTAACGACTCCGTTAACTATACTTTGCCAAGAAAGCATGTCGAATGGAACAGCGCCCCGGAGAGCAGCGACCGGTATGCTGGGCGTGCCCGAAGCGTCAACTTGAATAGCCCCTTGCTGGGAGTCATTGATTGCGAGACCGCCGTCACCAGTCGCCGCAGTTATGGTGAGATTTCCTCCGGTGGATTGGTAGGTCAGTTGTGCTTGGCCCGAGAGGATGGTGCCGACTGCAGATCCATCCGTAAACAAAGGATTGTTGTTCTGGCCGATCACCAGCTGACTTGCAAGTCCGTTGGGCAGCGGTGACGGGTATGTCGCGCCTATCGACGTATCCATGATAACCGCGCCGGAATTCGTTGTGGCCCACTGCACGAACGCTCCGCCATTGCCGTCCGGGGCCAGGATACTTGGTGGCGTCAGTTGATCGAATAGCGGCAGGGGTAGAGAGATGGGCAACATTGTTCCCGTGGTGGTTCCGTTGGGCATAAGCTCCACGAGCCAAAATTGCGTAGTATTTGTCACGGTAACTAGCGTGGGGTCGCCTTCGACGCAGCCTAGTTCGCGGATATTTGTCGAAGCAGATACAAGGAAGAATGCGTTTCCCTGAGCGTCGACAACAGACGGTCCGATGTTGCCCGGAACTGCCCCTGCCGATACGCCGGAGACGACCGGTGAACCGGGATAGGGCCCAGTACAGGTTCCAGTTTCATTGCTGGAAAAGCTTATCGGAGGCGTGTACGCGGAAACAGCCTGGCCCGACTGCGGATTTATTTTGGCAAAGCTGCCGCTACTGTCGACGGAAAGCACGGACCCGTCTTGGCCAACGCTGGCCGTCCCGGAGGTTAGGTTGGCGTTCTGCCAAGCAACGGCACCGCTCTGGCCATCTAGATCCAGCATCCCTTGGCCTGTGACTATCAAAAGGCCACCGAGCGCATCTCCCATTGCGGGCGTAAACTGATTCACGTACGGGAATTGTGGATAGGGGAGAGAGCTCTGCCAGATTTGCTGACCGTCGCTCGTAAACCCTCGAACGAGCACGTTCAGGTTAATGTCCTGGTCGATTGTGAAGAGGGCTGGGCCGTTAGCGGTAGGCACCGCCTGGACGATTTGCAGGGCCGTGAAGCCCGGGACCTGAGGCGCGGACCAGACCATGGTGCCGACTGGGAGCGATGTGCCTCCGAGAATGTTCACCTGAACCTGTGCGGAAACACTGCCGATGGTCGCCGTAAGGGTAGCAGTTCCAGCCGCCACGCCGGTTAAGATTGGGGAGGTATCTGTGGAGATGGTGGCGATGTTGGTGTTGTCGACGTTCCATGTGGCGTCGGAGCGAGGCCGACCGAGTTGATCGACTGCAGTGAACTGCTGCGTTGCCCCGACCAGCACGTTGGCATTGGCAGGCGTAATCTGGAGGGATGTCGGGGCGGGCAAAGGCGCGGTTAGAGTGAGGTGCAAGAGAGAAGCACCCACGTTACCCGCGATGTCGGTCGCCTGAACCATCACTAGATTGACACCGGGATTCAACGAAATGTTGCAGGAAAAAGAGCCCCCAGTCACCGTTACGGAAGTACCATTGCAGGTGACAGAGGCCAGACCGGACAACGAATCCACAGCAGAGCCGGAAATCGTGACTGCCGGTGAAGCAAAGCCTGTTCCGTCCGCAGGCGAGGAGATCGTAATTGCCGGGGCCGTCTTATCGATGTTGAGCGTCGTGAAAACGCTTCCCGTGATTCCCGCCGAATCTGTGACGGTGCCACTGATCTGTTGATTCGCGCCCTCAGTCGTAATCACTTGTGGCATGGGGCAGCTCGAGTGAGAAAGCGGCGCTGCGCCCGCGGCGCAAGAGTAGCTAACAACAACATTCGCGTTATTCCATCCAGCGCCGTTTGGCGAAGGCGAAGCGGATGCGGTTATGGTGGGAGGAGTGCTCGCGGTGACAGTTAAGAGAGTTGAGCCGCTTATGGCGCCAACACTTGCAGAAACCGTGGTGCTGCCTACGGCTTGAGAAGTGGCCACGCCGGAGGCATTCACTGTGGCTACCTGCGTCGATGATGAACTCCAGGTTGCCGAGGAACTCAGGTTCTGCGTCTGGCCGTTCGAATATGTACCGATAGCAGTGAATTGTAGGGCTGCGCCAACGCCGGTCGACGGATTCGTCGGTGTGACGCTAATGGATTGGAGGACTGGCGGCGTTCCGCCTGAACCAGGAATGGGATCCCAAAATACGCCACTGATCACGGCGTTCGTGTTAGCTGTTTGAATCACGTTGATTTTCACGTGGCCGGAAAGATTCCAGACCAGGTAAACGCCATTGCTGAATGCCGAAATGTTTTGTGTGTTCAGGACTGCTTCGGTGGCCGCGTCGAGAACCTGTATGCTTTCGGCTCTTCCCGAGTCGTCCCAATCAATAGCGTACAAGGCAAATTGGTGGGAGTTGCCGTCCGTAAGGTTCACGTCGAAACTGAAGCTGGGGCTGTTGTACCAGGTCGCCGCGATTCTTCCTGCACCGCTGGCTGTTTGCAGAGCGCGCGGGTCGCTGGAATTGGCGGCCCACGTCCAGCTGGATTGGTTCTGAATCGCGAATGTTGCGTAGGAAGGAACGCTCTGCGCATCGCCCGCCAGGGAATATCCGTCGGCTCCGTAGACTCCTTGCCACGTCCCTTCGGTGCTCGCGTCGGTTTTGACGAAGTTGGCGGTGGAAGTGATGGTGCTGCTGCCGCCAAAGAAGACTCCGCTGATTACGGCGTTCGGCCCGGCAGTGCCAATGACATTGATTCGTACGTGCCCGGAAATGCTCCATACCAAATAAATGCCGGAGACGAAGCCGGACATATTCTCGGTGTCCAACACCGCTTCTGTACCGGCGTCCACAACCTGAATCGTTTCTGCTCTGCCAACGCTGTCCCAATCGACGGCATACAGCGCGACCTGGTGATGTTGTCCATCCGTGAGGTTCACATCGAAGGTGAAGGTTGGATTGTTGTACCACGTCGCCGCTATTCGCCCGACGCCGCTCCCGGTTTGCAGAGCACGAACGTCAGTGGCCTCGTCATCCCAAGTCCAAGCCGCCTGGTTCTGAATGGCGAACGCCGCGTAAGCGGGGAGGCTCTGCGAATCGTTGGCGACGGAATAGCCATCCGCTCCGTAGGCACCGTGCCAATTGCCTTGCGTAGTCGCGTCGGAAGTAACAAAGGTTGCAGACGAGGTTATCGTGGTGCTAGCGCCGAAGAATACGCCGCTGACCACGGCATTGGGACCCGCGGTCACGATTACGTTGATGGTGACGTGCCCAGAAAATTTCCAAACCAGATAGACGCCATTGGTGAACGCAGATATGCTGCGGGTATCCAACACCGCTTCTGTTGCCGCATCCAAGACCTGAATGCTTTCGGCTCGCCCGGGGTTATCCCAATCGATGGCGTAAAGCGCGAACTGGTGAGTATTCCCATCCGTGAAGTTCACGTCAAAACTGACGTTCGTGCTGTTGTACCAGGTGGCGGCGATGCGGCCAACGCCGCTTCCCGTTTGCAGTGCTCGCACATCTGTTGATTCCGAAGAATAGACCCATGTTGCCTCGTTCTGGGCGGCGAACGTTGCGTAAGACGGCACGCTCTGAGAATCACCGGCTACTGAGAAGCCGTCGGCACCATACATGCCATGCCAGTTGCCCTGCGTGGTGGTGTCGGAGCGCACGAAATTCGTGGAGGATGTGATGGTGCTGCTGCCGCCGAAGAACACGCCACTGACCACCGCATTCGGGCCACTTGTGCAGATCACATTGATCTTCACGTGGCCGGAGATGCTCCACACCAAATACATGCCGCTCGTGAATCCAGAAATGTTCTGCGTGTTCAGCACGGCTTCCGTAGCGGCGTCCAAGACTTGAATGGTTTCGGCCCTTCCAAGGCTGTCCCAATCGATCGCGTACAAAGCAAACTGGTGAGTATTCCCATCGGAGAAGTTCACATCGAAGCTGAAGCTCGGATCGTTGTACCAGGTCGCCGCTATTCGCCCGACTCCGCTTCCCGTTTGCAGTGCCCTTACATCGGTGGATTCCGAGGAGTACGTAAAGCCGGATTGGTTGTGAATCGCGAATGTCGCATAAGATGGAATGCTCTGCGAATCGTTGGCGACGGAATAGCCATCGGCTCCATACGTGCCATGCCAGTTCCCTTGCGTGTTGTTGTCGGAAGCAACGAAGCTGGCTGCCGATGTGATCGAGCTGCTTCCTCCAAAAAACGCTCCGCTCACGACCCCATTGGGGCCGCCCGTGCCGGTCACGCTTACGACGACCTGCCCGGAAATGCTCCAGACGAGATACACTCCGTTGCTAAACGCAGAAATGCTCCGGGTATCCAGAACTGCCTGGGTTGTTGCGTCCGAGACTTGAATGGTCTCGGCTCTGCCCAAGCCATCCCAATCGATGGCGTACAAAGCAAATTGGTGGGTATTCCCATCGTTGAAGTTCAGAGCAAAACTGAAGCTGGGACTGTTGTACCAGGTCGCCGCGATACGGCCTACGCCGCCGCCTGTTTGTAGCGCCCGGACATCGCATGATTCGGCGTCCCAGGTCCACTCGGCTTGGTTTTCCACCGCAAACGTAGCGTAGGAGGGAACGCTTTGCGTGTCGCCAGCGACGGAAAACCCATCAGCTCCATATGCTCCGTGCCAGTTCCCCTGCGTGGTCGTGTCCGAGCGGACGAAAGTCGCTGAATTCGTCTGCGCGTTGGCCTGGCCTACGATGAGCAACGACAAAACTGCTCCGAACACCAGAGTCAGGTAGCTAGGACGTGGTTTCATCGACTTGTCCTCCGACGTTCCGCAGTCTGGACCGAAGAACCTTTTTTCAGTTGCTTGGAGTCGGCGTCCTTTAGCCCATTTGCAGTTGTACGTAATCAGTCCGCTAGTCGACTGGGAGCATCACCTTTGGTGAAGAGGAGAAGCATCGAGACCGGGCCTTGATCGCCGAAAAATGCGGCAATTGTGGAGTCAATCATCCGTTAAGTCAAGGTCTGGGTGAGAGAAAGTGATTTATTACACCATCGGGCATAAACGCTGTGATTCATAAAGCCTTCCATCAGAGCAGCTTGTCCTGTGGAAATCTGGTGCGTCGCGCGGCATTGCAGATCGGGTTGGGTGAGTGCTTTGCTGTCGTGCACCATTGGAAGTGACCTGCCCCCAGGTCCCGCGACGGGATCGTACGACAGCTGACCTCGTGAAGGGCTCCTTGTTGTTGTACTCCTTCCGCCAAGCTTCAATCTTCCGGCGCGCGGCTACAGATTCCGGAACCAGCTCGCGTTCAGCATTCGTCCCGCTGAGCTGCTCTCGCCGAATAACAACCAAAGCCATGCAAAGCTAGCGCAAACCCTGCAAAACGATGCAGAACCAGAGAAATTCCTTACGAAATCTTTTGTGTTTCTTCGATTCTGAAGCAACTTTTTTGCGCGAGACTGCGTTTAAGTAAGAACGGGTGTCTCCTCATCACCCGCGGGAAAAATCCCAAAGCCGCAACACAGACGAGTTGCCGCTCTTCCGATTCTGGAGGTTGCTGGTCATGTCGCGTCCCTACGACCTTTCTGATTTCTCTGGATTGCTTGAAAAGTATGCCGATTACCGCCCTCTGGGACGCAGTCGCTGGAGCACCGGGCATGATCGAAATCATGAGCGCCCACACCGCGAAGGTGTCATCCAAGAACGCCTCGCAAATCGCTATCGAAACATCTATTCAGACCACACGCGAAATTATGCCCTCCGCGAGTCTGAAATTTTCACGCTCAAAGAGCTTGGCAAATTCCGCGTCATTTCCCTCGAAGATTTGAGCCGCTTTGGCTATGACGAAAATCGTTCGCGTTTGGAGCAGGACCTCCAGCACCTGAAAAATCAAGGACTCGTTTCAGACCGACAAATCGAGACGCCGGAGAACCCCAATTCCCGCGTGCTCAGCTTGACCAAGGAAGGTAAGCGGTTTCTGAGGCACCAGAATCTCATGCCAAGAGAGCAGGCCCTTTACGACGGATTCCGCAAACCCAAAGAACTGGCCCACGACGCGGGGCTCTATCGGCTGTATCAACGCATCGCAACGGAAATCGAGATGAATGGTGGCTCCGTCCGCCGCGTTATTTTGGATTACGAATTAAAGGAGCAACTCTACCGCGATCTGAACAAGGCCTCGCCGAAAGACCCGGAACAGCATCAGTCCCAAGTCGCTGCGAAGCACGGCTTAAAAGTCGTGGACGGCAGCATCCCCATTCCCGATCTCCGAATCGAGTATGAAAACGATGCCCACGAAGTCGAGCGCATTGACCTCGAACTGGCTACGCGTGAATACCGCTCGCAGGGGCTAGCCGCAAAAGCCCGCGCCGGTTTCCATCTTTACGCGAGACACCAGGATGTCGATCGCTTGCGGCGTGTCATGGACCAGCAGGAGATCACCGCAAGGATTTTCGCGCTATGAGCTTCGCTCGCATGTACACCATTGCGCTCCAAGCGTTCGGCTACACGGAGGCCGAAGCCAATTTCCTCTATTTGGTTGCTACCCATTCCGGCTACTTCACCTGCCAGCAGTTCGTCCGCTTCATCGGCGGTAAGCCCGGAAAACGCACTCTTTCCTTCGTTCGCAAGGTGCTCGAAAAAGGTCACGCCACGGCACGCCCGTGTCTCAGAAACGGCAAGCTCTACCACTTGTTCGCCCGGAATCTTTACGAGGCCATTGGCAAAGACAACGTCCGCTTCCGCCGCAAACACTCCCCCGAATATATCCGCACACGTCTCGCCGCCTTCGATTTCATTCTGGGCAGATTGAACTTCCATTTCCTCGAAACGGAAGACGAAAAGGTTCGCCTCTTCACCGAGCAACTAGGTATCGACAAGAACTGTCTGCCGGCGAAACGCTACCTGGGAGCGATCCGCGAAGGCTTCACGGACCGCTATTTCGTGGACAAGTTCCCGATGTACGTGCGCTTGACTTCCTCTTTCCCGCCTGTGGTCTCCTTCTCTTTCGTCGACGCAGGCCTCGAAAGCATCGATAGTTTCAAGACGCATCTCGATGCCTATACGCCGCTCTTCCTCCAGCTTTGTGAACTGAATCTTCACTACATCGCAACCCACGAAACGCACCAGAGCCGTGCGAAGCGGCTCTTTATGGACTTGTTTGAGCGTCACTGGAACCCGGACAGTCCGGGAGGCATTGTCGATTATTTTTGCCTGCGCAAACAGGCAGAAAGTACCGAACATCACAAGCTATCGTCCGCCGATCTTGCGGCGTTGAGCTCCGCCAAAGCCAGATTCAACCAGCCGGATATCTCGGCGCTCTATCAAAAGTGGCGCTCCGGCGAGCGGCACTTCCAGCAGGTCCGCGACGAGTACTTTCGGCTGCGCAGGCCGCAAAGCGTCTCGTTCACGTTCAGTCCGGTGAACGGTCAGATCGCTCTGTTTGAGCGCCATCCCAACTCTTTGGTGAAAACTCCCTGGAAAAGTGCCCGCAAAGCGGATTTCCCAGGAGATTTCACCCACGCAGTCACCCAGGCGGAAACGTAAGCGGCAGAGAAGAAAAGCAATTGCAACAGCGGAGGCAGGGTGAAAGGAACACGGCCAAAACACGAGCAGAGGCGGGAGCGACCCCACCGCGCCGCAAACTCGCGGCCCGGTCCCTGCGGGCTTCGGGGATCGCTCCCGCCTCTTGCTGCTGGGAACCGCAGCTCGTGTTTTGGCCGCGTGAAGAGGTTCTGCATACAGAGTTGCATGCGGCGCCGCATACAGCTTTGTCGGCAAGACTGCATAGCAAAAGGAGGACACAGTTGTCGCTCGTTAAACCACTACCCACGAAAGCAAAGACTGCAACCTTACAGGTGCGGATTGATGAAGAAGTTCGGCACAAGCTCACCTTGTACGCCAAGTTCATCCAATCCACACCGTCCTACGTCGTGGCCGAAGCGCTCAAGCTACTCTTCAAACGCGATGAAGAGTTCAAGCGCTGGGCCGGCCAACACACTAATTCCAACCAAAATTCCGAACTACAAGGAGAAGAGTCCCTGGTCGACACTTTCAGACTTGCATGAACCCTCGCGAACTCCAATTCGATCTGCGCAAGAACCCAGACTCGTCACGAGTGCATGGCTTGCGCACTGCGGTTGCAGTGCCGTCGAATGTAGAGCAAAACGAGTTTCAGAGCGCAGATGAAACGCCGCCAGGCATCGCAGCTCGAAGGTCCAAGACATTCGAGCTAGCACTCGGCCATGCCCCTAGCGGGGCCACAGGGGGAAGAGAACAACTCTTAAGCCGGCTGCTAACCGTCGAGGAAGTGGCTGACTTGCTGAATGTGCCGGTCTCTTGGGTCTACGGCCGCATGCGTAAAAGATCGCTCGATCGTTTACCCGCATACCGCCTCGGCAAATACTGGCGCTTCCGCGAAAACGAAATCCACGCCTGGATTGCTCTCCAAAGAACAAACAGCGAGAGCGCTTTGCCATGCTCGCTGAAATAATCAGGAACGCTGCGCCACATTTCGATACACTTGCAGCCAGCGCAAGGAAATGCGGACGAGCCAACGGAAAGGAAGTCATGGCACGGCCGCGTTACCAAGATGGCAGTCTATTTGTCAGAGGCAAGCGCAGTAAGGTCTGGGTTGCACGCTGGAGGGAAGACGTGATTCTGGACAACGGAACACTAGTGCGCACGCAGCGTTCCGTCGTACTCGGATTAGTCGCCGAACTCTCGCGACGTGAAGCCCGCTCGCTCCTTCAAAAGCGAGTTTCCGAAATCAACCAGGGGCGGCATCGCGTTCGGCCCGTCACCACCCTTGACCGGTTTGCAAGGGAACAGTGGCAAGCCGGCGCTCTGCTTGCTCTCAAGGCAAGCAGCGCCCGCTATTATCAATTCCAGCTTGAGAGACACGTGCTTCCGAGCTTGGGCGGCTATCGCTTATGCGATATCAGCCGCTCCGCAGTTCAGCAATTCCTGCTGGACCGGAAGCGTAAAGGGTATTCAGGTTCCAGTGTCCACGGCATTCGTACCACGCTCGCGAAGGTGTTACAAGCCGCAGTGGAACATGGCTATCTCGAAACGAATCCCGCAAGGGCCATTCAGATTGGCGGCAGAGATTGCAAGCGTGAACGAACGCTCTTATCCTTGCCGCAGATGCGACTGCTCGTTGCCAACCTGACGGAACCCTGCCGAACCGTGGTACTCGTTGCCGTGCTGACGGGCATGCGCATTGGAGAGATTCTGGCGCTTCGGTGGAAGCGGCTCGATTTTGAGAGGGGCACCATCGAAGTTGCGGAGACATGTTCTGATGGGAAGTTTGGCACACCCAAGACACGCAGCAGTCATCGGGTCATTCCAATGAGCGTTGTGTTGAGGGACGTACTTGAATCGCACAAACAGCATTGCATTCGGACGGAGTCGGACGACCTCGCTTTTTGCACGTTCAAAGGCACGCCACTCAGTCCGAAGAATCTGTACAACCGCGAACTTGCCCCAGCCTGTGACCGGCTGGAACTGTCGAGAGTGTCTTGGCATTCCTTCCGGCACACAAACGCAACGCTGCTCGGAGAAGTGGGCGAGTCTATGAAAACGGCGCAAGCTATCCTCGGCCACTCCGATCTCCAAACAACGCTTAACACCTACATGCACGTGGTCCCGGATTCGCAACGGCGTGCGGTCGAGCGAGTCGCGGAGGTTTTGTTCCCAGATGTTCCCAAAATCGGCCCCGATCCGAACGCATCCGCTCGGGTCAACTAATTGCATTGACTGAAGTTACGGAAATTCATTGGTGCGCCGCGTAGGAATCGAACCTACAACCTATGGATTAAGAGTCCATTGCTCTGCCAATTGAGCTAGCGGCGCACTGCAGCTTTAAAATTTTACACAGGGCCGAAGAATTTGTCGAACGAGTCGCGAACGCTTAGCGGAACTAACGGGCGCGCAGTTCCGCGGCCAAGTCCCGCGCTACCTGCCGCGCTCGGGCCAGATCGTGCGGATCAAACGAGATCGCGGAAACTCGCGGATGTCCACCACCGCCGAAGCGTTCGGCCATGGAGGCAAGGTTTTTGTCTGCCGTAGCCTGATTCCAGGGGTTCGTGCCCAATGACACTTTGGCGCGGACTGGCGAAGCGCTTACACTGACCGAATAGATGCATTCCGGATGCAACAAGTAGGGGATAAACTTGTTGTAGCCCTCGAGATCCAAATCGCTTACGTCGAAGAAAATAACGCCGTCTTTGGCTTCGGAACGCTGGCGAAGAATTTCGATGGATTTGCGATGCCGGTCCAAAAGTGGTTCGAGATGTTTGGCCACCAGGGGAAGCTTTACGGCTTCTGACAAGGGAATATAGGCGAGTTCGGGAATGATCCTGGCCGGCAGGCCTTCCTCCGGCGCCGCTTCGATCACCAGAGCTAATTGCGGTGCGGGTTCGACCAGCTCGACGGCCGACTGCGGCGTCGGATATTGCGCCCCATCAATAATATCTCCCCAACGAATCAGCTCTTCGAGCGGGTTGGTGTCGAAACCAAATTTTTCCCGTGCGATCGTGGCAATCAGCAGGGTGCAGGACTTGTAGGCGGGATCGTAAAACATATGTTGGCCGGGGCGCGCGCGGAATTGTTCGGCGTCCTCGGGCGTAAGAAAAGCGCTCTGGTGATGGTCGAACCACCAGGTCACTTTGGGGGAGTTCGAGTACTTGAAGTCGACGATGACGTTTTCGTCGCCATCGAACAGATCTGGCGTCCAGGGCTGCTGGGCGCGGTGAGTCATCCCGGTGAAGCAAAAATCCGCGGACGAATTGAATTTTTCACGGTAAAAGCGGTAGAAAAGCGCAGCGGAAGCAGTGCCGTCAAAGCAGCGGTCGTGAAAGCACAGCCGGACGCGGGTCATGGGGAGACGAGGGTGCCTTTCCTTGATCGAGCCCCGGATGAACAGGGGGATAAAGCTTCTTAGGGTGGGGTGAGAAGAAAAAGAAGTCAAGCGCGAATCGTTGCGGTTATGATGACGGCCATGCAGAAGCCCTGTCGTCCGGCACAGCTGGCAACCAGCAGCCTCCGTCCGCCGCTTGGTCTGATCCGCCGTCTTGCCATGCTGATATTGGCCTTCGGGGCGAGTCTTTTGCCTGCCCAGGAACCGGCCCCGTCTCGATCCATCAAAGTGGCCACGCGCTTGGTCCAGCTTAGCGTCGCCGTGCATGACAAAAACGGGCCCATAGCCGATTTGACCAAGGACGATTTCGTCCTGCTGGATCGTGGCAAGCCTCGCGAACTCGCGCTCTTTTCGGTCGAAACTGGGCAGCCCAACGATGGACCGGCAACGCCCCTGCCGCGCAATACCTTTTCCGACCTTCCCCGTTATGAGACGAACGCACCACGCAGCGTCACCGTCGTGTTGCTGGATAACCTGAACACGCTTTACGGTTCAGCGGCGGCTCCGTATGAAAGTACGCCGACCTGGCTCGAGGACCTCGCTCTGGCTAACGCCAAAGCACATCTGGTTGAATTCATTAAGGAACTGGACCCGCGCGACCGTGTGGCCATCTACGGGCTAAGCCACTCGCTGCACATACTGTGCGACTTTACGAGCGATCGCGAGCAAATTCTGGCCGTTTTGAAGAAATACGAAACCCATTCGGTAAGCAATCGCGAAGTCGTCGAACCGGGCGCGACCCACACGCCTGTGCCAGGCGATTTCAACGCGATCGTCGACGCTACCAGACTACCCTTGGCGGGTATGGCCAACCAGATGCGCGCGGCAGAAACCACGGATGCATTGCGAGCCATCGCTGGACACGTAGCGAATATCCCTGGGAGGAAAAATCTGGTTTGGCTCACCGCGAATTT
>Ga0335081_10003555_pt1 | contig 24530 bp, 20 predicted proteins | sample Lox_Sample_35_FD_206713 | JGI IMG/M metagenome (GOLD analysis project Ga0335081, IMG submission 206713) | Soil microbial communities from Loxahatchee National Wildlife Refuge, Florida, United States - Lox_Sample_3.5 | ecosystem: Environmental > Terrestrial > Soil > Wetlands | place: USA...
ACCGATGCGAAAACGGTCGTTGTCGAGAGGCGGGTAGATGACCGAACTGCGTGCGACGATGCTATCGACCTTAACTTCGCTGCCTGACCTCACCGCGCGTACCACCAGGTCACCCAGAAGGTTTCCGAAGAGCTCAGCCTTTCGCCACGTACCGTCCTTCGCTACGTCGCCAGTGTCAGGGTCCTGCAGCGCCACGTTGTCGCCAAGCGTGGAAAGCAAGCCACCAATCGAGCCGTTGAAGAAAACGGTGGTGCCGCCCAGAGCCTCTTCCGTGCGGCTGCAAAGCCAGTGAGGATAATCGGCCGTAATCAACGTGTTTCGGCTGCCGAGCGTCTCCGGATGGTCGCTCCAGTTGACCAGCGTGGCGATGGGCGCGCCGCCCGAATCAGACGTGAGCCGCATCACGAGCAAGTAAGGGTCCTTGACATAGGGCGGCCGCCCGTCGCTCTGCAGCAAGGCCAGCAGCGGGTGATCGTCGCGCGCCAGCGTCATCCGCGCGGGCGTGAGCGACCGCAACGCCTCGACCGCCGTGGACGCAATGCGGTCGTCGAGCCAGTCCATGTACTTTTCGTCGATCCCACTCTGAAACTCGTTGGGTCCCCACAGCCCCATCGTATCCGGTCCTTCGTGCTCGTGGGTGGAAGCGACGATAACGTACGTCGTGTCGGGCGCCTGGGCGTTCACCTTTTCGCGAACCTTAAGCACGTCGTCGTAAAAGAATCCGATCAGGTCCACGGCGCACATCGCGAGCTTCGAGTCGCCGGCGGCCAGGGCCAGGCACCGGACGTAAAGATCGTCGTGCACCCCGGTGGCGACGCGGCCGTTGCCAAAACCCGCCATATAGACCTTGGCCGTTTTCACGTCCGGCGTGATTGTGGCTTTGGCAACACCGGCCCGCAGACCGTCGGCAGAAGTAGCAAGCGGCGCATTCAGCGCCAGAAGACAAAGGCCTGTCAGGGCTGGGATGGGTTTACGCATAGGCTCCGCTCTAGCCGAGTGTGAAAAGTGCGAACGCGCAAGTGCCGACTCTTCACTGGCGAACGACTCAAGAAGCGATCTCCCCGCCCAATTCGGCGAAGTCTCGCAACAAGCCATTCACCGAAAGATCCTCATCAATAAACGGCCAATGAATCCCGTAGCCACCCGGGGAAAGCTCGGCCGCCAGTCGCTGTTGCTCCGTAGCTTTGGCCAGTCGTTTAGAGCACCGTTCCCAAGGAATGGTAACTCGTCGGTCCTTCAAGACCAGCGTCAAGGCTCTTCGCGTCAGCTCGATGCTGGTGGCAGTGATTGGCTCACAGGCGCCAGCCATGGACCAACAGAATGGGGGCATCGAAACAGAGTCCCTAACCGAGGCTTCGGCGCCGCCGGGCGATTCCGCACTTACCCGAAAACGTCACCAAGTGGTATTTTTAGGCCTAGCAGCAAATCAGGATCCTCCAGGCGATCGCCTGCATCGGCGTCGAGCACCACGGTCTGTTTGCCGGGCTTATGGATCCGCGCAACATGCGCATCGGGATAGAGAGCCCACACTCTGGTGCCCGCCGCCAGGTAATCCCGAACTCTGCGTCGCAAGTCGTCATCGGGTGAGGCGATCTCGATCACCAGGTCCGGAGCAAACACAAGCTTCCTGCGTGGATCTAGCGCTTTTACCTTGGCGGCGCTGATAACAGCCAGGTCCGGCCGCCGCACCGTGTTCGCGGCAAGCTGGAAGTCGGTTTCCGAGGTGACTTCACCCAGTTCCGGATGCTGCCCAAGGAAGAGACGGAACCGCACGAGGAGGTCGTCTCGCATGCGGTTATGGAAGAGCGTGGGCGACGCTAGCACAATGAGTTCTCCTTCGCTTAACTCGTACTCGACGCCGTTTTCGGTTTCCGGCAAGGCGTCGTACTCTTCAATGCTGATAAAGGTCTTGGTTGCCATAGCCGCCCCTCCCGTTCAAGGTATCACGCCCTCCAGGAAGACAGAAGGCAGTAGGCGGAAGGCAGTAGGCTGAAAGCAGCAGGCAGTTGGCAGAAGGCAGTATCAGCGTCAATTGTTGGTCGTCGGTTGTCACTGGTCAGTTGTTGTCGTAAGAGAATCGCGTCACAACGGACGACGTCTTCTGCCTTCTGCCTTCCGTTCTGCCAACTGCCTTCTGCTTTCTGCCTACATACTACTGCCTTCTGCTTTCTGCCTACTGCTTTCTCGCTTCCCTCAGCCCTCAATAATCATGCTCGCCGGATCCTCCACCAGCTCCTTGACCCTCACCAAGAACTGCACGGCTTCGAGCCCGTCTACTAGGCGATGGTCGTAACTCAGCGCTACGTACATCATGGGCCGGGTGACGATTTGCCCTTGCCGTGACACTGGCCGCTCCTGGATCTTGTGCAGCCCCAGGATGCCCACCTGCGGCGGGTTCAGGATCGGCGTGCTCATGAGCGAGCCGAAGACGCCGCCGTTGGTCATGGTGAAGGTGCCGCCCCGCAAGTCGTCGAGCGAGAGCGTGCTGTTCTCCGCTTTCTGCGCGAACTGCTTGATAGCGATTTCAATCTCCGCGAACGACATGCGGTCGGCGTCGCGCACAACGGGTACCACCAGCCCCTCGGCAGCGCCGATGGCCACCCCAATATCATAGTAGTGTTTGAGGACGATCTCGTCCCCCTGAATCTCGGCGTTCAACCGCGGGAACTGGCGCAGAGCGGCGATCGCCGCCTTCACGAAGAACGACGAAATTCCGAGGCTGACCCCGTGCCGCTTCTTGAACGATTCCTTATGGCGTTGGCGCAGGTCCATCACCGCGCCCATATCGATGTCGTTAAACGTCGTCAACATGGCCGCGGTGTGTTGCGCTTCCACCAGGCGTCGGGCGATCGTCTGCCGGCGGCGGCTCATGCGCACGCGCTCTTCCAGGACTGTCCGGTCAGAAGCCGCGCCAGGCGCAACTGTTGGCGGTACGGGCGCGGCTGTGGGTGCGGGACGTGGAGCCGGAGGGGGAGCTGAAGCCGGCGATGGAACGGGAGCCGTCACCTTCGTTGGGGCTGGCGCCTCGACCGGGCCAGCTTCGACCTTCGTCGCGTAACCCTCGACATCTTCCTTGGTGATACGCCCTGTTTCGTCGTGAGGCTGTATGGCGGACAAATCGACTTCGCGTTCGCGTGCCGCCCGTCGCGCCGAAGGCGTAGCAGCCACGCTCACTGTTTCGCCCGGTTGGGGAGCGGCCGCGGAAGGGCGGGGCTTTAGCCCCGCCGAAGAACGTGTTTCAACATTCTCGAGGGTTTTTTCTGGGGGTGTCGATGCGGCTGGGCTGAAGCCCCGCCCTTCCCCGGCGCCGTCCTCAATCACACCCAGCACGTCGCCGATCTTGACGTCCTCACCCTCCTGGTGCTCGATGCGCGCGAGCACGCCGTTTTGCTCGGCGCTAACTTCGAGGTCAACCTTGTCGGTCTCCAGCGAGACCAGCACCTCGCCGACCCTGACCCGGTCACCCTCGTGCTTCAGCCAGTGGCCAACCGTCGCTTCCACCACCGACTCGCCCAATTCCGGAACGATGATTTTTGCCGGCATCTTCGTCTCTTGAGGAATAGTGAATGGTGAATTGTGAATGCCGTTTCCTTCATTTTCCCAATTCACTATTCACTATTCACAAGAACTCCCGCCTTTTCCTTCTCGCGCTCCTTGCCTGCGGCACTGTACGCCTGCTCGATCAGCGTCTGCTGGTTCAGCACGTGCCACGCCAGCGACCCTTCCGCCGGACTCGCATTCCGTGGCCGCGCGACCGAGCGCAACGGCCAGCGACCTTGGATCAAATCCTCCAGCAGCGGCCGCGCGAACTCCCACGCCCCCATATTCTCCGGCTCCTCTTGCACCCAGACCACTTCCTCCAGATTCGGGTAACCCGCGAACACCGGAGCCAGATCGTCCGCCGGAAACGGATAAAGCTGCTCCAACCGGGAGATGGCCAAGTCGTGCCGCTCCCCGCGACGCGGGCTACTGACCAGATCCACGTAGACCTTGCCGCTACACAGAATCAGGCGGCGCACTTCCCCACCCCGCCGGGCTGCCTCGGCATCGTCAATTACCCGTTGCCAACCACCCTCGGCCAACTCGCTGAGCGACGAGACCGTGAGCGGATGGCGCAGCAGGCTCTTGGGCGTGAGTACCACCAGCGGCAGCGGATCGGTCTTGAGCAACGTCGCGTGCAGGCGCAGCAGGTGGAAATACTGCGCGGCGGTGGTGCAGTTGGCGACGCGCATGTTGATCTCGGCCGCCAGTTGCAGGAAGCGCTCCGGCCGGCCGCTGGAATGGTCGGGACCCGCGCCCTCGTAACCGTGGGGCAGCAAGATCACCAGTGACGGAGCCAATCCCCACTTGGCGCGCGCCGAAACCACGAACTCGTCGATCATGGTTTGAGCGCCGTTGATGAAGTCTCCGTATTGCGCCTCCCACATTACCATGCGGCCCGGTTCCTGCACGTTGTAACCGTATTCGAATCCGATGGTGGCACCCTCGGTGAGCGCGCTGTTGCGTACCTCAAAAGCGGCCTTCGCCTGCGGCAGCGCCTGCAAAGGGATGAATCTCTTGCCGGTCTTGGCGTCGCAAAAGACGGCGTGGCGCTGGCTGAAGGTGCCGCGCTCCACGTCTTCGCCGGTGAAGCGGATGGCGACGCCATCGGCCAGGATCGACGCCAGCGCCAGGTCCTCGGCCATCGCCCAATCGATGGTCCGCGCCGCGCCGGCGGGATCATCGAGCGCGTGCCGTCGCCGCTCCCGCGCCCGTTCCAGTTTCTTGTTCAGGTTGAAGCCAGGCGGCAACTGGAGCAGCCCTTGATTCAACTCGCGCAGACGCTCAGCCGTGACCGCAGTCTTGGCGTGCCGCGCTGCACCGGGCGGAGGCGGGGTCGGCCTGACCTCTACCACCGACTTTTCCGGCACCAGCGATTCGAACTGCTGCTGAAGAGCGGCCATTCGCTGCTCCACCAGTTTCTCCGGCTCCTCCGCCGGAACCAGGCCGCGTTCCACGAGCGTGTGTCCCCACAGGTCGCGCACCGTAGGATGGCCGGCGATTTGGCGGTACATCACCGGCTGGGTGAAGCTCGGCTCGTCGCCCTCGTTGTGGCCGTGGCGTCGGTAACCGACCAGGTCGATCACAAAGTCCTTCTCGAAGCGCAGGCGATAGGCCAGCGCCAGGCGGGCCGCCTCGATGCACGCCTCGGGCTTGTCGGCGTTAACGTGCACGATAGGAATGCGGAACCCCCGCGCCAGGTCGCTAGCGTAGGGGGCACTCTGAAGGTCCTCGGGATCGGTGGTATAACCCAACTGGTTGTCGGCGATGATGTGGATGGTGCCGCCAGTGCGATAGCCCGGCAGCCGGTAGAGGTTGAGCGTCTCCGCCACCACCCCCTGCCCGGAAAATGCCGCGTCGCCGTGAATCAGGATCGGCAGGGTGCGCGCGGAATCGAAGCGCGGCGGGCCGGGCCGGTCGACGCGCGTGCCGGCGGCGCGCGCCATTCCCTCCACGATGGGATCGATAGCTTCGAGATGGCTGGGATTGGGCGGCATCGACACCACCACGTCTACCGCTTCCCCGCCCCGGATGGCGCGGCGCGCCCCGAGATGATACTTCACGTCGCCCGTCCAGCCCAGGTACTCGCGAAAGTGCCGGCCACCCATCGCGTCCTTAAGCTGGGCGAGGATCTGCTCGTAAGGCTCGTTCAAAACGTGCGCCAGCACGTTCAGCCGCCCGCGGTGGGCCATGCCGATGAGGATGTTGGGAATCTCCGCCTCCGCCGCCTCGCCGATCACCTCGTCGAGCACTGGCACCAGCATGTCGAGCCCTTCGATGGAAAATCGCGTCTTGCCGGGGAAGGTGCGTTGCAGAAAGCGCTCAAACGTCTCCACCTGCGTCAGCCTTTCCAGCAGGCCAACGGCATCGATGGGATCGGCGGGCGCGCGGAACAATCCGGCCTCGGCCGCCGTCACCAGCCAGGCGCGCTCTTCGGGATCGCGCAGATGGCCGTAATCGTAGCCGGTCGCCGAAGAGTAGATCCGCCGCAGTTCCTGGATCACTTCCCACGCGTTGGATCTTCCCTGCGCCATGGGGCCCCGCGCGATCGGACCCACAATCAAGCTGGCGGGCAACCGCCGCAGATCGTCTTCGGTGACGCCGTGAAACTCGGCACGCAAGGAGGGATCGCCGGGCGGCTCGCTGCCCAGCGGATCGAGGCGAGCATCGAGGTGCCCGAATTTGCGGATGGACTCCGCCAGGTTGATCGCGCCGACAATCTTTTCCACTGCCACACCGGGCTCGACCACGGCGGCTGCAACTCCGGTCGCTCCGGCTGGCGGCACGGGCTGGGGCTCGCCAGCGAGCTCCGGCGGCGCACCCGCGCGCTCAAAGAAAGCCCGCGTCGCCACATCCACCAAGGCAGGGTCCCGGCGGTAGCGCTCGTAGAGCTCCGTCACGTAACCGGCGTTGACGCCCTCGAAATCCCGCCATGCGTTCATAGTAGGGTCTATCCTACCACTCGCGAAGGAATGAGTCATAGGCCATCAAGGAGGCGATAGCGCGACCAGTGACCGTTTTTCAAGGTAAAGGCAAATCACACGGCGCGACCGACGCCAATCCCTGCTAAGATTTTTACTTCCCAGATGTTGTCGGAGGAACGGAGAATCCAATGCGTCGTCTTGGCGGTTGTGGAGGTGCAAGCAACTGACGGATTGCGTCGAACACGGCCTTTATCTGTGCGTCGTGTTTCGCATATTCTTTTCTAGGTCCTCTAGTTTCCTTGCCAGGTCCTTATTCGTGGCCAGGGCCTCCCGCAGCTTGACGAAGGCCCGCACGATCACGATGTTGACGTGCACGGCTCGTTTGCTCCGCAACACACTGGACAACATCAAGACTCCGTGTTCGGTGAAGGCGTAAGGGGTACCCCGCCGGGCGCCGCCCCAACTTGAAATCACAGTTTGTGATTTCAAGATCGCAAACTCTTCCGGCAGAAGATGAAATCGAACCCACGTCAGTGTTTGGCCTGGGAGCGCGAACGCCGGCACTGCGATTCAACCTGCTCGCGTCGCGCTCCCTCGGTCCCACCACCGCAGTACTCGCAGCGCGCGCAGAGTATTCCAGCGGCTCGGCCCGCCGAGGCGTTCGAGCTGGAAACACGTCTTCCCTGGGTACGAGTGTTGCGCCGACCAGCGCCCGCCCTTCCCCTGCCTGCTGCGGACGATGGCGATCGCTTCGGTCAGGCGGGGGTCGCAAGGCGCGTTCACGGCTTGAAAGTAGTCAAGGGCGCGGAGGATGTCGTAGTGCCATCGGGGCGGAAAAGAGAAGCGAGCGAACTCGGGCTTGATGACCTTGCCGGTGCGGTGGGAGCGAAACAGCCGGTGTACCAAAAGGAACTCCCGCCCGTGGCGTTGCGAGGCTCGCACCGCTTCGCCTTCCCGTCCACCGCGCAATTCGTAGTGTCGCAAGCCTTCGAGCACGCTGATCGTGGTATGGACCGAAGCATGGGTTGCGCCGCGTGGGCGCTGGCAGTTCCAGCCTCCGTCGGGCATCTGCTGCTCCAGGAGGTGTCCGGCAATGGTGTCGAGACGGGCGTCTTCATACTGGAAATACGAGAGGAGAGAGAGGATCATCCCCGTGACGCACGTCTCGCCTCTGCGTGTCCACTTTGCCCAGGTGCCGTAGGCGACGCCGCCGTCCGGCTGGAGCCCTCCATCAAGGAGGAGTGGGCAGGCCTTTCGCGCTTGCCGGTTGGTGGCGGGCAGACCGAAGTCACGGAGCATCAGCATGGTGTAGGTGGTGGAGATCCACTTTGGCGAGTAGAGCCCGCCACCCCACGTGCCCTCCGGATCCTGTCTGGCGAGCAGGCGGGCTCCCCAACCATCGTGCGCCACCTTTCGCCGTTCACGCTCGACGGCGCGTTCTGCAGCGCCGGCCAAATCCCGCAAGACCTGCCAACGAATAGCCGGGTCCCCGTTCAGGAGCCATTGTATCACCCCATCTGTCCGCGCTGCCAAAGTCACTCCTCAGGTGCCCATAGTTCTTGGCTGTGGCTAGACCATCGTTCTGTAAATAACTGGCCGGAAGGGCGGGGCTTCAGCCCCGCCGCCTCCGGGCCTGACTGACAAGGGCCTTTAGGCCCTGAAGCCGCGTTCCCTTCAGGGGCTGAAGCCCCTGGGAGACCGCTGAGTTCTGGCGGGGCTGAAGCCCCGCCCTTTCGGCCAGTTATTTACAGAACGTCAGTCTAGTGTCATATAACACCTGATGATTTGCAATGCCCCTCGGGTATCGTGAGCGCATTTGACGAAAAGGGGTTTCAGCCGTCTTGGGAGTACAGAGCCTGGTAACGCCGCATACAGGCGAGACCCAGAAGATATCCACCGCCTCTCTCGTGCTGTTTGACCAGAGCAAGAATGTAATCCGGAAAGCCCGTAACGCAGCCGTCTCCGTCGAGGGGTCGCCATACGAGAGTCACAGGCATTCGAGCAACAAATACATCGAATCCACGGACTACTGGAGCACTCTGAAGCTGTTGTGACCTGGGACGACCACATCCGACCCGGACAACCCGTCCCAATCACGCCAGATAGACATGACAATCAGGCGCCACCGGCAAGCTGACGGTCATAGAATACTGGCATTAGCAAACCCGTCAGGACGCCCGATGGATCGAAGAACTGATCGGGCACCGGGTCTCTTTCCGGGCAGATGTAATAATTGGTGTTTGCAGGATTTCAGTTTTCTTACTCTTGACTTTGGACTTTGGACTTTCGACTTGGGACTAACTGGGGGTCGCCCGCTGTTCTTTGTCGTGCTGTTTGTGCCACCGGTCTCGAGCTTTGAGGTCGCGCCATTGCGCCTTGTGCGCCTGGCGCATCTGCCGGTTTTCCCGCTTCATCTCGATCCGCATCTGCTTCCGTTGCGCCTTGGAAAGATGCTGCTTCTTGGCGGAATCTTTCTCGAGCTCGTGCTGCGCTTTGAGCGCGCTCGCCTCCATGTGCTGGCGGGCCTTGATCTGGTCCTTGAGCGACGTGTCTTCCTGCGCGCGCACCGACGCGGCCGGCACCAACGCCGCCACGAGCCCCATCACCGCCAACATCGTGATCGCGATCAGAAAGAGTGTTCGCACGGGATGATAGTGTGCCCTGAGACGCAGTTCTCTGCAATTCAAGAAAAATCAGAAATCAGAAGTCAGAAATCAGAAAAAGGTGCCTTCAGTTCTGATTTCTACTTTCTGGTTTCCAGCTTCTCGTCAATTCTTCGTCCCTACTGGCTTCCGTTGGGAGCGGACGCAGCCTCGGCCTGCTTGAGCAGGGTCATAGCGGCATTGCTGACTGCCTCGTCCGGATCGGAAGCGGCCTCGTGCAGCAGCGGGAGACCCGCCGGCGTCTGGGCGACACTCTCCACCACCATCAAGCGGACGGAAGCATCGTCGCTGCGGAGGCCGTCGCTCAAGGCATCCAAAGCGTCGGCGGTCCCACGGCCCGCCAGCGATTGGATCGCATAGGCGCTCAAGGAAGGGTCGGAGTCCCGCAACACGTCGCGCAGAGTCGAGATCATGGCCGATTCGTCGGCGACCCCGGACTGGTCGAGAAGCTGGAGTGACTGCAGTCGAGCCATCGTATCGCCGCCGTTCCGCACGCTGGCCAGAATGCCGGAAATCGCCGCATCCTTGTCCTGCAAGGCCAGCGCGTCGAAGGCCGCCGACTGGACCGTCGGGTCGGCATCCAGGAGGTACTTGCGCAAGGTGTCGCGATCGCCTGTCCGGTTGGCCTCCTCAATAGCCTTCAGCTTCACCTCTTGCGGTTCAGAATTCACCGCAGCCGCGGCCGGACGCTTGGAGAGGATCGCGGCCGTGTCGGCCAGACCACCCTTGAAGATGACCACGCGCATGCCACGGGGCGCGGCCAGTCCCGTAGGCCCGGCGATGATGGCGTAATCGAGGCGCGAGAGCAGCCCCTGCAATGCCGGGCGCAGCTCGATCCCCGTGAAGTGCGCATAAACGGGGTCGCGAAGCCCTTGCGAGCCGGTGACGACAATCCCCGCCTGGCGGGCAACAACCTGGAGCACCTCCCACAGGGGAGCCCCTTCGGCGTCCAGGCTAAGCTTGCCCGCCTCCCACTTTACCTTCAGTGTCGGAACCGGGCCTTGCAAGTCCACGGGGCGGGTGGTCGGCGTGGCGGAAGGCGCAGCAGACGAATTGGGGGTGACCTGCTTCGCCGACGGCAGCGCTACGTCCGGTGGCGCACTCTGAATTGGCACTGGGAACCGTCGTCCACGCGGCCGCGCTACCGGCGGCGGCGCTGCGTCCGGTGGCGGATCTTGGATTGCGCACACGGAGGCGTGGTGCGACAAAACCAGGAGTACGCTGGCGAACATAATCGCAAAGGTCCTGGGAGCCATCTTCCGGAGTGCCTCCACGTTCAGCGTAGCACGGAATTGGAAACTCGAAAATGGAAACTGGAAACTCGACATTCGAAACTCGAAACTTCGACACACCCCAAGGTTGAAACGTCACGACTCTGCCAGTCGCCTCGAGTTTCGAATTTCAAGTTTCGAATTTCCAGCTTTCGAACTACTGCGGGGTCCAATGAGGGTGGCTGGTAAAAAGGCCCTGAACAAAGCCGATCTGGTAAAGGATGAAGAAGCCGAAGACCAGGCTGATCACGCCGGATGCGACTGCCATATAGCGGTTCACGCGGCTGAAGCGCTTGCCCGTGTAAGCGAAGGGCACAGCGATGGCAGCGGTAATCAGCATCATGCCGGCAATGGTTCCCAGCCCGAACACCAACAGATAAGCGATGGCCCAAGCAGGATTGCGAATGACCGTCAAAACCAGCAAGGCCACGGCGGCCGAGCCCGCCATACCGTGGACGATCCCTACCACCAATGGACGCAGAAAGTGATAGAACCCCAGGCGGCCGAAGACGCGGTCCAACCAGCCCTGCGGCGTGGCGTCCTCGCGGTGCCCGTGTCCCGCCGGTCCATGCCCGTGATGGTGAGCGTGGACGTAATCTCCGTGAACGTGAAAGTGGAAGTGGGTGAGTGCGTCCTCCGAGGCGTACGAGTGGACTCCGGGCTCGGTGGCCGAGGGCGGTGCATCGTGCGGGTGCGCTGCCGGGGTGAGGACTTCGGTGATCCAGCGCATGATCCCAGTCAGGTTGAGCACGCCCAGCAGGATCAGCATCAAGCCCACGCCGAGTTCCATGGTGAGGCCGATGCGAGGAGGAATGACAACGCTGAACAGGATGATCGCGGTGCCCACCAGCAGAATGGTCACGGTGTGTCCCACCCCCCAGAGAGCCCCGATCCACGCGGCGTGCCTCAGGTCGCGCTGACGGGCCACGATGGTGCTGACGGCAATCACGTGGTCCGGGTCGGTGGCGTGGCGCATCCCGAGAAAAAAGCCCAGAGCGATGACGGCAAGTAAAGTAGTCATAAGTTTCCACAAAAGTCGACAGTTGAGAGTCGAAAGTCGAGAGTCAAAAATTAAGAAGGAAAGTTGGGCCGGTTTGGCTTTCTCTCAACTTTCGACTCTCGACTCTCGACTGTCAACTTTTTCAGAGCTTCAGTATACCAGCACCAACCATAGCTTTAATCGTGATGCCCAGGCCCAGAAGCGTGATCACGCCCGCCGACGCCATGGGCAGCCAGCGCCGGATCAACGGACCTTCCATCTTGAAGCGCGACATGAAGCGGCCGGCGCCAACGGTGAGGAGGCCAATCCCGATCAGTACCGCAGCCAGGCCCACACTAAAGGCTACGATCAAGAAGAGCCCGAAACCGATGCGGTGCAAGGTCACGGCGCTCAGCAGCACCACCAGGGCGGCCGGGCAAGGTACCATACCGCCGGTGATCCCGAGGACCAGAAGTTCACGGTAAGAAACCGAACCGGATTTCGGTACACGGGAGTGCGGATGCGAATGCCCAGTCGAATGAGAATGGACATGCGCGGGACCCGCACCGGTCACATGCAAGTGATCGTGCCCAGCCCCATGGTCGTGCTCATGATAGTGCGGGTGCGAATGAGGGTGATGGTACGGATGGGCACGAACCGACCGTGTAGCACCGGTGTCCTCGTCGGTGAAAATCGCGCTGTGGGAATGATCGTGGCCATGGGCATGAACGAGCACTTCGTCGTGCACCTCGACCAGCGCCCGGTGCGCAGTCGCATTCTCACGTGCCTCCAACCCATGCTCGTGAGGATGAGCATGGGGGTGAACGTGTGGGTGAAAATGCCCGTGCGCATCGCCTCTCTGGCGCAGCAGAAACAAATAGAAACCGACGCCGGCGATCGTCAGTCCCGAGATGACGCTCAGCCAAGGATACAGCCGATCGGGAACAACGTACCTGGAGGCGTAGAGCGTGATTGCTCCCAGCAGGTACACGCCCGCCGTGTGGGACGCGGTCACAATCAGCCCCAGCAGGCAGGCGTGCGCCGCCGTGCCGCGCGACCCTACCAGATACGCCGCCACAATCGTCTTGCCGTGCCCGGGTTCGAGGGCGTGCAGCGCCCCCAGCCCGGCGGCGATCGCCGCCGCGACCACCAGGAACCACAATCCGAATTGCTTGGCCGCCACGAGGTCGGTAAACGCATTCCGCGGCGTCCCCTGCTGGTTGGGCCGAAGGGCAAGGACATCTTGGATTTTGGATTTTGGATCCAGGCGATTTTGGATTTTGGATTTTGGATTTTGGATTGAAGACTCATGAGTGCTGATTCCCGGCATCATCTCGGCGTATGCATGGCTGCCTTCCACCTTCTGCTTTCTGCCGACTGCCTTCTGCCCGCGGCCTTCTGTCCTCTGCCGAGTGTCGACTGCCGACTGCTGGCTGCCTACTGCCAACTGCCGACTGCCTTCCGCCGCCCAGAGTCCCAACTCGCGAAACGTGAGCCGGGCCTCGAGCACCTGCGGTGGGCTGTTGATCAGGTCAGTGGGATAGTTCGACAATTGGGCGCTCCGGTCCATTTCGGGGACGGTGATGCTGATGACGACGATTCCTTGCCCCGTCGTCACCACCACTTCCTTCCAGCCGGCGCGCTCGGGGAAGTTCAGGTCGTGATAATCGAGGCTGTCGATGCCGCCGGCGACCGCCACGCTCCATGCGGCGCGATACACAAAGCCCAGCTTCATGGTGGGAAGATTGCCGGCCCCGGGAGGAAACAGCGCATCGTCCGAAACCAACTGAAACGCCAGCCGCCGGCCGTTCAATTCCAGCTCCAAGCCCTGCTGGAGCGCTTCCGCCTCCTGGGCAAGATAGGCGGCGACCCGTGGATCGTCAACCTTGGCGACGATACCGGTGCGCTGCATTTCCTGGAAGGTGGGGATCTCCGCCATATCGAGCAGGTAACGCAACTCGACGAAGCCGTACCCGATACGGATCCCGGCATAGTGGCTGATGCTGAAATTGCCCATGGGATGGGCGCCAAGGGGCGATGCGACGAGGAACAGGTAAGAAAGGAAAATGAGGCAGATGGTAGACGGTAGACGGGGTAATTGTCGACCGGTGAATAGCCTCGCTCCGTGTTCGCCTTTCCTGCCTGCGGACTGTTGTCTACTGCCCGCCATCGTGCCCTCTCTCTGCCATCTGCTTTCTATCGTCTACGATCTTTGCCGCAAGGTCAGCGTAGAAAATGTGAAACTGTCGATTGGTCGCGAGCGCCTTACCGACATACTCCTCCGCCTTGGCCGGGTCGCCGACCTGTCGGTAGATCATACCGGCGTGAAAATAGAGCAAAGCATCCCTGGTACCCATATGCAACGCCTTTGCGATGGCATCCTCCGCCTCCTGGAACCGGCCGTTCTTGTACAGCACCCAGGCCATGATGTCCCAGGTGTAGACATCCTGCCGCACCTTGAGCTCTTCTTGCGCCAGTTCCAGCGACTCCTTCAACTTCAGGTCATGATCGGCATAGAAAAGGGCCAGTTCCCGATAGAAGAGGCGCTGGTTAATGGGATTCAGGTTGCCGATGAACTCGATCAAGTCGTGTTGCTTCTTGGCGTCTGCCGGGCGTCCCACTTTCAGGTACAGGTCATACAACGAAGCCGCGAACATGGGGTAGGGTACGGCAGCAACCGCGCGCTGATCAAGATCGATGGCGTCCTGGTAGCGGCCCTGCGTGGTCCGTACTTCCGCCAGTCCAGCCAGATTGCGATAAGAGTTGGGATCTGCTGCCAGACCGGCTTGGTAAGCCCGCTCGGCACCGGCCAAGTCGCCGCTTTTGAAGCAAATCTCACCCAGTTGGTAGTCGCTCCAAGCGATATTCTCGGCGGGCATTTGCAGGGCCATCGCCGTCTGGATGGCGTTGCGCATCAGTTCGACGGCGCTCTTGGGATCTCCGGAAATGAATTGTAGATAGGCCAAACGGCTGTCGTGCTCATAAGACGTACCATTCGCCGAACTGCCTGCCGGGTTCAGATCGCGCAGCTTCCCGTAGGCCGCCTTCGCCTCGTCGTACTGCCCCAAGTCGGTGAGCGCGTCACCCACAATCGCCCACGGTGAGGGATCACCCGAGCCTAGCGCGAGCGCATCCTCCGCCCACTTGAGCGCGTCCTCGAACCGGTGCTCCGCCATCGCCACGACAGCCATGTGCGTCTTGGCGGATGCTGCGGCAGGATCGTTGTTGACGAGGTCCAGGGACTTGGCCAAAGACTCCTTGGCCAGCTCGAAGTAGGTAGCGTCGCCGGTCTCTCGGCCCTTCTGGATATACGCCGCGCCCAGTTGGTCGTAGCCCGCATAGTCCTGCGGATACATCTTCATGCGCAACTGGAGGGACCGAATCAGCCGATCCGTGGGAGCCTGCTCCGCAGTCAGCCGACCCGGCCCGGCCACCATCACGGACCACGCGAAAGCCGCAAGGACTAGAGCGAGCTTGCTTTCGGACATTTCCAGTGAACTCCGTGGTGACGCTGACATGCCGGTCACTTTCCTCCCGACGGCCGGGATTCCGACCGGGCCCGGGTTTTGATCGATAGCAATTCCCGGCGGGCTTCGGCGGAGACGATCGACACCGAATTCAGGTCAAGCGACTCCTTGAAATAGCGCTCGGCCGCCGTACGGTCGTTGAGCTTGGACGCAATCACCCCGGCGTGATAAAACAAGGCCGCGTCCTGGGTCCCGTAAGCGAGCGCCTTCTCCATCTGCTCCTTCGCTTCCTCGTACTGGCCATCAGCAGTGAGGGCCCAAGCGTAAGCGTCAAGCGTAAAGACGTCGTGCCGCCGCGCGACCTCCGAGCGCGCCACGCGCAATGCCTCCGCCGGGTTGTGGGCGTAGTTCCCATAATATAGAACGAGGTCGCGATTGGCATTGGCGGGCTGATTGACCAGCGGCCTGGCCACGCGCTCGAACTCGGCGTAGGCGGTCTTCGCCTGATCCCGTTGGCCGTCTTGCTCGAGGGCCTGCGCAAACTCGTACCGGCTCTCGGGGGTCGGCAGTTGTTGATTGCGCCGTCGCCACAGGTCGACCGCTTCGGCGCTCTTGCCCTGTGCCGCACGCAAACGGGCCAGCATTTCGAGCGAAAGGTAATAGTCAGGGAACTGCTGGATGGCCGGATCAAGGAACTTTTGGGCGCTCTCCAGGCGTCCTCTCATGAGCTCAACTCCGGCCATTCGCGTGAAGATGAAAGCGACCTGCTCGGCCTCATGAGGCGGTACCTGCTGGCAGGCCTGGTTGTAGAAATCCAGTGCTCCGTCGAGGTAGCCATAGATCACGCGCAAATCAGCGGCGCGCAGCAGTCCCCGCGTGTTGTTTCGCCGAAGGTCCAACATCCACTGTGCCGTTTTCACAGCCTCGTCATAGTCGCCCAGCTCGGACGCGGCTTCCGCCAGGTAGCCCCAGACCGGAACATCATCGGGGATGTCACGGTTGAGCGGGCGAGCGCTCTCCCGCGCCTCCTGCCACCGTCGCTGGCCCAGGAGAACCTCCACCTGCGCCTTCAGGGCTTCAAAGTTGTCCGGGGCCAGAAGTAGTGACGTCTCCACCGCCTCGGCCGCCTGACGATAGTACTTTGCATCCGCGGTCTCGCGGCCGCGGCTGACCAGGGCAAAGGCGAGGTCGTTGTAAGCCTGGTACCGCTGCGGGTTGCTCTGGATGGCCTTCTCCGACGCCTGGATGCGCTCTTCGGCGGGCGAAATCGATCCAACCTGGGCCGACGACACTGACGTCGCCGCCAGTATGACAAGAATCGAACCGTGCCAAGCTTGCATGTTGTCCTCGGAAAGAGAAGAGTTGGGTCGGCGTGGGCCGCCCCTGAAATCGAACGGCCCACGGACCCTTAACGTTAGTTAACCTTGCAGTTGATCGACAACCCGCCGTCGGTGCAGCCGGGTTCGCCGGGGTCAATGTGACGCCGATTGCGGCCGCTGGGGCAGTAATCGAGGTAAGGGAAAGATGTGTGGAAGTGAGTGTTCGCCTCAACGAGGTTCGTGACCCCGTCCGTCGCGAGGTCCGACTCGACGTCGTTAACGTTCACTCCATCCCCGAGGACATTGTTCGGGAATACGTTACACGAAGAGTTGTGCTTCGCACCGCACTTGTTTTCAGCAAGTACGCCACCCACCGCAACCCGCAGAGCGATATCCACCACGTCGTCAGCCAGACGGCGGCCGTTGGGAAAACCCGCCGCATCGCCCGCCAGCGGACCTAACCGGTTGGCTTTGCCTGGCGGCGTAGGAGCCACGCCAGTATTGAGCCGTAACAGGTCCGCAATAGGACCAGTCGATGTACCCGAGGCCGCGATGGGTGGCATATACTGCACCAAAGGCAGCAGGTCATTGCGAGGTGGGAGAGGAGAATTGAGCGCCCCCGGCGCCAGAACATTGTACAGCGCGTCCACCGCTGTGACGAAAACGGGGTTCAGGTCAAATTTGGCGAACTGAGAATCCAGAACCGGCTGCGACATACTCCAGTAATCCTTAGAGCCCGTGCCGATGATCAGCTCATTAATCAGGGGGTTCCCCAAACGCTGCACTTGTTGCGTCTGAAGTCCTATTGCGCCCCCGGGCAGGACCGTGGCTTTCCGGCGGTAGGTTGCGCCCCAGATCCCGATGGTGGCATTCGGCGATGTCGCGGGCTCCACGTTGCCGGTACTGGTCAACATCGAGATGGGGACTTGGACTGCAATCGCGTTCACCGCGTAACCGGAGACCGTGTCCGCTACGAAATTGCCGTTGGTTGTGTCTTCCTTTGCCGTCATCACTCCCGGCACGCCGCTCGAGCCGGTGCGGAGGTTGCCGGTGTCAAAAGCACCGCCCAAGTCGATGAAGAAGGGGTCGTCCACGGTGCCGGCAAACACCGAAATCCCAGTCCCGCCCACGTTCGTGTAGGTTCCTTGCTGGTACAGGGCGGCGTAATTGATGGTGCGAGGTCCCGCATTGGCGGGCACCGAATGAAAACGCTGAACGGCCGCACTGACGATCGGCGTCAATTTGGGTGACTTAGTCGGATCCGACAGCGAAATGTTCCGGATCATCGTGACGTTGTAGGTCTGGAGCAGGTTCAGGCCAGGATTGCTGAAATCGTTGATCTGGGGAGGCACCACGCCGTTGGTGCCGTTGGGGTTCTTGCCAAACCCAGCCATACCTGTGTACAAGGCCGGCGATCGCTCCGTAGTTTGGAATGTAAACTCAAAAGTTATCGCTGCCGTTCCAGAATTGTTGTTGTCGATCTTGATCTCGTAAACCACCCCGGGATCGAAAGGGAACCAGTTGGGACCATTGGCGGGTTCGAGAAAGGGATCCACGCACATGATGATGGTGATGCTGGGCGGGTTGGTGTCATGGCCGTTGACGTCGTAACTGCGAAACGCGTACAGGTCAGTAATGTCCGCTTTGGTGTCGAGCGCGGTGATGGGGGCTTCCCGGTGACTCGATGCCAAAGTGCCACCCGGAACGACCATCAGGCCCGCGATCACAGTTCCCGCCGCGATCGCCAGGATCGTTAGGGCAAGCATGGCTTTCCGCTTTTTCATGGTGCTCCTCCTTGATTGAGATTTTGTGAGTAAAAGCCGGACCGTGTCCGGCCTGACATCGAGCAGAATCTATGTTGTCGCGACTACATCCCGCTTGCTGCCGCGATGCGCTCTACGTGGACGGATTTGTCGTCCATCACGTGTCCGGTTAGCTTCACTTCCATGCCGAGGTTGGACTGGCCCACGGCGTCCTGGTTGTGAATCGCGAACACCTGCTTGGTTTCGGAATTCACGAACACGTACTTTTGGCCGCCCTTGATGCACTTCATAGCAATCGTTGTGCGCGACTTTCATTCCGGCGACGCCGCACTTGCTGTCGCTAATCCAGCCCGTCCAGGTCATCGAATCTGCAGCCATTAGGCTGAAGCTGGATGCTGGCCAGCATCGCCACACACAGAACTACTCTTTTCATGACGACCTCCGCTTTGATTTTGGATCGACCCTGTCGCAACTCTAAAATTTAGAAGAGTTAAGAGTCAAAAGTCGAAAGTTGCAGCGATGGGTTTGACTTTCGACTCTCGATTCTTAACCTTCGACTAGTTCTGAAACAGCCGGCGTTCATGCCGGTGTTCATGGGAGGTACGTTAGGGCAGGCTGTTTTGGATTGGATACTCGGAGATTTAATTTTGAACCACAATCAAGACACGGCCCCGACCAGGACTTTGGGCCCGGTCGGTTGAGTCTTACCGCCCGCCGGCTCGACGGTAACGGCAAAAGCCTTGGCCTTGACCCCGGAAGGCAGACGGGGCAATAGTACGCCGCCGTTGCCCTGGCGATCGGTGTTGAATATGCCGGCGCTGATCGGGTTGCCGAGGTTCGGTACCAGCCAGAGTTGGTAGGTCTGATTATGGGGCAACGTGGGAAGATTGACGGTGTAAAAGACCAGGCCTCCGCTCATCGGCTCATAGAACGCCTTGCCCTCCGGCGCAGGATGTTGCGATCCGGGCACGAGCGTCACCTTGATGCTGTCGGAAGAGAACCAGACATGGAACAAGGCCCGCGCGGTGTTGGCTACTTCCTTCTCCCGCTGTAAAGAGGCTTGAAGCGTACTCACCTGGCTTTCCAGATCGCGATTGTGGTTCCGTAACCGCTCCACCATCGTCGTGCCAATAATCACCAGAATCAGGAGAGCGCCAGCCAGCAAAAACACGTCCCACCTCAGGAGTGTGAAGCTGCGGCCGGAGGGCGATGGTTGAACGCGGAAGGCTGGGGAAGCCTCAGCGAGGCGCGCCGACTCCAATTGCTCCATCAGGCGCAGCTTGAGCCCGGGAGGCGCCGGCTGGATGTCTGTCGACCGGCCCAGCACGCTGACCCGGCCCTGCGCTTCCGCCAGCCTCTGCCGGCACTCCGAACACTGGCGGAGATGCAGCTCGAACGTCTGCCTCTCTTCGCCGTCGAGCGCGCCTAGCGCGTAGAGCTCGAAGTCCTCGTCGAGTTGTGGATGACCGCTTGCGTTCACGGGTTCAACGCCTTCTTCAGCACTTGAAGTGCGGTGCGGAGCCGGGTCTTGACGGTGCCCAGGGGTTCGCCGCTGCGCTCTGCGATTTCAGTGTGGGTTAGACCTTCGAAATAGGCCATCTCCAGGGCCTCCCGCTGCCCGGGAGCAAGAGCGCCGAGGGCCGCCTTCACTCGCGCCATCATTTCGTCCTGCGCCGCGCTGGTTTCCAGGCTGGCTCTCGGCATAACCAACTCTTCCGCCGCCGGATCGAGACCTTGGGAGCTGCGACGGCGCAATCGGTCGATGGCGCGATTCCGGGTGGTGACCAGCAGCCAGCCCGAAAGGCTGCCGCGCTGCGGATCGAATCGCGAAGCGTTGCGCCAGACCTGGAGAAATACATCCTGAAGGATCTCCTCGGCGGCTCCGGTGTCGGTGAGAACCCGCTTGGCTACCGAGTACAGTGCCGAGCTGTAGCGGTCGTAGAGGGTGGCCAGCGCCGCCTGGTCTCCGGCTGCGATCCGCTGCATGAGTCGAAGGTCAGCGCCCTGTTCTTCGGGTTTGATTTGGATGCTCGGCGCCACGCTTTCGTTCTCCTTCGAGATACGAGCAGAATAGGGTAAGCGGATTGGCTAATTTTTACAAGTAGTCAAAAGCCCAGACAGTCGAAGCGTCGAGCGTTGAGAGTCGAGAGTAAAACCCTCGGTCTTGACCTTCAACTTCTGACTTTCGACCACACAGACCAACGGCTTTTACTATCGATTCTTAACTTTCGACTTTCGACTGCTTCGACTGGTATGATACTAAGGCGTTGTCGGAAGTCTTCCAGGAGGAGGCATTATGGCCAAAGTGTTGCGTTGTCGGGACCTCGGCATCGACTGTCCCACCGAGGTTCGCGCCGAGAACGAAGATGAAGTCTTGAAACTAGCCGCCGAGCACGCTGAGAGGGACCACCACATCCCAGCGTCGAATATTCCCCCCTCCATCCTCGCGATGGTGAAGGCGGCGATCAAAGAAGAAAGCTAACCTAAGAGAGGAGTCACAGATCAGGAGTCAGGACTCAGAAGGAAAGGCAACCTTTCTTCTGGCTCCTGACTCCTGTTCTTCTGTTATTCTCTTCCCTATGGAAAACCGATCCTTGAGTGATGTGGGTGGGACGCCGGGTGGGCTCGGCGAATTCCTGATCGGGTTCGTGATGACTTGCATTGGCGGATACCTGGTCTCTAATCAGGTAAGCGTGGTCGGTTCCTACTGGAGCTTCTGGGGGACCAACACGTTTGGGATCACCCTGATCCCGCTGCTGTTCGGCGTGGGAATCCTGTTCTGGAACGGCCGCAGCATCGTCGGGTGGCTGCTCACGGCCGCCGGCGCTCTCTTCATCTTCGCGGGCGTCCTGGCCAACCTGCATATCTATTTTCAGCCGACGAGCCTCTTCAACACGCTGGTGATGCTGATCCTGCTCGTCGGAGGACTCGGACTCATCGCGCGCGCGGTCCGGCCGCATCGCGAGAAGCCTGGCTAGTAGCGCATCTACTTCCCAACGTTCGTCCGGGAGACCGAGACCGGTCAGCTTCCGCCCGAGGTGCGGAAGTCAATTCGAGATTGCGCGGCCCACCCGGGCCACCTTAATGATCTTTTCAAGGAACGCCCCGGCGGCCTCCGGTTTTGGGGTGCCGTTCCGATCCGCGCCAGCATATCTCCCTGACTAACGCCATCGACCTTCCACGGTCTCTCACCGTCGGGGTCAGAGTGTGGCAAAATGCCACACTTTTTCGATTTTTTGGAAGTTGGTGAGAATCTTGGCCATCTAAGCATTTGATTCAAAAGCACAAAAAAAAGTGTCTCATTTGTCTCATTTGTCTCCATTATCTCATTTTTGACTGCTATCGTTGTATTGTGACCGAATGAAGCGGCGCGCCTGATTCGAAATCGAGCGCTTGAGGTGATGTGTGCCTATTGCGGGCAGGAGGCTACAATTCCCGGACGACCGGGGACAATTCGCGTATTTTGCCATGCCAACGCCGACCTCGATTGTCAAGACAAAATTGTTAAGGCAATCAACACAATGGTAGAAGACAATCGATGAGCTAGCGGCAATTTCATGGCCTTGAGGGATTTATGTTAATTGCGATCAAGAATCGAGGTAAGTGTTCCATGAAAAAAGAGACCGATGAAACTTCAAGCGTCGACGTACCAGGCGGGGCTTGGCGAGGCGGCAAGGGCTTGCCTGACGGACTTCCCGTCGGAGCCTACCCACGTACGGCTGGGCCCACCCCAACCCAGGGGTCCAGGGTCATCCGCGTTCCCTTTCCTCCCGGGCGGCACGCGGCTTTGATCCTTGGCTTGGCGCTGGTGACGTTGATGCCCGGCTTGACCTCGCTGGGCCAGCAACCAACCACGACCAGCCAGCCTAACGTGCGGATTTCCGCGCTATATGTGAATGGCGTCGCCCCAGGGTACCGCCCGACCATCGGTGCTGGCCTAACGGTGAACCTCGGACCCGGTACCGCGTTTTGTGGGGGCCAGGTACAGAGCTACGCCGGCGGCTCCCTGGCTCTGGCCGCCAACGCCACCAATTACGTATATCTTGATCCTACAGTGAGTTGCGCCCCGGCGACCAACACCAGCGGCTTCACTTCCACGACTATTCCGCTTGCCACCGTCCAGACCAGCGGCTCTTCCGTCAGCGCCGTCAGCGACGTTCGCACCAGCTTCGCCAGCGTTGGCGGAGGCGGGGCGGGGTCGGCAACGGGCGGAAACGGCGCCGTTCAGTTTGACTCCAACGGCGCCTTGGCGGGCGATGCCACCAACTTCTATTACAACTCGACCAGCCACAATTTGACCCTCACGGGGGCCGCGACTGCCAACTCTTTCCAAACCACAGGCACTGGAGCCGGATCAACGCAGTGGACTTCCGGCGCGCTGACTCCAAGTGCATCGGGAACGGTGTTGTGCGGGGCCAGTGCGGCAAGCAACTTCTCCTGCTCGGACAACGCTGGAGCCGTCACTGCCATGGCCATGATCGCCGGCGACCTCGGCGGCGTTCAGGGGGGCGAGCAAGTAAACGCACTCCACCTCGTGGCGGAAGGTCAGTTGGGCAATCAAGTGCTCTCAACTACTCTCCCCAACGACGCGACCACCGGGACCATCTTGAACACGCTGGCAAAATTGAATTCCTCGGGTCAGGCGGTGATCGCCGCCACAACCGATACCTCCGGAGTAGTGGGCATTGCCGTGGGCGGTGCTGGAACCACCGGAAGCGCGCGGATCGGGCTGGTGGGCCAGAACCTTTGTGTTTTTGACGGCGCCACCACGGCCGGCCATTACGCGCAAATCAGTCCCACCATCGCGGGTGACTGTCACGATGCAGGCGCCACGGTTCCGGCCAGCGGAGAGATTATCGGTCGCGTGCTCTCCACCAACGCGGCGGCGGGCACCTATAATGTACTGCTGGAGCTTACGGTCCGATGAGAAGCAGTCATTGGGACCCGATACCAGTTCTTTCCGAGGGTTTGAAATGAAGACTTTTGCTCTGTTTGTTTTCCTACTCGTCGCGGGCGGTCCCGTGTTTGGCCAGGGGCTCGACCCGTACGGCGGCTCCCTTGACCAAAAGTGTCCAGCCAATCCCAACGCTTCCAGCTTTTCCATCGCCTCCGTGGCCAGGACGTCCAACATTGTAACCGTGGTGCTGTCATCCACTCCCGCCGGCTGGGTCGCGAACAACGCCGTCGTGTTGAGCGGAGTCCCCAATTCGTTAGACGGTGGCAGTTTCAATAGTCCGAGTAACGGCGTGTTCAGACTTACTGCGGTGACCTCTTCCACCATCCAGTACCCGCAAGCGGGGAACAACGTCTCCACCACTTCCACCACGGGGACCGTGACACTGGCCCGGTTCTATACCGGCAAAGTCAACAGCCGATGGTGGCTCTGCACTCCCGTCGCGAATGTATTCTGGATGAACGGTATTTTTGATATTGTCTTGGACACGGTGGCGGACTATCAGGGAATCGTGACCCAGAACCTGGCTGCCACCAAGTATGCCCGCCCCCTGAATAATTACGCCCTTAACTGGGCAACCTCGGTCCTCCGGCGCATGAGGAAATGGGGATTCAATACCATCGGCGAGTACAGCGTCTTTTACCCCTGGCCGACTTTCGTTAATCCATCTTGGGGCACTCCCGACAGCACGCCGCCGATTCACATGCCCTTTATGGACGTGCTCAGCATCAGCTCAGGATCCGAGCGCAACCTCTACTCCGTCGCTCCCGCTCCGGCGAAAGGGATGGTTACCGGCGTCAAACTCTCCGTGGCCAATATGAATACCGTTTATCCTTCTTTCATCTATGGAGTTGACCCCTTTGACCCCAATTTCTCGCGGTGGATCGGAGCCTACGTCAGTAATACGTCGCTGGTGGGCACGGACGCCACTGCCCCGAACAATGATTACTTCCTCGGTTGGGTCACGGACGATTCTGATGTGATGGGCATGACCCGATGCGGACCCGATTTTGCCAGCGTCAGCAAAGGAACCTTAGACACGCCGCCCGGCTCGTGCGGAATCTCCTTCGGGTATCTTACCCTAATTCACTCCCCCACCGAAACCGTCGGCGTGGCATCACGCGACGGCCTACTCGCTTCCGACCAACTCTATTCCGACATCAACTTTTATGCCAAGTCGGAGTTGGGGAGTTGGTTGCGGGGGACCACGGACAATGGTCCTGGCTACGCAAGCATCTCCGCGTTGAACTCGGCCTGGGGATCGAATTACGACAGCTTCGGCTCTGACGCCGTGACCCACTCCAACTTCGCGTGCGCCACCGGAAATGGCGGCACGGGACCGTACACCTGCACCTTGTCTTCTGCTCCAATCACGCCCTTCACCGTACAAGTTTTCGTGGGGGGTGCGCTGAGCGGAGGGGACGACGGGGCGGGTCCGACCGCCGCCACCGCCACCAGCACGGGAAACATTCGGGGCGCGGCCATGAACGTCAGTTCCAGCACCATCAACTATTCCACCGGTACTCTATCGCTCGTGTTCTCCAGCCCGGTGACCAGCGGGACGGCAATCACCATCAACTACCAGACCAATGGGTGGGGCGTTGGCCGTGGCCTGTTGGACGAAGACGGAAGTTGTCCGGCGGGATCCAG
>Ga0335081_10003556_pt1 | contig 24528 bp, 20 predicted proteins | sample Lox_Sample_35_FD_206713 | JGI IMG/M metagenome (GOLD analysis project Ga0335081, IMG submission 206713) | Soil microbial communities from Loxahatchee National Wildlife Refuge, Florida, United States - Lox_Sample_3.5 | ecosystem: Environmental > Terrestrial > Soil > Wetlands | place: USA...
GAAACCTGGTATCCGGCCGCCACCCTCCGCCTAAAAAGCCTGCGGGCATTCATTTCGATAAAAGCCCGCGTTCCGTCCCGTTTGAAAACTTCGAACTCGGTCACATGCCGTGGGGAGATGCCGTCGTCGCTCATCATCCGCTTCGCTGTCTGTGCTGCTTCGGGCGTGAGAAAATCGAATACGCTTTTACCGATAAGTTCAGGTTTGGTATAGCCGGAAAATTTTTCCGCAGCTCTGTTGGCAGCCGTCAGCGTGCCCGATGTATCAATGGTAAACAGAATATCTCGTGAGTTTTCGAACAGGTCCCAGAACTTTTCACTCGATTCTTTTACCTCGGCATAAAACCGTAGGTTTTCGACGGCCATCCCGAGCTGTGCTCCGATCGTGTCGAGCATCTGAAGGTCCGACGGCTTGAGCGCGAAATCCTTCTGGGGATATAGGAAGATGACGCCGAGTACGATGCCGCGCGACTTGACCGGGATGATGATGTGCGAATGAAAATTGACGTCCTTGCTGCGTGTGTGTCGCGCATCCGAGCAGCCGTTCTCGGAAAAGAGAATTTCCCCCTTCTGGGCCACGATACCGCAAAGGCACTCGCCCATTTTGATTGTTTCCTCCTGCTCTACGAACAGGAGAGGCAGGCCACTGTGCGCCACAAGGCTCAATGTCTCGCCATCGGGGTTGCAGAGAAACACCCCACCGCGGGGCTCCAGGTTCGAGAGGCTCTGGATGATCTTGTCGAGCGACCGAGACAGCATTTCCTTAAGACTGGCTGCTTGGCTGAGGGTAAGGGCCACGGCATCGATAGCAGCTAGTTCGTTTGTGCGGTCGAGCAGCTTCTTTTCAAGTTCGGAATACGATCGCTTGAGCTGTACGGCCATGTCGTTGAACCGCTCCGCCAATTGCGCTACGTCGCTCGTTCCATCCAGCCGGATGCGGTATTCGAGATTCCCCCGGCTGATTTCCAGGGCCCCGTTCCCGAGCGCCATGAGGGGATCGGCGACCTTATGGTGGATGTACATGCTGAAGCCGATCAGGAAGCAGAGCGACAGGAGCAGGATGATGACAAAGAGTTCGACTATCCGCGCCTTCTGAAAATAAACGTAGTCGGAAAGATGTGAATTCTGGAGGGAGTATTCTTCTTTGACCTGAGTCTCGATGTCCTTGCCGATCCTGTCGGTCAGATCGTCTATTGAGCTTATCACATTGCGGGCGGTGATCCGATCTGTTCCCAGGGGATGTTCCAGAGCAAAGAGCTGTGTGGCTTTCGCATCGAGCCGGTCGGCATTCGCCCGCAGGGAGTTGATTTTTTGACTGTCATCTGTATTCAACCTCGATGCTGCAAGCTCGTCAAGCTCCGCACCCATCTGCAACCGTGTGGTATTGAAGTCATCCCGGTATTTTTTGTCGCCCTCCGCAATGGAATGGTGAATGTCGTAGGACATTGCGGTGATCGCTTTTTCGACGTTTATGATATGCTGCGTTTCGCCGGAGGTGCGCTCCACCTCACTTGTGATTGAAGAGAACGTGGTCACCACGCTCATGAGAGACAATACGACGATCGTCATGAACACGGACATGCCGAGTCCGATTATGATTATGATTTTTCTGTGCATTGGCATGGTCAGTTGGACTCCGTGCCGCGCCGGGCGGAGTCCGGGGCGGGATCAGCAGCATTTTCATCAACTTTGTATTCCAATATAATACCACGCCGGGGCGCAGGCGTCCAGCAAGAGTATAACCGGAGTTCAGCGTTAAAATTGATATAAAAGTCGCCGAAAACGTTTTTTGCTGCCCCGATTATCTTTTCAACAGGCGAACGTTTACGTCAGAAAGTATTGCCGATGTCGTAATGGAGCTCTTCCGGGCTCTCCACAGGGCATCGATGGATCTTCTGTTCATAGTCGATAAGGGGCCTGGGAGCGTGCGGTAGCGGATGCCGGATCCACAGGAGGCGCGCAGGTCGCCTATTTCGTGAACACTGAACAATGAACTCCCATCCGGTGCCCTGTACTTTATCATCAAGCCGTGCTACTTTTAGAGAGAGAGAGAGAGAGAACAAAAAAGGATCAAAACTTAGGTATGATAAATTTGCCGGGTACCCTGAATAAACACCAAATCGTTGTGACCTATAAAGCAGGAGAGCCGAGGCGGGCCCAAATAAGGGAATTTTTCGGCCCGACAGCAGAGGTTTCCTTTCTCACCGACATGCCGCCCGGATTGAGGCAGCAAACGCTGATCAATGGGGAAGTCGTGTTGGCTTGGTATCTGCGGAAGGAATTGGGGCCGAGCGAATTCGGACTGCTGAAGAGCGTGAGGATGATACAGTTGCTCTCGGCTGGCGCGGATTCCGTCCCCTATGCTGAAGTGCCCGCGGATATTGTCATCGCCGGCAACGTTGGCGCCTATGCGGAACCTATGGCCGAGCATGTCCTTGCCATGACCCTTGCTCTGGCAAAGAACCTTTTCCGGGAGCACCGCAATCTCATGCGGGGAGAATTCAATCAATTGGCGCTGAACCGTAAACTGAGCGGATCAATTTGCGGTATTCTCGGATTCGGCGGAATCGGCCGGGCAACGGCTAGGCTGATGCGCGTCGTGGGAATGCGGATACATGCGGTAAACACCAGCGGCAGGACCGATGAGCCGGTGGAATTCATCGGTACGCTTGACAGCCTCAGGCCGGTGCTTGCCGTATCAGACGTTCTAGTCATTTCCCTGCCACTCAAGAAAGAAACGCGCGGACTCATCGGCAAGCAGGAACTCGAATGGATGAAGCCGAATACGATTCTGATCAATGTGGCACGTGGAGAAATTATAGACGAAGCTGCGCTCTATGCCCATCTTGTCACCAACCCCGACTTTTCGGCAGGCATTGACGCCTGGTGGACCGAGCCCTTCTCGCACGGGGAGTTTCATACGAGTTATCCCCTCCTTGAACTGCCCAACCTGATTGGTTCGCCGCACAATTCAGCAATGGTCCCGGGGATCACTGACGAAGCAACCAGGCGGGCTGTTGAAAATGTGAAGCGCTTTCTGGACAACAAACCGGTCATTGGTGTTGTAAAACGGGAGGACTATATCTAGGGAGGGATCGGTAAAATAACAATGTCCAGCGGACGGCATGTATGATCCATACGTTCTTGTCTCAGTTGCATTCCGAGGGAGTACGATGATGGACGACATAAAGAAAATTCTCGTGGCAAGCAGGATGACAAAATTCGATAGAAAGGCCGTGCACTACGGTGTTTCTCTTGCAAAAATGTACGGTGCGGAACTCTATATTATTCATGTGCTGCATGATCCCTTTGGCCTCGAGGGTTGGAACCTCCCGATGCCGTCACTCGAGGCGGACTATCAGAGGGAGATTCAGAAGGCCAAAAAGGGGCTTGACGAAATGGTGACCCGAGAACGGGCACAGGGGCTCGGCGTGAAGGAACTCGTTAAAGAAGGCGACCCTACCAACGTTATTCTGGAAACCGTCCGGGAGGAGCGAATTGACCTGCTTATCATGATGGCGCATGAGGAAGGAAAGATCGAGCACTTCCTCTGGGGCCGGAGCAACGATGAAATCATCCGTAACATGCCATGCTCGGTTCTGCTTATTAAGAAGGAAGTAAAGTTCTACTAAAGGGCAGGAGATGCATCTCTGTAGGCCGGGTTCGGATAAACTTTCTCTGGACGATGCTCATGATCGTGTTTCGGGTGGTGAAATGACCAAGAGTGCACTTGCGACAGGACAGGCCTTGAGTGTTGCGGTAAGTATATTTTTGTTAGGATGCTCCGGCGTGCCCCCTGCAAATCTGGGCGTTCGGGATGGGTTGCTGGCTCCCTGCCCGGAAACGCCGAATTGCGTTTCGAGCCAGAGCACGGACCGGGAACACGCTATTGAACCACTGTCTTACTCTACGTCAAAGGAAGAAGCCCTGACCGATCTGAAAAAAATCATCGCCCAGATGAAGCGGGCGAGGATCACCGAAGAAAGAGACGGCTATATTCACGCTGAATTCACCAGCGCAGTTTGGCGGTTCGTGGACGATGTAGAATTCTTTGTTGATGAAAGCAAACACTTAATCCAGGTCCGTTCGGCGTCGCGTCTCGGGAAATCGGATTTCGGCGTGAACCGGAAACGCATCGAAGCAATACGAGCGGCATGGAAGGCACAGGAAAAATGATGCCTCCTGACTCCTATCTGAAGAACAAGCCCCCCCTGTTCTCGGTTATCATACCTGTACTGAATGAAGCAAAGAGAATCAATGAGGTGATAAGCCGCCTTCAGGCACAGGAACCCGATGGCGGTTTGGATCTCGTAATAGTGGATGGCGATCCATCGGGTAGCACGATCAGCGGGATTACTTCGGACTGCGTGCGAAAAGTGCTTTCCAAAGGCGGCCGCGCCTGTCAGATGAATAGCGGTGCCTCAATCGCAAGGGGTGAAATTCTGCTTTTTCTTCACGCCGACACCCGGCTGCCTGCTGGTGCGTTTTCCCTGATCCAGCAGACAATAAGCGATAGGCGTTTCGCTGCCGGGGCCTTCGATCTGGGGTTCGACACTCCTCGGATGATTTTCAAAATCACTGAGAAATATGTCCGTCTCCGCACCCGGGTAACCAGGGTCCCCTTCGGCGATCAGGCGATATTTATCCGCCGCCGCTATTTTCAAGAACTCGGCGGATATCGGAATATCCCCATCATGGAAGACGTGGATTTGATGAAGCGCATAAGAAAGCGTGGTGACCGCATCACCATCATTCCCGAGAAAGTACTGACCTCGCCCCGCCGGTACGAGGCTGAGGGAATTCTCTACTGCACGTTCAGAAACTGGGCACTTCAGATTCTGTATAGTTGCGGTATGTCGCCTGAACGTCTGGAAAAGTGGTACCGATCATAGCCGCAAAAGCCAGGGAGAATTTCCCCCCGTCTTGTAGCCTGGCCAGGAATGAACTTATAATCTGCTCCTTGCTCGCAATTGTCAGTTAGTCAAAAACGAAGCAAATGAACGGGTAAAGAAGTTCAGCCCTGCCTGCCCTCAATGCTTATTCTTCCTTGATTTATTACCACAATAAATTGTATGATAGAAGCAACTTTGCAGGTGGTTTTTACAGCACGAAAAGGTTGAAGGAGACATTGAACAGCAAAGCAGGATAAAAAACAACCGCTGCTGTGGTATTCCATTGCCCACGATTCTGCAATGAGGAGATCATGTTTATGAAAAATGGTATCTGTGTCTGGTTTCTTCGCCTCGTTTTTCTGGCAACACTACTGGTGGTGGCCAAACCTGCCTTGGCCGTGCTCGGCGGGTCCGTGGATTCTGTAAACTCGGACCGCAAGGCCCTTGTGGCCTCGCGGGGCTCCGTCACGGTCCACGATGGTTACCAGGTTCAGGAAATTGGGTCTGATGCGGTTACGATCAGGGAATACATTTCCCCGTCTGGTGTCGTATTCGCTATTGCCTGGAATGGCATAGCAGTTCCCGATCTTACAACCCTTCTTGGGTCCTACGCCAACGATTATGAGACAGCTCTGCGGCAGACTCCACGCAAGCCCGGGCGCCGGTTGCGCCAGATCAAAACGGACCAAGTCGTTGTCGAAAAATGGGGTCACATGAGGAACCTGCAGGGCCGCGCTTATACCCTGGCCCTGATCCCGCAAGGAGTGAGCATTGATGAAATCAAGTAATGTGCTGATCCTTCTGTGTATCGTTGTTATGACGGCCGGCTGCGGCGGTGGAGGAAATGCACTCTCCAGCAGGGGATTGAGCACTCCATCAACGCTTGTTTCCATTACCTTGTCACCGTCAAGCCCGAGTATCGCGTACGGGATGTCGGAACCATTTACTCTTACCGGAAATTATTCGAATGACACTTCAAAGATTCTAACGGCAGAGGCGATCTGGAATTCATCAAATTCCAGTGTGGCAACCATCAGCAGTTCCACTGGAGTAGCCGCATCCTCTATGACGGGTTCGACAACGATTAAAGCGACCTATGGAGGATTCTCGCAGTCAACGCAGCTAACGGTGACCCAGGCTGCGCTGGTATCAATCACAGTGGCGCCTGCACTCTCCAGTATTGCCGTTGGGACAACCGAACAGTTTACCGCTACGGGAACATATACAGACAACACGGCACAGAATCTGACAACATCGGCCACCTGGATCTCTTCCGCACCCGCTGTCGCCGTGGTCAGCAATGCCACGGGATCCAATGGTTTGGTCACGTCAGAAGCATCGGGCACGGCGTTGATTATGGCCAGGTCGGGATTGGTCTCAGGCTCCACGACACTAGCGGTGACCGGAGGGGCCCCTGCGGCCGCCAATAACGTGCTTCCCATCACAGTAAACGGCTCGCTCTGTTCGCCGTCCACGTCGTCGTCTTATCTCAACAAGCCCTGTGTCAGCGTGACAGTGTGCGCGCCCGGTTCCACTACGGTTTGCAATACAATCAATGACATTCTGCTGGATACGGGAAGCTTCGGGCTGCGAATTTTCAAAACGACGTTGGACCAGTCACCGAACCCATTACTGAGCGGCTCCCTGCCTCAGGTTACCATCAACGGAGGATCGCTTGCCGAGTGTGCACAATTCGGCGATGGATCGTCGGAATGGGGGTCTGTTCAATTAGCCGATGTTGTCTTGGGGAATGAACGTGCCGGACAGGTTCCGATTCAGGTAGTCGATTCCACATTTGCTACTGTTCCAGGCACTTGCGGTACACCGGATGCAACACCAGAGAGTGCAGGATTCAACGGCATCCTGGGCGTTGGCGTTTTCGGCGCGGATTGCGGCCCCGTATGCGCAAACAATGCAAACATCGGGGTCTACTTCTCCTGTAATGGCTCGGATTGTTCGGGAACCGCTGTTGCGGTGACCGATCAGGTCCAGAATCCAGTAATAAGCCTTCCCACGGACAGCAACGGCATAATTGTACAGCTTCCGAGCGTATCACTGAACGGGGCGTCTTCAGTAAACGGCAATCTCGTCCTCGGAATTGGCACTGAGGCAAACAACATGCCCTCCGGGGTTGCGACATACAGTGTCGGCTCCTTCGGGGAATTCAATGCAGTTTTCTATGGCTCGACCTACAGTAGCATCATCGACAGCGGCTCGAACGGGCTTTTTTTTACATCACCCTCTGCCGGCATGGTTCCCAGCTGCACTTCATCCGCTTCAGAGTGGTTCTGCCCGTCGACCACGACAATCCTGTCTGCAGTTAATAACAGCTATTCGGGACCCACCAGCGGCCAGGTTCTGTTCCAAGTAGGCAACTTCGTCACTCTCACTGCCAACCCCGACAATAAGGTGTTTAACGACATAGGCGGTGATATACCGGAACTGCTCGATTGGGGATTGCCGTTCTGTTTAGGACGATTTGTTTATGTGGGGATTGAAGGGCAAGTATCCAGCCTGGGCACGGGACCCTACTTCGCGTATTAGGTTTTAGGGATCGCATTCCGGGGGGACAAAAAAATTAACTGCTGAAGGGCTTGTTTTCGTCGGTTCCGGGACCTCAGACGCAGTGTTTATCAACAAACGAGTCACGGGTAGTTGAGTTTCATAACGTGGGAAAGAATGCCTGCCAAGAAAATATATATTATTTCCGATGCTACAGGTCAGAGCGGATTGCATATTCTCAGGGCTGCCCTGGTCCAGTTCGAGCACGCACGCACGAGGATACTGCTTTTCCACGACATCGATTCAAAGTCCGCCCTCAAAAAAGTTCTTGAACAGGCAAACGCTGACAAGGCACTCGTAGCGTTCACGTTTGTAAAAAAGGATATGAGAGGTCACGCCAGCGATTACTGCCTGAAACACAACCTTTTTCATCTCGACATCCTGGGGCCGCTCATCAACAATCTCTCGGCCTATTTGCGGCTCGATCCGCTTGAGACCCCGACCCTTCTGAGAAAGGTCGATGAACGGTATTTCAAGCGTATCGACGCGATCGAGTACACCCTTAACCACGACGACGGGAGGGGGGCCGAACGTCTTCATGAAGCAGATATCGTCATCCTCGGCCTCTCGCGCACCTCTAAGACGCCTACCTCTTTTTTTCTGGCTCAGGAAGGTTACAAGGTCGCTAATGTCCCGATCGTGCCGGACATCCCCCTTCCGGAAGAACTGTTTCAGATTGATCAGCACAAGATCGTCTGTCTTAATATAGACCCGGAAGTCCTCCAGAAGGTGAGGAAGGTGCGCCAGAAACAGTCGGGGCTCAAGCCGAGTTATAGCGACTTTAAAAAAATATTCTCCGAAGTTGAGCATGTGAGGGATCTTGTAAGGCGCCACCGGAGTTGGGGCGTTGTCGACACGACGAACAAGTCGATCGAGGAAACCGCTTGGGAAATCATCCATTATGTGTTCGGCGATGATCACGAAGAGTATCATTAGGCAGGACACGCCCCTTCGCCAGTAATAAACACTGCCTATGAGCCATGCCCGATGACGCATGCCTTCTCTAAGATGAAATCCTGGTTGATGCTGTTTCTTTTCGTTCTGGTGCTGGCGCCGGCAACCCGTGCGCTGGACAAACCGGTTCTCTTTCACGAGGATTTTCCCAGTCTGGACAACTGGAAACCCTTCTTTTTCCCGAACATAAAAAAGCATTCGGTCTATTCCCTGGAAAAGGACGGCGAACGTCACGTTCTGAAAGCGGAAAGCCATGCATCCGCATCGGCAATCGTCTATAAGGATGCGTTCAACGTCTATGACTACCCCAAAGTCAGGTGGCGCTGGAAAGTGAGCAATGTCTACGCCAGGGGCGGGACAGGAAGCAAAGCGGGTGACGATTATCCGATGCGCGTATATATCATGTTCGAGTATGATCCCGCGAAGGCGGGGGCCCTGGAAAAGATGAAATTCGGTCTCGCCAAAAAGCTCTACGGAGAGTATCCCCCGCAGAGCAGCCTCAACTATGTTTGGGCGAACAGGGAACAGCCTGAATCGATCGTAGACAGCCCTTATACCGACCGGTCGAAGATGATACTTCTGGAAAAAGGCGCACGAAACATCGGCGTTTGGCGAGATGAAGAGGTCGATATCGTAGCTGATTACCAAAAGGCCTTCGGGACGAAACCTCCCCCCCGCGCCCGAATCGCGATCATGAACGATTCGGACAACACTGGGGAGAGTTCGGTGTCTTTTATGGAATATATTGAGGTCTTCCGATAACCCCATGAGTGTTACACGCTGCATTATCCTGTTCGTCAAGCTTCCGGAAAAAGGGAAGGTCAAATCCCGCCTTGCATCCCGACTGGACGGGGACATGGTCCTACGCTTATACGAATGCATGGTCCTCGATGCGATCGATATGCTGAACAGCGGACATTATTCTTTCCGCATTTGTTTTGATCCCCCCGAAGCAAGCGACCGGATACGAGAGTGGCTGGGCCATGCTTATTCCTATATGCCGCAACTCGGAGATGACCTCGGAGAAAAGATGGAACAGGCTTTTTCGCGCGTTTTTTCGGAAGAGGTTAGCAAGGCGGTCCTCATCGGGAGCGATGTTCCCGGAGTGAGTTCGGCGATCATCGATGAGGCTTTTCAATCATTAGCAACACATGACTCAGTCATTGGCCCCGCCAGCGACGGCGGATATTACCTGATCGGTTTCAGAAAGAGCGCACTTTGCCCGGATATTTTTCATCACATGACCTGGAGCACCGCCACCGTCTTTGAGGAGACCGTCAGGAGGCTGCGCCAGGCGTCACGTTCAATCCATGTCCTTCCGGAATGCATTGATGTGGACAGGAAGGAAGATCTGGTTATGCTCCTGAGGCAGCATGGCGCTGGTAACACTCTTATTTCGAGAACCCTGCAATATCTTGACAGCATTCGCAGCAGCATTCTTGATTAGTCCAGGCGCATTTATTTTGTTACGAACGAGTCGCATTCAGATGATCACCGGTTTGGCCAAAAAAGGAGAGCGGTATGGAAAAAAAGAAGCAAGTAACGGAAATCCTCAAGAGGCTCAAAAAAGAATATGCGGGGACTCCCCAAACGGCCTTACATTATTCCGCCCCCTTTGAACTTCTTGTCGCAACGATACTCTCCGCACAGACCACAGATGTTCAAGTAAACAAGGTAACGGAGAAGCTGTTCAGAAAATATCGCACCATGGAAGACTTTGCGAATAGTTCTCCGGAAAAGCTGGAGCAGGATGTCGCGTCGGTTAACTTTTACCGAAACAAGGCTAGGAATATCAGCAATACAGCGAAAATGCTTCTCAGTCAATACAGTGGAAACGTTCCAAAAACAATGGAGGAACTTATCACCTTGCCCGGCGTGGCGCGGAAGACGGCGAACATTGTATTGTCGAGCGCCTACGGCATCAATGAAGGAATTGCCGTCGATACCCACGTAAAGCGTCTCGCAAACCGTTTGGGCCTAACAAAATACGAGGACCCGGTCAAGATTGAATCCGACCTGGTAAAGATAACGCCGCGTAAGGAGTGGGGCAATCTGTCCCATCTTTTGATTTTTCACGGCAGGAAAGTCTGCACGGCCAGAAACCCTGATCACGGTTCGTGTACTCTCTTCAACATCTGCCCCTCAAACCATATCTGAACGGCTGATTTCCGCAGATATCCCCTGGATGCTTCAGGAGGCCACGAGACGAAACCGCCCGGAAATCCGACGACAGAAGAGAATTCTGGATATCCTTCGCGGACCACGGCAGACGGATTTACTGTTTTACGACCGACAGGCAACGGGCGCCTGTTGTGTTTGCTTTTACCAACATCAATAGAACAGGGAATTACAAAATTTTTAAAAACATCCACTCGTTATTCCCATGTGTCGAGAGTTCCTCTTTTAGCTGTCCAAAGTGATATCCTCCCCATCCTTGTCAATATAATCCATTCTGCAAATGATGTGAATTTTCGTTACCGACCCTCACTGTCTCGTTCCTCCACATGCTGGGGCGAAGATATTGGAGGTTGACCATTGATCGGGAAACCGGTAAGATTGCCTTATGAAGAGCGTAGTGCTGTTCATGGCTATGGCCCTCGTGCTGTTGTGCGCCAGCATTTATCGCGTCAAGGCGTCTGAAAAGCAATACACAGGGCCAGATTGCATGGTGAGTAATGGTCCCTGCGTCAAGACGGTGGATGGGCTCACCGTAGTTTTCGATATTAACCCCAAACCGCTGAAGGCCATGCGTAGCTTGCTCTTTAGGACAACCATCTCAAATCAAGGCAGTCCCGTTGCGGATGCATCCGTCTCAACCGACCTCTCGATGCCCGATATGTTCATGGGGCAGAATGTCATAAAGCTTAACCATCTCCATGATGGGATTTACGAGGGTGAAGGCGTTATCATCCGCTGCCCCAGCGGAAAAAAGATTTGGCAGGCCTCGGTTGCCATCCATCGGGCCGGCAAAGAATGGGTCGTGAACTATATCTTTGAGGTTCCATAACGATGAACGCCGGCTATCTTCTTGCTTTAACTACCGGGTTTTTAGGCGGGTTCGGCCATTGTATCGGCATGTGCGGCCCCCTCGTAGCATCCTCCTCGCTCCATTCCACCGCCGTTGGCGTCTCTCATAACTCTCGCGCACGGATTATTGATCAGGCACTCTACAATACCGGCCGTCTAACGACCTACGGGATTGTTGGCGCTGTCATGGGATTCGCCGCCTCCTTCATCAATGTGGCGAGCAAACTGGTTGGCATCCAGAACGGGGTGATGGTGGGAGCCGGCATCGTCATGGTCATCATGGGGTTTAGCATTCTGGGCGTTGCAGGCGGAACGGGCTGGATCGAGCGGCACAACTCGCTGGTTCTGACCATGGCAACAAAATTGTTCCGTCTATCCTCCCATTGGAGGTATTACCCGCTCGGTCTTGTCCTGGGACTTATGCCCTGCGGCCTTTCCTACACTGCCTTTATCGCAGCGGCCGGGACCGAATCTCCGCTTGGTGGCATGCTCACCATGTTTTACTTCGGTGCCGGAACAATACCTGCCCTGGCTCTTTTTAGTGCCGCGGTGACATATTTGGGGTCACGCATGAGGCTCTGGATGCAGAAGGCGGGCGGAGGGGCGGTAATGGTCATGGGGTTTTATTACGTTCTGAAGGGAATTCGGTTATATGTTGAAATGTGACCATTGCCTTCTCCAATTTCCCGAGCGGGATGCGGTGTATGACGAAGTCAACAGCGTCAAGAAGGTCTTTTGCTGTCACGGCTGCCAGGGAGTGTATCTGCTTATCAACAGCGAAGGACTCGATGAATTCTACCGGCGCCGGAGGGAATGGACCCCGGGGCCAGTTTCTTCCGCGTCAGTCGACCTTGCCGCATTCACCCCGAATATTCGTCCCCTGGGGAGCGAACTCGAGACGGACATTGTGCTGGACGGCATCCGATGCGCTTCCTGCGTCTGGCTCAACGAACGGATACTCATGAAAACCGCCGGCGTGACCTTTGCCCGGGTCAACTACGCCACACACCGGGCGCGGATCCGCTGGAACCCCGAGAAAACGGGCATCCAGGCGATCCTGTCCCGTATCACCTCGATCGGGTATACGCCGAAACCCTTCGTTGCAACGGCATTCGATGAGGAACAGCGAAAAGCACAGCGGGAGATGCTGCTCAGATTCGGAACGGCAGGCTTCCTATCCATGCAGCTCATGCTCTTCTCCGTGGCCCTGTACGCTGGCTATTTCCAGGGCATGGATGTGAAGATCAAGAATCTCTTCAATATTATCTCGCTCGTCCTTGCCACACCCGTAATGTTTTACTCTGGATGGCCTTTTTTGACTGGCGCGATCAGGGGATTAAGAAGCTTCACGTTCAATATGGATTTTCTCATCGCTGCAGGCGCGGGATCGGCCTATCTTTACAGTATTTATGAGATGACCATTGGGGGAGAGGTCTATTTTGACACTGCCGTCATGATCATCACCTTGATTTTGCTGGGCAGATACATCGAATCAGGGGCCAAGCGAAAGGCTTCGGAGACCATCATACGCCTCCTGTCCCTTGCCCCACGGGAAGCGCGAAAACTGGTCGCCCGGGCAGAGGGTGGCGATGCAGACGGAAAAAAGATCCTTGCCGATCGTCGGATGGTCTCCGTGTCTTCCATCCAGCGGGGCGATCTCATCGAAGTGATCCCGGGAGAAAAGATCCCCCTAGACGGGATCGTGCGTGAAGGCCAGTCCGAAATAGACGAAGCAATGCTGACTGGCGAGTCCTTGCCGGTTGCTAAGCGCCCCGGCGCGGAAGTCTTCAGCGGAACCGTGAACTTGTATGGCCGTTTTGTCTATGAAGTAACGAGGGTCGGCAATGACACGGTGCTGGCGAGTGTCATCAAAGCCGTAGAGGACGCACAGACCAGACGCGCGCCGGTCCAGGCTCTGGCCGACCGGATGGTGTCGGTTTTCGTTCCCATTGTTTTGTTTCTCAGCGTTTTTACGGCGGGATACTGGATTTTCAGAGGAGGCCCGGTTTCCGTGGCAGTGATGAATGCCGTATCGGTGCTGGTCATAGCCTGCCCCTGCTCTCTTGGCCTGGCAACGCCTTTGGCAATTTTGATCGGAACAACCTATGGCGCTTCCCGGGGGATCCTGATGAAGGGCGGTGATGTTATTGAGCGGGCGAAAAACATCGACACGGTCATTTTCGACAAGACCGGCACTATCACCGCAGGGAAGCCGTCCCTGATAGACTTTCATGGAATCGGCAGATCAGACGCAGAGGCGCTTCGCCTCGCTGCATCTCTTGAACGTTTTTCCGAGCATTCAATTGGGAAGGCGATTACCTCAGCCGAAGGATCCTATGCTTACGAGGTGGTGACTGCATTTTCCGTCTTGCCGGGCAAGGGTATCCGCGGTTTTATTGCTGGAAAAGTGGCAATTCTCGGCAGTAGGGAGTTTGTCGAGAGAGAGGGAATCGGAAGAAGTATGGAGAATGGGGAGGTAGCCTTTGCCGCCTCCCGGGAGGCCGCCGGCGCCACGGTTGTATACCTTGCATACGATGGAGATCCGGCGGGAATATTCGCAGTCTCCGATCCGCCGAGAAGCGAGGCTTCGGAAGCTGTGAAGACCCTGAAACGAAGAGGCATCGAAATTGTCATGATTACCGGTGACGCTGTCGCGACCGCGGACGCGGTGGCAAAGACTGTAGGTATCGAAAGAGTCCAGGCAAAACGATCCCCGGTGCAGAAGGCGGAGGAAATCGGGAAGATGCGGACCGGCGGAAAGCACTGCGCCATGATCGGAGACGGGATCAACGACGCACCTGCACTCGTTGAGGCCGAGGTCGGCATTGCCATAGGCAGGGCGACGGATATCGCTCTGGAAAGCGCGGACATCGTGCTGATGCGGAGCGATCTGCGACTTGTACCCCAAGCACTTGGGCTGGCAAAAAAGACTTTTTCCATTATCCGGCAAAACCTGTTTTGGGCATTCTTTTACAATGCCGTGGCGATTCCTCTGGCAATAGCCGGAGTGCTTCATCCCATTATGGCAGCTGCAGCGATGGCGCTGAGTTCTCTGAGCGTCGTGGGCAATTCATTGCGGGCGAGGGTGCACCGATGACAAGCATGATCATATTGATTCTCATCTCTCTTAGTTTCGGACTTGCTGCCTTGTTCCTGTTTCTCTGGGCCGTAAAGAGCGGCCAGTTCGACGACGTCGAACGACCAAAGTACCGGATGCTCGATGATGATGACGATCGAGATAAGGATAAGAACAAAGAAAAAAATACGAAATCCGAAACTTGACGGTTGAACAGCATCTTTCTCTTCCGAAACACTTGGTTTAGCGTTTAAAATCCTTTGTCAGCTGACTACAAAACCTCGGCTTTCAGGCCGGGGAGGATGACAATTAAGGCCTGATTTGGTCTGATGTGGTGTGATGCATGAGGCTATCTTTAGCGCCGCCTGCAAAAAAAGAAAAGAATCCCCTCTTGACCCAGTGACATCCTTTCTGTATGATTCATGAAGGATCGCCGTTCATTTCAGGATTGCCATGACGACCAAGAAACCCATATTCGACAATCGTACAGATTACGACGAAAAAATACAGCCCACGCCCGAGGAGCTCGAAGCGTTCCTTGTGAAGACGAGCAGGGAAGGTGATGGGGAGCCGCGTGTCAATAATATGGCCGCGTACCGACAGCTGCTCAAAGAGGCTGATGACTTTGCACAACTCCAGGCGTCAGATGAGCCATCAACGAACATCCGGCAGCGGATATTATTCGGCGTACTCGACCATACCCAAGTTCTCAACCCCGCACTCCTGTCGGAGGTGGAACTATATGCGTATCACTTGCACAGGCTCGAGTCACTAGATTTCAAGAGTCCATCGGTCTTTATCAAGTCTGCGGAACATGAGATAAGCCGCCTCAACACAAAGAAGATCAACGATGTGATGAGGATGCAAAGACTCCAGGAAATGATTGCGGAGCGAAAAAAGGTTCTTGCCGTACTCAAGAAACAGTGGCTGGAAATAATCCCTGAACTACGTCGTATCGCGCTATACATGAGGAAAAATCTGTCCAGGATTGAAAAACTGTGCGAAGCGTCGGTCGTTATTCTCGCTGAGGCCGGAATCGGGCGAACAAAGGAAAAGCAGCTGATCGAGGATATTCATAACTATTTCAGGGATCTGCTGAAAAGAGCCCTGCACCAGGGCAAGATTACCAGGGAGAACCTGGAAAAAGCCAGGGATGGGGTAGAGACGATAACAATGGAGTTATCGAGTCTCGTCAGCGAGGATGGCGACGCTCTCGCCAAAATGTACGAAACGATACACGATAATGTAAAGGCGGTGTCACAGGACATTGCCATTGTGCTGGCCGACGTCGAGAGCAAAAAGGGCGGGACTGTCCATGAGAACCTCAAGCTTTTCAAGCGGCTTGAGGAGACCCTCATGTCGCTCTTATCGGGTTGTCGTCTTGACGTAAAGCTGGCCATGACCGACGGGAGTACGCCGCATGACAGCCTCCTTAATACAAAAAGAATGGAGATGATCGAGTATCTTTTCGAACAGGTGCAAAAGGAACGCAGGGCCCGGTCAGACCGCAGGGCACGGACGGATCGGCGGAAAGCTAAAGATCCGAACTATCGGGGGCCCGAAAGGAGAAGCGGCCGGGACAGAAGAAGCGGGAAGAGCCGCAGAGGCTCAGCGGATGAATCCTCATGAGAAGGTTCTTTTGTTTCCCGTTTCTTGTGCTAGTTCTCTGCTCATGCGGCGGGCGGTTGTCGCTGTCGCAAAAAGAACCGAGGCTGGATGTTTTTTCCTATTGTGAATTGCTTAATATGCCTTTGCAACCTTATCCTGCCCTGAAACCGAAACCCTACCTCGGCATATACCTGGCTTCCAAGAAAGTAGAAAAATCCCCGCCGGCATGCAAGGAAAACTATTTTGTCCAGGTTGCCGGGATAATAAACGGTTCGCCGGCGGCCAAGTCCGGCCTCGAGGAAGATGACATCATCCTGTCCCTGAATAACAATCCCGTCTGTGGCGACGCGGAGCATGTCGCGCCAGCATTTAAAAAAATGATAGAGCGGGAGAAAATCGGCTCTCTCGCCGTGCTCGATATTCTTCGTGGTGACCACAGGCTTTCACTCCCGGCCATCCTGGAAGAGCAGCCCACTCATGAGCAGAGGGAAGCGAAGCATCCCGAAATTGGGAAATGCCCAACACAAACCTCTTTGCTCGGAAGTGCCCTGGACGCACAAGGCGCGCTTCCCGCATTTCATGCCGTTTACGACGGCTTGTATGAGAGGTCGAACTTCGTGCATAACCCAGGGTCAGCGCTGGAAAAAAAATCGCATCCGCTCCAGCTGGAAGAGGTAACTTACCTGATGCGGCACCCCTTGGAAGCCGGTGAAGTTGCGAAAGAATTGTCCCGCAGCATCAGCGAGCCTTTCGAAAACGATGAATTGGACCCCGCTGAAGGCGTGCATCGTGCAGCGGCGCTCCTTGACGTGAGCCTTCCGTCTCCGGAAAAACCGGTGGAAATCACCTTTCCCGCTCTCCTTCGTGTAATGGAAGAAGCAAAAAAGAATATCGACGCCGCTCTATCCAATTTAACGCCGGAAGAAAAAAAGCTGCTGCAGGACAAAGCCCTCAATCCCTCGGACGACAGCGAATGGAACAGGATACTGGAGGTTTCCCTGAAGGTCGACCGCGCCGCGCTGTTCCAAGCCTTTACTCCTCTCCTGGCTTTTCTCACACGGGACAATCTGTCTCTTTTAAAGGCGGATGTGATAAAGCGTTTTGGCGGAAACAAAGGACCTATTCTTTATGAAGCTATGAGTCCCATCGGCAAGGTGATTGTCGGCGGCGAGGGGCCCAATGTATATACCGAGGATGCTGCACTCATCCTCGATCTGGGCGGTGATGACCTCTATCTCAATAATGCAGGCGGGACACGGCCTGGCATACCAATCGCTTTGGTCATAGACTGGGGAGGAAACGACCGCTATATAAGCAAGGAAAATTTCTCCCAGGGCGCGGGGCTTTTGGGTGGGGGCTTTCTGATAGACCTTGGCGGCAACGATACCTTCATTTCTCAGGACGGCAGCCAGGGTGCGGGCTTCTGGGGGATTGGTTTCCTTTATCACGGTGATGGAAACGGAATTTTCAATGCTAGGAAATTTTCCCAAGGTACGGGCCAGATGGGTATCGGCCTGCTCGTGAATAGAAAAGGTGACGACCATTATGTTTGCTCATACGGCGGACAGGGATTGGGGCTGTTTGGAGGGGCAGGCATCTTGTTTGATGAAGCAGGTGATGACTATTACCAGCTGGGCGGACTGGAACCGGATTTTCGAGACCCCGAGACGTCTACGCAAAGTATGGGCCAAGGATTCGGTTTGGGGGAAAGGCCGGAAAAAGATAAGAACGGGGTGCCGGGGGGCATAGGCATGCTTATCGATAGCAGTGGAGATGACACCTACATCGCCGACTATTTTGCGCAGGGAGCATCCTATTATTACGGTTTGGGCATCCTGGACGACAGGGCGGGCAATGACCAGTATATATCCGGACGCTACAGCCAGGGCGCGGGAATCCATTTCTCTGTCGGGGTTTTGTTGGATCGGGCAGGAAATGATTTCTATTATGACTCGTTCGGCGTGGGGCAGGGGATGGGACACGATTATGGTGTTGGTTTTTTCGAGGATGACGGCGGTGATGACCATTATCAGGGAGGATCTCTGGTGCAGGGTGCGGCCACAAACGGTGGCTTCGGGATATTTATTGATTTGTCCGGGGCTAGGGGCCATTCCTTCGTCAGCCAGGGACAGGCATATGTTGAAGGCGAAAAGGGGATAGGGATCTCGATCAGTGGGGGACGCACTGCTAATGCTCCCGCTATTAAAATTGAGACAGGCAAGGAATGAAACGGTTTTGCATAGGGGCTAATTAGCAGAACCAGGAAGGGAACACACCATGAAAAAAAATTCAAAATGCATTGTGTATTCATGTGCACTGGCTATCGCAATTATTTCCCTCTGTAGGACTACTGTGGCATGTCAGGTAGATGAGTGTTACCTCACCAAGGCAGGATTCCTGGCCTCTTCAAGCCCCGAGCGTCTGCAGGAAGCCAATGGCTATGAAAAGGCAGGCAACAAAGGGAAATTGGATGAACTCATAAACAGCAAGATCGTCTTGATGCTCAAGGAGGACGTGAAAGTACAGGCCCTAGAGTGGTCGATCGAGCGAAAAATGATTAAAATTAAGTTTGAAGACAGCAAAGGCGCCTACTGGGTGAATGATGGGGCATTGAAGCATATCGAGGCCGGCGACCACAAAAGTAAAAAATAATCAAGACCTGGGCAAAGTTTAACCACGTGGCCGGATGAGCCGTTCTAACACCGTCAGGACATTACTCAATCCTTTACGAGACGATCAGTTACGTGACTTTATCCATCATCTCACAAGACGTCATCATCATCGGCGCCGGCGCGTCGGGCCTGCTGTGCGCAATCGAATGCGGAAAACGCGGCCGTTCAGTGCTGGTTCTCGACCATGCCGAGCGGACAGGCTCGAAGGTCCGCGTCTCCGGCGGTGGCAGGTGCAATTTCACGAACCTGAATGTGTCCGCGGACCATTACCGTTCTCAAAATCCGCACTTCTGCAAGTCAGCCCTGGCGCGCTTCACGCCTCGCGACATCCTGTCCCTCGCCGAAAAATATCATATAGCCTATTATGAAAAAGAGGCAGGCCAGATTTTCTGCGTGAAAAGTTCCCGGGATATCATCGCAATGCTTGAGCGGGAGTGCGAACTGGCTGGCGTCGAGATGCATCTGAAATGTAGAGTAACGGATATCGCGAAAAACGGGAATTTCCTGGTGACAACTACCGGGAAATATTTTTCAGCCGAATCTCTGGTCATCGCAACGGGTGGGCTGTCTTATTCCAATCTTGGAGCCAGTAGCTTCGGTCATGACATAGCAAGACAGTTTGGGCTCAGAATGACCCAGGTCAGGCCAGCGCTCGTGCCCTTTGTTTTCATGGGAAAGGATCAACAGATTGCTCGCGACTTGGCTGGTGTATCATTCGATGCAGCGCTGTCCTGTAGTTCCCGGAAGTTTCGCGGCAGCATCCTGTTTACGCACCGGGGACTGAGCGGGCCAGCGGCGCTCCAGGCTTCGCTTTATTGGGAGCCGGGTTCGTCACTTGTCATTGATGTTCTTCCGGAGACGGACATTGTGAAAATTATCGCTTCCCGGAGAAGCAGCAAGATGTTGCCGCACAATCTGCTTTCCGAGTACCTGCCGAAGCGTTTCGCGCAGATTTGGTTCAGCCTATTGCCCAAGGAGAAGCCGCTCAATGAGACTTCAGACAAGGAGTTGAAGGAACTCGCTGACCGGTTGCATACCTGGGAAGTCGTACCGAAAGGCACGGAGGGGTACGCTATTGCCGAGGTGACCGCGGGCGGTGTTAACACTGATGAGCTTTCATCCAAGACAATGGAATCAAAAAAGGTGGCCGGTCTGTATTTCATCGGCGAAGTTGTCGATGTGACCGGGGAACTTGGCGGTTATAACCTACACTGGGCTTGGGCCTCGGGCTTTGCCGCCGGGCAGGTTGCCTGATTGAACCACCTATCTGAGATAATTCGGATCTACATGATAATATTAAAACGCTCTTATAGAATAAAATTATTGATAATTAAATCAAAATAAAATAATGAGTTCGTAACCATCAAGATTATCATTCGGTTTGTACCGTTATCTTGACCCGGGCAAGCCGGAATTGCGTTTTTTTCTTGTTCCAGCAAAATCATCCACCCAGCGATTACTCATTTGAAATGCAGCAAAAGTTCAAAATGTGCATATATTGCTGAAACGAGCCATTCAAAATGGGCTGATATTGCGTTTTGTAATAATTCTTTATTCGTAACCAACCGATATTATTCGTTATATCTGGAATTCATTCCCTGGCACCCATCTTGCTGCAATATCATGTAGTTAACTTAAGAGTGGCCATTAATCCTACAGACGTCGGTAGTATGGGCAATATGGTTAAAACAGTCGTGATATCAAACTTAATTATTTAAATTTGTTAATAAGGAGGGTGCTATATGATGACGGAACTGGGTGAAACCCAAAAGGTTTCGGTACTCCTCATCACTGATGAGAAAAATCCAGAATATTTTCATTCCCTAGACATCAAAGGCGAACAGATGGAGCAGTGTTCATTCGGGTGCCATGAAGATAGACTCAGCCGATGTGAGGCTGGCGTTATCGTTCTCGACAGCGGTTCTGAAGCATGGAGGGGCATATATGCTTTACGCCAGATCAAGCAAACCTATCCTGAGGTCCCCATCATCTTCCTGTCCGACCAGAAATCAGACGCAACCGTAACTGCCGCTATGAAACTGGGCGCGCAGGAATATATTCTGAAACCGGTGAATGTCATAAGACTCCAGCAGCTAGTAAAAAGCCTTTTGTCCATCAGGCAGAAGGCCGAGAACGATCTTGCTACGGCAAATAAGACAGCAGGGGAATCGTCAGCTCCGCACGACAAAACGACCTTCCCTGATAAACCGCAGAACATTCTGCAGGTCATGTCCTTCATCGAAAGTAACCTCTGGTCGCCGATGGAACTGGAAAATCTCGCGCAAAAAGCCAATCTCAGCAAATTCCATTTTTGCCGTGTCTTCAAAAGGTATACCGGCATGAACCCCATGAAATACGTGAATTCCTTGAGGATAGGTCAGGCAAAGGAACTGCTGGCCGGAAATGAGAAAAGTGTTTCTCTGGTAGCCAACGAGGTGGGGTTCCGGGACCTGAGTAACTTTATCAGACAGTTCAAAAAAAACACTGGCGTTACGCCGACCGCATATCGGGATATGTACAGAACACAAAACAATGTCTCGGCAACGGCATTCTCTTACCAGCAACAACAGTGAAAATAATTTTGTGTGGATTGTAGTTGGCCTATAGCTCTGCAGAATGTGGGTCCGAAAAACAAAGGATTTTAGGCACATGGTCCGTTGTCTGGCGTCGCCTAATTGCGTTATATATGGGTTTACAATTTTCCCCCTCTGCATCTTTCAATATCTGAGTGTCGATAGAGAGATTTGTCGTCAACTTTTTCAGCCACGTATTCTTCTTTTCCATTTCCCTTATGATTTTTCCTCAGAGAACTGGATCTCTCCGTTAAGTTTGCGTCAACGATTAATGGAAACATCTGTAACTCCCATCCTTGGGTACCTTAATAGAAGGGTGCGCCCCCTAACTTGACGCGCATCCTTTTTTTTGCTTTGTTGCATTTAATTCTTGATATTTTCAATTAGAGCATTATTATAGTGAGCGAGTCCGATCCGAATGCAATCATATTTAACGCCCTGGAGACAGACAGCTTGCTGCTCATAGGGGCTATGAGGGTTTGAATCAACCAAAATTAAGTGCTTTTAGAACTCCCTGCGCTCTTGGCGCAGGGTCTTCACAAAAATGATTGCTGGTGCTGTTGGTTCTAATGGATTCCATGTGTAAATAGCATTATTGCATGATGGCGTAGTGGTCAGCGGAATCGGCAAAGTCAGCCATCACTTCGATGTAAAACTCGAACGTGCGACCATACCAGTTTGAGCAGCATAAGAGCTACATTTTTTCGTCACGACTGACGTTGAGACCCGAAAGTCGTCAGAACCATTTTCAAGGTTTGTGTTTTGAGCGTTGTGGTAAAATTGGTAGCTCAACCGAGTGTGTGGTGCTCCGTGCAGAATCCTGAATCCTATATCAACAGCAATATCATCGGCAACACGAATCTTCTCTGAGGTTAGAGATACAACCATGTTCAATATTTGTCTTCTCATTGCAGGTTTCGACTTATAAAGCAAATGCCAAAATACCTTTTTTCGTCAGTCACTGCGTTGATCACCCGTATGACTATATGCAGCCTCTAAATAAATCAAACGAATTGATGTTGAATACTTATGCGCACATTTTATGGTATTCCCTGCACTTGTCTCAGATATTTTACGGGTTATAGCCCATGAGACCGCACGGAGATGGCATATTCCCCCTCCACGAAAGCTACCCTAGAGGAGAAAGGAAGCTCAATGACACATTCAACTTTGGAGACATGAAACGGGATTTCACCTAAATGATAACATTTTCGAAGGGGTCATTCACGTCAGGGATAAAATCCGTTACCAAGCCCAAATTAGGACATAACATATTTCAATTTCGGTTTGAGCTATACGCCATATAAATTGTTTAATATCGCCAACAATATTCCTATCCAGTAACTGAACTTTATTTGAGTGCAGAGAAACCCTCGGCAAAAAGGCTATAAAAAACATGCTACCCGTGCAGTCGGGAGATGTGTGCCAACCACCTAAGCAGACGTCGATGATCTTACAAAGGAAGTTGGATCTAAACCTGAGACAACAATTAACGGTAAAAAAAGTTTGCCGATTAGTGCGGGTGGATTATCAGGTTTGAAATATTTTCTTTATTTGTGCTGAAATATTGCTATGGGCTTTTTTAAAAATCGGCCATTTTTTGGCTGTGGGATCAAGAAAAGTGCGATTCACAAGATTCCATCGGCGAGGCAATTTATGAAAAAATATATAATTATTTTCAATGTTATTTCGGCCACAGCCATTTTTATGTTTTACTCGGGTAATGTCTATGCCGAGCGAAGACATGATCTTACAACCGCAATTAATCCCTCGATCGGACCTGTGCAGGTCGTGCATGAAATGACTGCACCCAGTGACAGGTTTCCCAGTCTCCCGGTTTATGACGCGACAGAATACAAGTCTCTGAAAAATGCCATCTTCGCCATAGGGACAAATGATGCGGTACTCGATATATCTCATGAGCAAACAATTACAACAAATATGAAAGTACCGGCAAATATCCATCTTCGTTTCCAACCAGGTGGACTTTTAAACGTTCAAACAGGGACAAACATTACAATTATCGGCACAGTAGAATCTGGCCCGTTTCAAATTTTCACTGGCAATGGAGTAGTCAATTTCACTGGCGGTTTTGTAAAAAAAGTTTATCCTCAATGGTGGGGTGCCAGAGGCGATGGGATTACAGATGATACAAGCGCAATTCAAAAGGCGATTAATGCTGCACAATACGTATATTTGGGAAAAGGTACTTATATTCTTGGTAAGATAACCCGTGCAAAAAATTATCTAGAAAATAAAATATTAATTTTGCATTCGCACATCACAATCACCGGAAGCGGACAGGGATCGGTACTTAAACTTAGAGATCATTTATTGGACAATCCTGACGATAATAATGGCAATGCCCACCTGCTGGGGGGGAACGATATTTCCGATATAGCCATCAAGAATATAAGGTTTGACATGAATGGCTCGAATAATTTGAATCCCCCTGGGAAAATACGCAATGCTATGGCTCTCTTTATAATGGGAGGGCATAGGATCGAGATCAACAATTGTTCTTTTGTAAATTGTGCCGGGCACAATGTGATTACATTGCGAGAAAGTCAAGGGGGTGCGAGAAGTTACGGTGCTTATATTGCAAATAGTACGTTCATAAATGGAGGGCGATATGTGGGGACTCCGATTGAGAATATTAACAACGATGACTTTTCATTTTTATATGTAGTATGGGATGATAGTGTAATTACAAAAAATATATTTGAGCAAAAGGATATAAATATTGGGACGCACAATTTATCAGGCGGCATCGAGGTACACGGAAACAACATAAAAATTCTGAACAATGAGATTATGGGATGCGATCCTGCTATTTACATTTCATCACAACCGGCACAAATCAATACAATAATTATCTCTAAAAACGCAATGCGCAATTGCTTAAGAGGTGTGTCTTTTTTTATCGACAATGGAGATATTCAGCATGTTGATATTAATCACAATGATATTGAGCTTACGATGACAAAACTTCGAGAATGGAGGCGCTGCGTTGGCGTAGAAGTCCCAAATGGAAAAACTAAAATATTTGATCGAAAACACGCAAATGCGGGATATATTGCGGATTTGAGCGTGCGATATAATAATATTTCTTGCAATTTGCCAATCGGCTCACCAGATGTGTGTATGGGGATGGAGTTGCACTCG
>Ga0335081_10003557_pt1 | contig 24525 bp, 22 predicted proteins | sample Lox_Sample_35_FD_206713 | JGI IMG/M metagenome (GOLD analysis project Ga0335081, IMG submission 206713) | Soil microbial communities from Loxahatchee National Wildlife Refuge, Florida, United States - Lox_Sample_3.5 | ecosystem: Environmental > Terrestrial > Soil > Wetlands | place: USA...
CGTATTACGGATTTTCAGCTCGGTGACGATTTCCGTGAGTGTCTGCCGAAAATCGCGTTGAAAGGTTTGATCAAGTTCTTTGAGGAGGGCTTCCTTGACCAGGACGGTATGCGTATGTCTCACAACCAGTCACCCCCTTTGCATGCAACACAAACGTTGGTCTTACATCGTCGGAGTTGCGCCGTTCGGCGTCGGCTTCAGGCTCGTTTCAATCTACTGTTCCACTCCCAACAGACCGTGAATGCTCCGAACAACGTCCTCAGCATTGAACGGCTTGTAGAACACAACCTCTGCATTTCGTTGCACCATCTCTTCGACGTCCGCTCTCAAACGATTATACGCACGGAGGATGACAACCGGAACTCTCGCAACACTGGACTCGACGATGTTGAGTTCGAGGGAAACATCAGACGAAAATGTGTGAAGATCCACGATGAGCAAGTCGGGTGCGACGGAAGCGATTCGCTTTGCGAGGTTTCCCATGGACGTCTCGCATGTGATCTCAAAATCATTCTCAAATAGCATAGAAAGACTCTGCGCGAGATCACGATCCGGGCTGAAGACAAGTATTTTCTTCTTTTTGCTCACCTGGGTCAAGACCTGAGGCCCCGATTGAGGATTTTCTATTATGGGTGTGGGAATCTCGTGCATTGCAGCAGGCTTAGATCCTGTTCATTTGACGTCAAGTTATATGCCACACCCCCCAAGCAAAGTCATTTCAGATGAAATGAAAACGAATTGTCAAATTGGGTCGATTTTGGCGATTCTGGCCCGTGACCAACGCTTTCCTTTCCCAATACCGCCAATTCAGTTCCCGCAACTTGGAATTCTTCCGTTCTGTGCAACATATATCTCAGTGTTTTGCTCTCGCCTCATCTCCCATATCGTGCTCTAGGGGGAGTTGAGATTTTCAACATGATCGTTATGAGGCCGATGGCTGCCATTTACTGCAGAGCCTTCTTGATTCTTAAACAAACGGGAAGCCCTATCACTCTTCCGAATCAGCTGAAAAATAGAAAATACCAGACCAGCTGCAATCGTTTGGGCAATACTCGATCGTTGTGTTTTCATTTGGACGCAGCCAAAAGCTGAGTGAGCAACTCGTCAGAGGGACACTTGAGGTGATCCGGGACTTGATCAGCGTGAAACCCCAATTCTCACAACTCATCACGTAGATTTTTCGAGTACGTACGCAATCGACGTTGGGCAACGACGGGAGTCTGGGAGCTGCTCCGATTGCATAATCATTGTTTCCATATTCTGCAAAACTTGAGTCGGACATATTCCAATTCAAGAAGCGCCTTGCACGGTGTTGGGCAGGAGATGACAGAATCACTCTTCGGTTCTGAAGTTTCTACAAATTTCAAACGAAAATCTTTTTTTCCGCTTCTTTCGTGCGAAAAGCTACAATAATCAGCGTTTCTAATCTGAGTTTCCAGGAATACAAGTTGTTGTGATTCGTGATGCAAATCAATCGGAGTTCATCATGGCAAATCTCGAAGGAATCATAAAGGCGCATTCCCAAGAACTGACGCCGCGAGATGACGTGAAGAAGAATGTCAGCGAGATACTCAAACGCGTCGACAATTTCATCCGTAAAGGAGAGCTTGAACAGGCGGAACTGTGTGTTACGCAGGCGCGAGAGATTGATCCTAAGAATATTTATGCTTTTGCTTTCCAGGAACGAATTACGAACCTAAAAGAACAAGCAAAGCAGAACTCACTTGCAGCCGCCGCCTGCAAGAAAGCTGAAAAGGCAGCGCAGACAGAAGTTGTAAAATCGCAGATCGATGCAAAGCAACCCCAAAAAGAACAACCGAAAGCACAGCCGAAACCGCAGCCGACCCCGACGCCTCAACGACCGCCTGTGACTGCGATCAAAAGTCAGGCCCCGCTTCCGCCGAATCCGGCGAATTCTCTCAAAACAGACAAAGCACCGATCGCCCCAAAAGCTCAGCCGACGTCAGCCCAGGTCACACAAGCCCCACTTCAGGCAAGCGTGCAACAACCAGCAACCGCTCAGCAGAAATCAGAAGAAGAACGGAATATCAAGATTCAGCGCATGATCAAATCTGCAGTGGATGCAGTTCGTAAAGAGGTTGAACTAAAACAAATGGAGATCCGGGCGAAAGAAAGAGAGGAATTCGTGCGAAGAGAAAAGGCACGGATCGAGGAAGCGGCAGATATTGCACGGAAAGCAGAGGAACAAAGACAACTCGGACTCAGAAAAAAATCAGAAGAGGATTTACAGCAAAAAATCAGGGAGGCATTACGGCGGAAGCCAGCCGAGGACATTCAAATTGTCCCCCAGCAAGCCCCTGCCGATGCGGCAACTGAAAAGCCTGGCACTCCTTCTCAGTCTCCGACACTATCACAGATAGAGTGTTCAATAAGCTCCGAGCGCCTGGAGACCCTCGAGCGTTACAAACTCGTTCTGTCCTCTGTTTGGGCTGACGGCGCCGTTTCCGCCGAAGAAGCTTCAACGTTGGATCAGCTTCGCGAATCGCTGTCGATTTCGGTCGAGGAGCACGCGCGCCTCGAGAAAGAAGTGCAACGTGACACGTATGTGGAAGCTTTCAAAAAAGCTTGGAATTCCGGTACCATTACCCCCGAAAATGCATCCGTTCTTGCTGAACTGCGCCAGCGATTCCAAATTACCAACGAGGAACATCTGGAAATAGAATCCAGAATTCTCTGGGAAATTCAGCCGGTAAAGAACCGTCCGACTCTCCTTGTCGTCGACGACGACGAGCGGCTCCTCAAGGTCGTATCCAAGACTCTCAACGAAGCGGGGTTCATTACCACGCCGGTTACCACCTCCGACGAAGCGTACGCTTACCTGAAGGAATCCTCTCCTGATTTGATACTATGCGACGTGAATCTGGAGACTTCAACAATGGGTGGTTTTGCATTCTACGAAAAGGTCCGTGAATTCGAACGCCTGCGCGAGACCCCGTTTATTTTCTTGTCTGGTCTTTCGGATGAAGCCTTGGTGCGAACGGGAAAGGAATTGGGGGCCGACGATTATATCAGCAAGCCGGTCTCCGAAGAGACTCTGGTTGCCACCATCAAAGGAAAGCTTCGCAGATATCACGACCTCAAAAAGCGGATGAACTAGCCGGGGGCGTTGCCGCTTCATGTCGAGAGCTTTTCCCGCAACACCAATCTCCGATACAGAATATTGACAAGCAGAAGGACGTTCATAACAACTGCATTAATGAATAAATACAACTCAAGCCTGTCGAGCAACGAGCAGGCCGTCAAAAGAAACAGCTCTGTCCCCATACCCATAAATCCCGATAATCGAAGCGCCCACACGTCCGAGTACCAGGCCTGCTGAAATCCCTCGTTTGTCTCAACCCCCTTACACCAGCCGTCAATTCGAAGAACAAGCCTGTCCTGCCATCCGTATATGACCTGAAAAATCCTTTGCAGGCGGAGTGTCAATGGATCACCCATTTTGTCCTCTTCACTCAGCTCTTCTGTAATGCGGTTTGTTTCATAAACTCGTTGAAGATGCAGGTACGAAGCCTGGTAAAACACGTGATATGAAACACGAAACGTGATCCCTACCAATCCAATGAGCGCCAAAAAGCCATAATTGATGCTCTCGTGCCTTGAGGTCAGTACCCAGCCGATTGCGGCGAAGAGGGCAACGTCGACAATGTAATCCGCTATCGAATCGAGGAACCTTCCTGAACGGCTGTAAAGCTGCTTCGCTCTGGCGAGCTGACCGTCTGCCGAATCAAGCACGTCTTTGATGGTCACCAGCAACCCCGCGCACGCTATAGCCATTGGATTGTTTTTCAGGTACGCGAATGCCGCCATGAACCCGGCGAAGATCGAGGCGACGGTGACTTGGTTTGGCGTGATCCTGGATCTATACAGGATTCTTACAACGATGTTTGCGAGAGGACGAAGAACGTACGAATTGATGAGTTCGTCCGAAAGCGACGATTTTATCGATTTACTGTATTCGTACATTGGAACTTGAATCAATAAGTGGAACGATAGTTCGTTCAGCGAGTTCAAGGTCGTCCTTCGAATCAATTTCAACTGCCGGACAGTCAGCCATATCCACTCCCTTGAACCGAACGCCCAGGTCAATCATTTCCTGGAGGGCCACTTCATAATACTCTGTCCTACCGTTCCCGCGTCTAACACGCCTATCCAACACATCGAAGAGAAGTCGGGCAGACTCGTGGTTGAACCGCTCAATTCCAATTGACTCGCCGTACAAATCCTCGAGATCAACGTCTTTCCCGATCTTCAACACACTTCCCGAGCCATCGACTGATACACGAACCTCCTCGTCGTCGTGAGCTCCTTTCACCCGGACAACAATTGTGTTTTCGTTCGTGAGTGCTTGTAGAACCTGCAATAGCCGGGGGTGAAACAGAATGTCACTGTCCAGAAGAAGCAGGGACTCGCGGGTTTTTGTTCCAGAGTCGAGGAAGAAATCACGCGCGAGAAAGAGCGAATACGCGTTGTTCGTCGACCGGAAGTTCGGGTTGAGAATAATCCGGAACCTCCGTTCGGGGAATTGATGCTTGAGATATGAACGCACCTTCTCTGACTCAAAGCCGACAACGAGCGCAATGTTTGTTATGCCCGCACCGAGCAAGTTGTCGATAGTGCGCTGGAGAATTGTTTTGCCACCGATCAAAAGCAGACATTTGGGCAAAGAATCGGTTAGAGGGCGAAGGCGCGTGGACATCCCCGCAGCCACGATGATGCATTTCATGGGCGATGCCCTCCGGCGGGCGTCGCCACAAAGTCCAAGACTGCCTGCATCAACATTTCATTTTGGGCACGCGTGCCTATCGTAATACGGACAAAACTCTCAAATTCCGGCTCGACAAAATACTTGAGTTGAATTCGACGGTCTGAAAGAAACTGACGAAAGGAATTCTTAAGGTCAGCCGGGAGACGCACGAGGACAAAGTTGGCGTCCGATCGAAATACTTTGAACCCAGAGATTTCAGCGAACAGGCGATAGTAACGTTCCCGATCCGTCCGTACTTGTTGACGAACCGATTCGTAATAGTCCGGTGAATTTAGAGCCGCAAGCGCGAGCGCTTCTGATATCCTGTTGTGACCCAGATAGCGCGCAGCAAATTTCATCAGCCTCTCCTCGTTCTTGCCTACGACAGCAAAGCCAATGCGTGCGCCGGCAAGGGCGTGGAATTTGGAAAAGGTCCTGAGAACGATAAGGTTGTCGTATGGGTCCTTGAACCTGGGAATACTGTCAAACTTGGAATCTCCGAACCCCCAATAGGCCTCATCGAGGATGACCACGCTTTCACGGAAAGTATCCGCAATGTGCGCAAGCTGTTCGCCTGAAAAGGAATTCCCGGTTGGGTTGTTGGGAGAGGCGATAAGAACGATTCTCGGCAAGAATTTCTTGTAGAGAGCGATCATTTCATCTACATCGTACTGGAACGCATCCTCTCCCTGATTCAGAGAGTACGTAACTGTCTCGCCGCCCACTTCGGATGCCAATGCTTGATAATACCACCAAGACTGGGCAGGACAGAGTATTTTCTGACCGGCGTGCAAATAACAGTGGACCGCCTGTTTGAGCAAATCCTCACTCCCCTCACCAAGGAGAACCTGCGTTTCCTGGACCCTAAGATCTAACGCGAGCCGTTCCGAGAGTGCGCTCTTTACACCTCGTGTAAAATCCCTCGAATACAGAGAAAGCTCATTCTTCGTCATTGAACGCAGCACATTCAGGCATGCAGGCGCCGGGCCATATGAATTTTCGTTACGATCAAGAAAGAGAATCTTGTCGGAAGACACAGCCAATCACCTTACCATAGTCTGAGAAATACACCAGCTACCTTGATGAACCAATAATCCGATGGACGGGCGGACTATTCAATGACCCACGGCTCGAGGAGTTTATCGCTCATCCCCTGGATGAAGCGAGATGGTTTCGTCAGGATCATGCCGGATTCGCGGTCATAGATGTTCATTGGATACGTGATGATAAGATTCTCCTTTGCACGAGTGCAGGCAACGTACATCAACCGACGTTCTTCTTCCAGTTCCTCATCGCTGGCAACTGATCTCATCGCCGGAAAACGTCCTTCGAGGGCGTATATAATGAACACAGAATTCCATTCCAGACCTTTAGCGCTGTGGATTGTCGAAAGAGTAAGAAATTCCTCTTCCGGACCTGGCGATTCAACATCGACAATGCTCTCGTTGGGCGGCTGAAGGGCTAAATCGGAGAGCAGGGTATTCATATCGTTGTAGCGCTCGGTGATGTTCTGAAACATCTCGAGGTCTTTTTTTCGTTTAGCGTGATCATCATAACGCGCGCGGAGTATTGGCTCATAGTACTGGAGGATGTGATAGGTTTTCTCACCAGGAGGGACACGGGGGTCAGAGACATCCCTCAGAATTGAGAAGAGTCTCTGGACGTGATCGGAATAATCATTGAATTGTGTCCAAAACTTGGTGCTGGCCATCGTTTCTCCTGTTGGGCCGGGCTCGGAGATTTTGTGCTTTAGAATATCGTCAATCACTTTTTCCGCGGTCCTGGGTCCGACACCTTCCAACAGCAAGAGGATCCTGTTCCAGGAGACAACATCCCTGGGGTTTTCAAGTACCCGCAAGTAGGCGATCATATCCTTCACGTGCGCCGTTTCGACGAATTTGAATCCCCCAAACTTGAGGAAGGGAATATTTGCTTTCACGAGCTCTATTTCAAGGTCAAACGAGAGAAAAGAAGAGCGGAAGAGAACAGCCATATCCTGGAGAGGGATTCCTTGTTCGCGGAGTTCAAGAATCTTCTGCACAACAAACCGCGACTGCAGGTTTTCGTTCTCCGCAGACACCAGCTGCGGAAGATTGCCACCAGTTTTGTGAGTAAACAGTTCCTTGTAGAACATGTCAGTTGTTGAGAGTTTCGTTTACACCGAAGGTTTTAACGGTGTCAAGACAACTCGAAAATGCAGGCTCCCCCGCGTCACCGTTGCCATTGAAATTGGCCCACCTACCTTGTATGCTTCACTTACTCAGCACAGGACCCCGTTTGAGTATTTCGTTCGCGAGGTTCAAAATAGGCTGAGTGCTGCGGTAGTTCTCCTCCAGCTTGATAACCTTGCAGCCCTCAAATTGCTCCGGGAATGACAGAATGTTTTTAATCGTCGAACCCCGGAAGGCATAAATAGACTGCGCATCGTCACCCACCACCATGACGTTTTTGTGTTTAGACGCCAGCAACGAGATGATATCAGCCTGAACCTTGTTCGTATCTTGGTACTCATCGACCATAATATACTTGTATCGATCCGAAAGCGTGGCACGAACGACGTCGTTCCGCCTCATCAATTCGGCAAGGTTGACCAGCAAGTCATCATAATCCATGAGGTTGTACTGTTTTTTGTAGTGTTCGTATGCACCGTGGAGAATTCGAATGTCCGATTCGAGTTCCAGATACTGCGGGTAGTCGACGGCAAGTATTTCATTCATCGGTGTCAGAGTATTTAGGGAACGGCTGTAAAGGTCGTAAAGCGCCTCTTTGCGGGGAAATCGTTTTTCCTTCGTATCATACTTGAGTCGGGTGCGAATCAGATTGAGGACATCCTCCGCGTCCCCCTGATCAAGGATTGTAAAATTGGTTTGGTACCCGAGAAGTGAGGCATGTTTGCGGAGGACGGTGTTCGCAAAGGAGTGAAAGGTTCCACCGGCGACGTTTTCGCATCGACTGTCAAGCAAGATGGCAGCCTTTCGCAACATTTCGTGCGCAGCCTTCCGCGTGAACGTCAGGAGCAAGACGTGGTCTGGTTTGACGCCGAGCTCAACCAAATACGCGACACGATAGACAATTGTCCTTGTCTTCCCCGTTCCGGCTCCCGCAATGACCAGATGTGGACCATCGACCGACGTGACAGCTTCATACTGAGCCTCATTCAATTCCTGTTTGTAATTGATCGTGAGTGCCCGCGGATGTGCAAGGTGCAGTGTATCAGCAGTAGCTGGTTTGAGCGTGAATTTTTTCACTGTCCGTTGTCAGATTTGAAAAGAAGATAACCCAAAATCGGCGAAAGTGAAACTTGCATATTCTTGAGTTTGCTTGAATAAAACGATACGTTACTAGCGTGGCTTTTATAGACAAGGAGACTTCTCTATGAATGTACTTGTCCTCAATTGCGGTAGCTCATCGCTTAAATTCCAGATCATTGAAACCGACCTTGACCTTATCGAAAAAAATGCTGACCGGCAAAAAGCAAAAGGACTCATAGAACGAATTGGATCGCAGTCACTCGTCACCTTCCAGGCAGATGGAAGATCAGCAAACAAACAGGCAGTTGCACTTCGTGATCATCGCGCTGCCCTTGATTTTGTGACCAAATGGATCGTGTCGCACGATGCTCAGATTCCGGGTATTGCGTCGCTGGGCGACATTCACACCGTCGGCCATCGGGTTGTGCACGGTGCGGAAAAATTCACGAAGTCCGTTATCATCGCTGATGATGTCATCAAAGGGATAGAGGACTGCATCGACCTCGCTCCATTGCATAATCCTGCAAATCTCAAAGGCATTTATGCCGCACGAGAGCTTTTTGGCAGCGCTATACCGCAGGTTGCAGTCTTCGATACTTCCTTCCATTCGACGATGCCGGAAACTTCGTACCTGTATGCGATTCCCTATCAACTCTATAGGCGGCACAAGCTGCGACGATATGGTTTTCATGGAACGTCGCATCGTTACGTTGCTTACCGTTACCGGGAGTTGGCCAACAAGAAGCCTGAGGAGACAAATGTTATCACCCTCCACCTCGGAAACGGATGTTCTGCGTGCGCCATAAAGAACGGCAAATCGTTCGATACCTCTATGGGGCTGACTCCGCTGGAGGGACTCGTTATGGGCACCCGGGCCGGCGACATCGACCCTTCGGTAATCGAATTCCTGACGCACAAAGAAGCAATGTCGATGAGTGATATTGACGTCGTCTTGAATAAGCAGTCGGGCCTGCTCGGCCTCTCGGGCCTTACGAACGATATGCGTGATCTTCTCGATGAAGAGCGGGAGCATAACGACCGACGAGCGACATTGGCAATTTGCATTTTTGCGCAAAGGGCAAAGAAGTATATCGGAGCCTACCTGGCTGAGATGAACGGTGCTGAAGCAATTATCTTCACAGGTGGCATCGGTGAGAATTCACCGACGGTCCGACAGCGCATCCTCGCCGACCTTCACTGGTTGGGGATTGAGCTCGATGAAAATGCCAACGTAGAAATCACATCGGGAAAGGAAGGCGAGATCAGTAAAGAGGGCAGCCGCGTCAAAGTGTACGTCATTCCAACGAACGAGGAGTTGCTCATTGCACGCGACACGGTTCGTTGTGTGAAAGACGTGCCTCGTCGGTGGTAGATTTTGACAAGAGAGGAACGCCTGGCACTGATTCCCGGGGAAGGGAAGGAATCACTCGTGCCAGGCGCAGAGGATTATGTGGTAGTGGTCTTTACTCTTCGTCAGACCCCGACCGATACTTGGCGCATTGATTCCACAAGCGTATCGGGATGAAATGCTGTCGGGGTTGCAGCCAGTGGAGCATTCGCCCGAATGATCTTCCAAATCGTTCGTTCGGAGAGACGAACCCCCTTTTGCTGCGATAATTCCCTGCTCAGACGACGGGGTCCAAAACCAGTCGCATTGCGCAACTGGAGAACCAACGCGCGAACTTCATCGCTTGTTCTCCGCGGGGAGTGATGTGGTGTTCGTGGAAGATCCGCGAGACTCGTCGGATCGCCTCCACTGTCTTTGTACCTCTTCAGCCACTTATAGAATGTTTTCCTGCTGATGCCGAAGCGCATGCAGGTCTCGCGTGCGTTTCCTATCGCGTGGTATTCTCTAAACCATTCCTGCCTCATTTGGATGGCTGACGATGGTGGCTGGTGTGTAATGTATTCTGATCTCATCGCATCCCTTTCGTGCTGTGAGCTGCCATCATTCCCACAAATGGCATTCCAAAGAGTCTCGATACTCATTTTTTTCCTGCCAGTATCGTGTTCTTGTTTTTCCTGAGAATTTGATGAAACTTGCACGAAGATTATCGCGAAAAAATGCAAGTATCGAAGTTGCGTTGGCCCCTTTTGAACTTTCTACAAAACAGCCTTGTTTGATTGTCAGAAAGTGTCATTCTGACTTTGATACAATTATTTAGCGTGTCAACTGTCACGACATCAAGTGCAAGCTTGAGTCAGCACGCTTATTTCACAAAACCTTCCAACATACACTGAATATGAAAAAGGCAGGAAAATCAGTTACGACAATTTATATCAAGAATATGGTATGTGGTCGTTGTATCCGCGTGGTGCGGGAAGAATTGGAAAAACTGGGCTTTCAGATCGGTAGAATTGAATTGGGAGAAGTCGATGTCGTGAACGGGAAATCCATCGACCTCAGGAAGATTCGATCGGTGCTCGAGCGAAATGGTTTTCAACTCATTGAGGATAAGAACGCCCGCGTCATCGAACGAATCAAACTGGCAATCCTCGATTTAGTGCAACACGACTATAGTGAGTCTCCCTTGCGCGCGAATTATTCAGGTTACATAGCAAAGGAATTGGGCTATGACTATCATTATTTGAGTTCATTATTTTCCTCAATCGAAAACATCACGATCGAACAATACATCATTCTGCAAAAGATCGAACGCGTGAAAGAGTTTCTCAAATATGGTGAATGGACGCTTAGCGAGATAGCATTCAGGATGGGTTACAGCAGTGTTCAACATCTTTCCAATCAGTTCAAGAAAGTCACGGGTCTCACACCAAGTCACTTTAAGGAATTGAAAGAAAGTCTTCGAAAACCGCTCGACAAAGTCGGTCTTTAATCCGCTTCCCTTCCTTACGTTCCCGGCAATCCTGTAACTTTTTCTTCGTAAATTGTAACGCCTTGCTCGTATGGACAACGTATATTATAGGCGTGATGAAGAAACAAATTGACTGATCCTTGAGCGAGGAAAGGAGAAAAAATCATGAAGAGCCACGATTTGACCATCGAAGGGATGTCCTGCAATCACTGCGTCATGCACGTGAAAAAGGAACTTAGCAAGATCATAGGTCTTGTTATTGAAGACGTTCAAATAGGCAAAGCACGCGTTCGCTACGAAGAAACCAGCGTTTCACCGCAGCGCGTTGCCCAAGCCGTTGAAGACGCGGGATACAAGCTGATCGAAAGCAACTAAAATCGGGGCGAGCCATGTCCAACGAGATCGAACGAATCCTGACTCTCCCAGTTGAAGGAATGACCTGCGCAAGTTGTGTCGCGAGGGTCGAGAAGGCTTTGAAGAAAGTGGAGGGGGTGTCTGTTGCGAATGTCAACTTTGCCACAGAAAAAGTGACCGTCGCCTTCGATTCGCACAAGACTGACTTGCCAACGCTTGCGAACGCGGTTGCGGATGCCGGCTATACACTTTCCACCCAGGCACTAAAGAAACCATCCAGCGTTGAATCGGCATCAGGAAATGGTCAAAAGTCGCCGCAGGAACAGGCGTTTGTGGAGACGAGAAAAGACTTCATCATCAGCCTCGCGTGGACAGCACCAATCGTGATTATCAGTATGATCGACGTGACTGGTTGGTTCGCACAATGGTCTCTGCTTCCCTTGGGAGACATCAACAAACTGCTTCTGATCGCGGCTACGTTCGTCATTGCCGGCCCGGGCAAACGATTCTATACCAGCGCGTGGCGACAGGCGAAGCACCTGGCTGCTGATATGAACACACTGATCGCTGTGGGTACGGGAATAGCGTATACGTACAGTGCACTGGCAGTGCTTTTCCCTGATTGGCTTGGACTCCACGCTGGAACCGTGCAAGTCTACTTCGACACTGCGGTAACCATTGTCACTCTCATTTTGCTCGGAAAGATGCTCGAAGCACGGGCGAAGAGCAAAGCTTCGGATGCAATCCGCCATCTGATGGGTCTGCAACCCAAGGCGGCGACAGTCATCAGAGGTGAAACGGAACTCATTCTTCCCGTCGACGAAATCGTCGTCGGGGATACCGTCGTTGTGAAGCCCGGGGAAAAGATACCAGTCGATGGGGTCATTGCTCGTGGATCCACAACGATCGATGAATCCATGTTGACGGGGGAGAGTCTGCCCGTCGAACGGAGCGTTGGCCAGAAGATCATGGCCGGAACCGTCAACAAGAATGGGACGGTTGAGTTCACGGCAACGGGTATAGGCAAGGAAACGATGGTCGCACACATCATCAAGCTCGTTGAGGAAGCCCAGGGGTCAAAAGCCCCCATCCAGAATCTCGCGGACAAAGTCGCTGCCGTGTTCGTGCCATCGGTGATTTCTATTGCCATGCTTACTTTCATTCTCTGGTATTTTACAGGAAATAACGGCTTTACACCCGCAATGATCAATGCGATCGCGGTCCTGATCATTGCCTGTCCGTGTGCGCTCGGACTTGCAACGCCAACAGCCATTATTGTCGGCACGGGAAAAGGTGCCTCCGCAGGGATTCTGATTAAGAATGCAGAGAGTCTTGAGCGGGCACACCGCATTCAGACGATCATACTCGACAAAACAGGAACCTTGACTCAAGGGAAACCGTCAGTATCAGAAATTGTGACATTCAACGACATCGACGAGGATTCACTCATCGGATATGTCGCTTCTGCGGAAAAACGGTCAGAACATCCGTTGGGAATCGCCATCGTCGCGTATGCTTCAGAACGCGGGATCCATTTGTCAGAACCGGATTCCTTCCAGTCACACGCGGGATTTGGTATCGAAGCAACCGTAAAAGGAAGACGCGTTGTCGTCGGCACCGCGGAATTTCTTCGACAGCTTTCAATCGATACGTCCGGGGTGCGGACCGTCACTGACCAACTTGCGAATAATGGCAAGACTCCTGTGCTGGGCGCGATCGACGGTAGACTCTGCGGAGCAATCGCGATCGCAGATGCGATCAATCCAACATCAAAGGAGGCGGTGACTCAATTGCGAAACCTCGGCATCGAGGTGCTCATGATAACCGGCGACAAGAAGGAAACAGCGGAGCGTGTGGCCCGGGAAGTGGGGATCAATCAAACCGTTGCCGAAGTGCTTCCACAGAACAAAGCAGCAAGCGTCAAACAGATCCAGGAAACAGGGAAAACGGTTGCCATGGTTGGAGACGGTATTAATGATGCGCCTGCCCTTGCCCAGGCTGATGTGAGCATTGCGATGGGTTCGGGGACAGACATCGCCATGGAAACAGCAGACATCACCCTGATGCGACCGGACTTGCGAGGTGTTGTTGGGGCAATCCGCCTTTCAAAGAAGACCATCAGGACAATCAAACAGAATCTCTTTTGGGCTTTCATTTACAACGTCATCGGAATTCCATTAGCAGCACTGGGGTTTCTCAATCCGGTCATTGCGGCCACGGCAATGGCTTTTAGCTCGGTCAGCGTCGTTTCGAATTCGCTTCGATTGCGTTTGACTAAGATTTAACCCGGGAGGAAACTGATGAATAGTACGGCACTATACACAATGACTTCGTTTTATTCCATCGTCCTTTTCTTCTTCGCCACTGTGGTTCTGATTTACTTTTCTCCAAAGCGATGGCATGATTCACTCACGTTTTTTCTCGGTCTGGTTACTGCTTTCATTGACACACAATCCACAGAAGTATCGTTTACCATCCTCCTTCTCCTCGCATTCGGATTCTTCCTTGGGTTTGCCAAACCAGGCACGCCTCTAAGGACAGGAATTCTCCTGGTCGTCTGGATGCCGGTGTTCACGTTTGTTCATTCCGCACTCGTGACCCGTGGATCGTCATTGTTTAATGATGCACTGATTTCCTTCTTTGCTTCACTGCCAGCCCTTGGCGGAACCTTTCTAGGTGCTCTTGTTCGAAAGCATTCAAGAGGTTTTCCACAATTTAACGATGCGTTGATCTGACGAGACGCGTCGCAACGCTTCACCGTACGACTGCTCGACGTTCTTCAGATCCTCCTTTTTTTCAATCATTGACAACGATCGTGCAAGGAACATACTCCATCTCATTTGGAAGAGTTCCTTTGTCGCCTCGTCGTGCTGGTAGCTCTGTGTCCACACAACTTACTTAGAATGATATCCGCGAAATGGAACTCGCGGGAGATTTCTCATTGGGGATTTGAATTTCAGAGGAAAATTTTGCAAGCTTGGTGCCGTTTGAAAAACTGACCCCCGCACTCTCTTAGAAAGAACGATGAAATCCAGGAACACCGCCCACGTTCATTTCCCCACGGCACAACGTCTGCACGTCCTCGCGCATAACCTTTGGTGGACTTGGAATCCAGAGGCACACGAAATCTTTCGCGCCCTCTCCCCCATGGTGTGGAGAGACTCAAATCACAACGCTGTGGCCGTCTTAAACGAAATCTCAGAAGAAGAACTTCTTGCGCGTCTTTATGATCCTGATTTTATGAAGCGAGTGAGGTCGGTCCTCGAGGAATTCGATTCCTACATAGGCAACAAGCGGACTTGGGCTCGCAAGCACGCGGAAATGCTGAAGAATCCCGTTGCTTATTTCAGCGCTGAATACGGCTTGCACGAATCTCTTCGTACCTATTCGGGCGGTCTGGGAGTTCTCTCCGGCGATCATTTGAAGTCGGCCAGCGACCTGGGATTGAACTTCATCGGCATCGGACTATTCTATCGGCACGGATACTTCATCCAGCAACTCGGACCCGATGGCTGGCAGCAGGAATTGTATCCGGAAAGCAAGCCCGAAGAGCTTGCCATGGAGCTCGTGCTCCAAAAAGAAGGGGGCCGTCTCCTCAACTCCGTCGAAATAGGGCACAACATTGTTTACTTCCAGACCTGGCTTGTCCGCGTCGGTCGCATCCGCCTTTATCTGATGGATTCGAATGTTCCGGAAAACGAAGGCCAATTCCAGACCCTGACTTCGTACGTCTACGGCGGCGACATTACGACCCGCATAGGTCAGGAAATAGTTCTTGGAATTGGAGGAGTGCGTCTCCTGCGATCGTTGGGAATTGAGCCAAGTGTTTATCACATGAACGAAGGGCATTCCGCGTTCCTCTCTCTTGCTCTGTTGAGAGAGGAGTTGCACGCAGGCCGAACCCGAGACGATGCCGAGAAACGTGTTCGCTCCAAATGCGTATTCACAACGCACACACCGGTTCCGGCCGGTCACGACCGGTTTGCTACAGATCTTATGCACGGGTCCATGGAAAAGTTCTGGAGTCCGACGGGCTTGAGCTTCGATGCATTGATGTCATATGGCCGGGTGCGTCCGGAAGACGCCAGCGAGCCATTCACGATGACAGTTCTTGCGCTCAAGATGTGCAAGCACGCAAACGGCGTCAGCGAATTGCACGGAAGAGTGAGCCGAGAAATGTGGAAAGATTTGTACCCGAACAAAGCGGTGAACGATGTTCCGATCGGTCATGTCACGAACGGCATCCATACGCCAAGCTGGGCAACGCGTCACGCCCACGAATTCTGGAACAGGAGATTGGGACACGATTGGACTGAAAAGCTGCTCGACAAGGATTTCTGGCGACGTATTCAAAGCAGTAAACTCGCAAGCGATGAAGAACTCTGGGCTCTCCGCTTCCGCATGCGCAGGGACCTGATCGAATTTGCCCGGACACGGCTACAGCAACAGCTTCTTCGGTTGGGCAACAACGCCGCCTCGCTTCCGAACGACCTCTCTCCCAACACGCTCACGATAGGCTTCGCGAGGCGATTTGCCACATATAAAAGGGCTCCACTGATCTTTCGGCACCTTGATCGAATCATCCCCCTCCTCGCCAATCCCGAGCGTCCTGCGCAGATCCTCTTCGCTGGGAAGGCGCATCCGAGGGATGCCGAAGGGAAAAAGTTCATCCAGAAGATCATCGAAACATCGCATCATCCACAGTTGTTGGGCAGAGTGGTCTTTCTCGAAAACTATGACCTCAATGTTGCCCGCCATCTGATTTCCGGGGCAGATGTCTGGCTGAACAACCCGAGGAGACCACTCGAGGCAAGCGGCACTAGCGGTCAGAAAATCTGCATCCACGGCGGCCTCAATATGAGTATCCTCGACGGTTGGTGGAGAGAAGGATACAACGGGAAGAACGGTTGGGCAATCGGTGACGATGAACAGGAATCAAACCTCGACGCCCAGGACGAAAAGGACTTTGAAAATCTCTACAACGTATTGGCGGAACAAGTCATTCCGGAGTTTTATGACAGAGATTTGCACGGCATCCCGCGCAAATGGATCCAACGCATCCGCGACTCGATGCAGTCGCTCATACCTGTTTACAATACGGACAGAATGGTCGCGGAGTACGTCCGGATGTATTATCTGAAATAGAAGCCAGTCCGCACAAAAGATCCCATACCTGAGCCTGGGATCCTCTTCGAAGACTCTTTCCTTGGAATGGGTGTGTTGATTTGTCCTGACCTGACCTACGTCTTGATTGAACGCTGACGAGTGCGGGGAGGGAGTTTTCGGCACCTTCCCACAGATCTTGATTCAGGGATGGTAGTCTCTTGAATCCCGCCACTTTTTTTCATACATAGTAAGAGTAATGCTCATCCCGCCGCAGGCGGGATTGGTTTTTTATGGAGGAAGAATATTGCAGAGTCTGTACATATTTCCAATCCTCCTCGAATCCATTAGATTCCCTCGAGAAGATGTGGTACATTGAGGTCCAACTTCGTTACTGAATTCGAAGATCGTAGACGCATGGCTCAATTCTATTACCAAGACGGGCAGTTGTGTTGCGAACAGGTTCCGCTCCGTGAACTTGCCGAGGAGTACGGCACGCCCCTCTACGTCTACAGCAAGACACAGATCCTTGACAACTTCAAGGCGATCGATGGCGCATTTGGCGAGGCTGATCATGCGACTTGCTATGCACTCAAAGCAAACTCAAATCCTTCCATTCTTCGAATACTATCGGAAGCAGGTGCGGGCGCAGATGTCGTCTCAGGGGGGGAACTCTATCTCGCTCTGAAGGCGGAGTTCCCACCGCAGAAAATCACATTTGCGGGGGTTGGCAAGCGCGAAGACGAGATCGAATACGCGCTGAAGGAAAACATCTTCTCGCTCAGCGTTGAATCCGTGCAGGAACTTCAATTGGTTTCTCTGGTCGCCACCCGATTGAACTTGACCGCGAGGATCTCTATCCGCGTGAACCCAGACATTGACGCGGAAAGCCATCCGTACATTACGACCGGTCTCAGGCAGAACAAATTTGGGATTGAATCAAGCAAGATTGAAGAGACGTTCAAGGCCGCACAATCGTTGCCATCGCTGACTGTTGCAGGCATCCACGTTCACATTGGTTCCCAGATAGAGAAGGTCGACCCGTTTGTGGCGGCAGCGCAATTCGTGAGCGAATGGGTCGGGAAGCTTCGCGCGAACGGGATCGCCATCACCCATATTGATTTTGGAGGCGGTATCGGTGTCCCCTACGCCAATGTTATCAGGAACGAAGCGCTCCCCGTGGATGAGCTGCCGGAGAATCACATCCCCTCCCCCGATCAGTTCATCACGGCCGTCCTGCCGACGCTTCAACAAACCGGTTGCGCAGTCTGGGTCGAGCCGGGACGATCCATCGTTGCCGACGCAGGAGTACTATTGACCAGGGTTTTGTACACAAAGGAGAATTCAAACCGAAGATTTGTCGTTGTCGATGGTGGGATGACAGAGCTTCTCCGACCGAGTCTGTATGGCGCCTATCACCAGATCGTGCCACTGACGATCGATACCTTTGTCCACGAGAAGGTCGACGTGGTAGGTCCCATTTGCGAATCGGGGGATTTCCTCGCGAGGGATCGAACGATGCCGAGAGCAAAACAACAGGACATTCTCGCCGTATTGACCACCGGCGCGTACGGATTTGTTTCGGCTTCCAATTATAATGCAAGGCTTCGCCCCGCAGAGATTTTGGTGAACAGTGAACGCGTCCGCGTGATCCGTCCACGACAAACACTCGATCAATTGCTTCCATGAGGAACCATGAAAAGTCATAATGTCGCGGTCGTAGGAGCCACGGGGCTGGTTGGCCGGACGATGGTGAAAGTGCTTGAAGAGCGCAGATTCCCTGTCAACAATCTTGTGTTAGTTGCATCAGCACGATCTGCGGGCAAGAGCATTCCGTTCAACGGCAAATCCGTCGAGGTCCATACCCTCGAGGAAAGCAGATTCCGGGATGTTCAGTTCGCATTGTTTTCCGCCGGCGCATCGGTGAGCCTCGAATACGCTCCGAAGGCCGTAAAATATGGGACAGTCGTGATCGACAATAGCAGTGCATTTAGAATGGACGAGAAGATCCCGCTTGTGGTGCCGGAGGTAAACCCAAACGACATTTTTAAGAACACGGGGATCATCGCCAATCCGAATTGTTCAACGATACAGCTCGTCGTTGTTCTGAAACCGCTCCACGATGCTTTCAGGATCAAGCGTGTCGTTGTCTCGACATACCAATCGGTGACAGGCGCCGGGAAAAAAGGACTCGACCAGTTAATGAGCGAAATCGGAAAAGAAACCCCTCGCGAACAGAAGTTCCCCCATCCGATCGCGTACAATGCCCTCCCTCACATCGATGTGTTCTTTGACGATGGTTATTCCAAAGAAGAATGGAAAATGATGAAGGAAACGTCGAAGATCATGGGAGAGCAGATCAAATTGACCGCTACTACCGTTCGTATTCCGGTTGTCGGAGGACACAGCGAGTCTGTCAACATTGAGTTCGAAAAGAATTGTACCGTCAATCAGATACGAGAGATCCTCGGCAAAGCAGCCGGCGTTGTGGTTCAAGACGACCCAAAGAACAATATCTATCCGATGCCGATCCATGCGAAGGATCGGGACGAAGTGTTTGTGGGACGGATTCGGAAGGACGAGACGGTTCCCAGCGGCATCAATCTCTGGATCGTGGCTGACAACGTGAGAAAAGGTGCAGCGACGAATGCAGTGCAGATCGCTGAAGTTCTGGCAAAGGCTGATTGACGACCAGTACTATGCATTCCAAAGGTAATGGACTTAAATTGCTCACCATGAGGAATCCGTTACTTTTTATTGCCCTAGGCATTCTGCTTGCAGGATGCATAAAGAAACAGGAAAATCAAACGACAGAGATCACCACCTTCCCTTTGAAAGGCGAAGTGGTGCGGGTCTTGCCTGACGAGCACGGGATTATGATCGCGCACGGGGAAATTCCGAATTACATGAAGGCAATGACCATGCCTTTCAAGGTAAAAGACACGACATTCCTCACGATGGTGCACCCCGGAGATTCCGTGCTCGCGACACTTGCCGTCTCGCGAACGGAGAGCTGGCTTGCGACGCTCTCGGTTCTTGGAAAAGGGACACCGCCAAAAGTGCTGACCGGCAGCGAAATCCTTTTCAAGCAGCTGTTCAAGGAGGGCGAACCCATCCCGGATGTTGCATTCGTAAATCAGGACAATAGGAAGATTCACCTCAGTGCGTTCAAAGGAAAAGTGCTCGCCTTGACATTCATCTATACGCGCTGCCCACTCCCCGATTTCTGCATCCGCATGAGCGAAAACTTCGCGAACATCGAGCGTACGCTGGAAAAAGACGCGTCGCTCGATGGAAAATGGCACCTCTTCAGCATAACGTTTGATCCGGACTTTGACAAACCGAAGGTACTCAAGGGCTATGGCAAAACGTATAGTGCAGACTTTACGAGCTGGGATTTCTTGGTTACCGACAAGAATTCGCTTCAAAAGCTCGCTGACGGATTTGATCTCACCTACGAACCCGATCAAGGCGGACTCATTGCCCACACTCTCCGAACGATCCTTATTGACAAACAGGGGAATCTGGTCGCTATCCTGAAGGGCAATGACTGGACGCCGGACGATGTTGCAAGCCGAATTCGGGACCTCGCCAACAAGTAGAATCGCAAGAACGAATTTTGAAACCTGACTTCCGCGATAGAATAAAGCAGGGGCCTATCCTCTGCGACGGTGCCATTGGGACACTCCTCGACCTGTACGAATACGAGGAGATGCCGCACGAGATTCAAAACCTCAAGAACCCGGACATCATTGAAAGAATCCACCGCGAGTACGTCGAAGCGGGAGCAGAGATCATCCAGACCAACACCTTTTCGGGGAACCGGGTTCGTCTTTCTCAATATCGGCTTGAAGATCGGATCGAAGAGATCAATCGACGGGGAGTTGAAATCGCCAAGATTGCGGCCGGCGATTCGGTCTACGTTGCAGGCTCGGTGGGTCCCACCGGCAAAGTCCTGGAGCCCATTGGCAAACTGAAGCTCTCCGATGCCCGCAATGCGTTCAAGGAGCAGATTGAGGTCCTGGTAAAGGCCGGCGTGGACGTCTTGATGCTCGAAACTTTCGTGAGCCTTCACGAGCTCGGTGAAGCAATTGAAGCAGCAAAAGAACTCACGAAGATACCCATCGTGGCACAGAAAGCCTTCCCCGAAGACGGCTCGATTCTGGCCGGATCATTCCCTGTGGAAGTCGTCGAATACCTCGTCGGCAAGGGTGTCGATGTTGCAGGGGCAAACTGCACCGTTGGTCCGCAGCGGATGTTCAGTCTCATCCGCAATATGTACAAAGACGGTGTGGTCCTCTCAGCGCAGCCTGCGGCAGGAATTCCAACGCTCCTGAACGGACGCGCGCTCTATCACACGACTCCCGAGTATCTCGCCCAATATGCGAAAGAGCTGCTGCAGGCCGGTGTGACACTCATCGGATCGTGTTGCGGCTCGACGCCCGCTCATACGCGCGCCATCAGGCAAGTCCTTGACGAGCTCAAGACAGACCGCCCGCAGATTCAGGTGCGGGAATTGCGCGTGACTAAGAAAGCGCCCCCCCGTGTCACGCACCCGGCTGAGCGCGAACACGTCGATGAAAGATCGGACTTCGCCAGGAATATCGGCAAGAAATTTCTCACAACGGTTGAGCTCGATATCCCGCGGGGCTTGGACATGTCCTCGGTGATTGAAGGGGCGCGCTATCTGCATCAATTCAACATCGATGCTATCAACATTACGGATGGAGCACGGGCGCGATTGAGGATGAGCTCGCTCGCGATCTGTTCGCTGATACGGCAGCACGTCGGTATGGAAACGATCACGCACCTTACCACCCGCGACAGGAACATGATCGGAATGCAGTCGGAGCTGCTGAGCGCACACGCCCTGGGACTGAAGAACATTCTCTGTATCACCGGAGACCCGACGAACATCGGCGACTACCCGCAGGCTACGTCCGTGTTTGATGTCGATTCTTCCGGGCTGATCAGAGCGGCCGCATCGATGAACCAAGGCCGGGACTTGCTCGGAAACACGATCGAGCAACAAACATCGTTCATGATTGCGTGTGCCGCGAACCCTGTTGCGGACAACATGGACGCGGAACTGGAGAAAATTGAAAAGAAAGTCGCGGCTGGCGCTCACATTATTTTTACCCAGCCGCTGTACGAGATGCGAACGCTCGAGCAATTCCTGAAGCGCATTCGACAGTTCAGGATTCCGGTAATGCTCGGCCTCCTTCCCCTCCGCAGTTACAAGCACGCGGAGTTCTTGCACAACGAGATTCCAGGAATGGTGATCCCGGAATGGATCAGGGAAAAATTCCAGGGTGCGGGTGAAAAAGCGGGAGCTCTTGGTGCAGAAATTGCGATCGACTTCCTGAAAGAAGCCAAGTCTTCCGTCGCTGGAGTCTATATGATGCCACCGTTCAAGAAATATGAGATGATTCCAAAGATTCTTGAGGGCGCGGATCTGCTGAACGAGGATCAACGCAAACTTAAGTAGACTCCGCACAATTATTTTTCCAAACTGACGCCCTTCTCGGAGGGCGTTTTTGTTTTTCCCCTCTTGTACGCCACCCATATCCCGCGAAAAACATTTTTGTCATTTTTTAACTTGACAACACGACAAAAATGTCATATAGTCGTCCAGACAAAATGAGGCATTGTTCCACAACGTTTGAGGAGGTTGCTATGATTATCCGCGATTATCACGTTATCCACGTCGGCATGGGGGGCTGGGATTTGGAGTCATTCCACAAGCTTTTCTATCCACCAAAACCCAAAAAAGGGTTCCGGAAACTCGAGTATTACAGCCAGTTTTTCGACAGCGTGGAAATCAATTCGACGTTTTATAACACATCCCTCAACGCTGGACACGCCCGCCAATGGCTCGACGATGTTTCAGTCAACAGGCGATTTGTCTTCACAGTGAAGCTCTTCCGGGGATTCACGCACACATTCGAGGCGACAAAAAACGATGTCCGGGCGGTAAGGGCAGTCCTGGAACCCCTCGCAGCCGTGGACAAACTTGGAGGACTGGTGATCCAGTTTCCTTCCTCCTTTGCCAACACGCGAGAACGTCGTTTGTACCTGATGCAACTGAGTAAAGTGTTCCAGCCGTACCGGCTGTTTGTGGAAGTGCGGCACAATTCCTGGAACAGCCCCCTGATGTGGAATTTCTTCCAGGAGAACAACATGCATCTCGTGAATGTGGACCTACCCCCGCTCAAGAACCATATGCCGTTGACGGCACTGGCGTGGGGTGGTGCGGCATATTTTCGAATGATGGGACGGAACGTGGAGAACTGGTTCAACGCCGAGCGCGGAGACCGATACAATTATTATTACAGTCAGGGAGAGCTTGAGCGGCTGTTGACACTCATCGAGCACGTGCGGATCGCCGCTCATTCGATCTATGTCGTCTTTCACAATGATCCGGAAGCAAATTCACTAGTGAACGGATTCCAGATCCGGCATATGATCCGGCAGAGACAGCGGGTGCTTGTGCCGCAAAATCTGGTCCGGGCATTTCCGGCGCTCAAGGAGATCAGTGCACAGGTAAATGTCGATCACCCGTTGTTTGCGGAGCAAGAATCTGTCAGCGAACCCGCCAAAAGTTGGAGCACGGCGGGCAGGCAACAATCCGTCGTCAGCTAAAAAGACTAATCTCGAAAAACCATGGAACCTGTCGAAGATTTGCAGAAAGAACTTATGAAGCTGCTGGACTCATTGGGAATATACAAGACCGAACAAAAGAAGAACTCGATTCACGTTGTTCGCGATCGTGCCTTTGTTGGTATCCACCCGAAAAAAAGCTACCTCGGCGTGAATGTTGTGCTCGATCGTTCTAACGCAACTCCCCCAGCAACAAAAGTCGACCGGGTTTCCGCCAACCGGTTCCATCACTACTATAAAATAACGAGCAGGCATCAGTTGAACAAATCGTTTGCCCAACTGTTGAAAGAGGCATACGATCTTACCCAAGCGGAGAAATAGTATTCATGGCGACATACGCGAGCGGAACGTTCGACGTCACATTGACTCCCAGGGGACAGAACGACCAGTCCGGCAACTCAGCACTCAGCAGGCTTTCAATCGATAAAACATTTCACGGCGATCTCGAAGCTACCAGCAAGGGAGAGATGTTGGCCGCCGCTACGGCCGTTAAGGGGTCGGCCGGTTACGTTGCCCTGGAGCAGGTCACCGGGATGCTCGGAGGACGGAGCGGCTCATTTGTGCTTCAACACAGCGGCACCATGAACCGCGGCGCTCAACAGTTAAGTGTCACTGTCGTTCCAGATTCAGGCACCGGTCCACTCGCCGGGCTTGCCGGCACAATGATGATCACCATTGTTGACGGCAAACACTTCTATGATTTCGAATACACGCTCACACGCAACAACTGAAGTCTACATTGCAACACGAGAAACGACATCCATCAGTTAGTACAGGAACGGGGGCAACCGTGGCAAAACAGGATAACAACAACCGGATCGACTACATAGAATTCCCCGCGACCGATATCGCGGCAACGAAGAAATTTTATACCGCGACGTTTGGATGGGCCTTTACCGACTGGGGGCCCGATTACGTGAGTTTCGAGGACGGTCGCACGAGCGGAGGGTTTGCTAAGCTCCCATTGATCTCCGGAAACGGAGTATTCGTTGTACTCTACGCATCAGACCTTAAAAAAACAGAGGCGATCGTAGTCAGGAACGGTGGTACGATAACCAAACCACCGTTTGAATTTCCCGGCGGTCGGCGTTTCCATTTTACCGATCCCAACGGCAACGAGCTTGCGGTGTGGTCGGAGAAGTAGAAAAACAGCGATTAGTGGTTAGCAATTGGCCGTTAGCTGATAGCTGAACGCTGACCGCTGAAAGTTACTCCCTGCTTTCCTTCATGCAGTCCGGACTGTCGTTCCGGGAATTGCTGACGAGGCGGGAAACGCGGTAGGCTTTCATTGTATCGGCAGGATACGGGACCAGCAGTTTTTGGAGTTGGTCGGTGTCTTTGAAATTTCTGTCGAGCCATTGTTCAAAATGTTGTTCGGGAAGAATGACCGGCATACGGTTGTGGATCGACGACATCAACTCGTTGGGCGTCGTCGTGATAATGGTAAACGTGGGAAGCTCCTTCCCTTCCGGGTCTTTCCAGACGGAAAAGAGCCCCGCAAACAGGATCGGCGCTCCGTCCTTCAGGCGGATGCACATCGGCTGTTTCTCAACAACCTCCTGCTTCGTGCCGCCGC